>Ga0307507_10008764_pt1 | contig 13815 bp, 8 predicted proteins | sample 7_EM_MG_FD_207223 | JGI IMG/M metagenome (GOLD analysis project Ga0307507, IMG submission 207223) | Populus trichocarpa ectomycorrhiza microbial communities from riparian zone in the Pacific Northwest, United States - 7_EM | ecosystem: Host-associated > Plants > Roots > Unclassified | place...
ACAAGGAAGCAGTTTGAGCATCATCAATCTCTGCCCAGTGACACTTGCAATCTGAAGAGCCATTCATGCAACTCATCGCATTTTATAATGTTGAGTTCTTGAGGCCACACAGCGTCGGCCATTCAATGAATAGTTGATCGTTATATCAATGTCCCGAGGATTCTTCTTGTTTGGTGCGACAGTCATGCTCCCAATTAGTGCCTCCCCTTGACAAATGGTTAGCACATCTTCTAGGTATAGGACTGTCTGTTTCCAATGTGTAGCTCGTGATCTTGGCCCTGCATCATTTTCCAAATTCATCAGAAAGGCTAACTAGGCATTTCACTATACTGTTAAAATGTACCCTAACTGGCCTCCCCTTCACATAGGAACAATCTGAAAACTATTTTTTGTTTTTAATTGATGCGTACATGCGACTGAGAACATAAAAATGCAAGTTGTGATTTTGATTTCATGTTTATTTTATGATTTCGCTTAGAACACCGTCTAAGACACTGAAAAGGAGTACTCCTGCCTCACTGTTAGAGCTAGTTACTTTCTAGTCTAACAAATATAATATTCCCATAATCCAGTCATGGAATTTAAAGTGTTAAGACACTCAACCCACTTGATTCGCTGTATGTATTAAAACAAAACTTTACACTGGAAGATATGGAAAATATAACTGAAGAGTGCAAAGTAAAAAGTTAGACCTGTAGAGAATCCCATCAACTTGTGACACTTTGTAAATGATACATCAAAGTAGGCTACTAATGCATGGATGTAATCATCACGTTCTGCTACAAGCTTAAAAGGAACTGTGAAGGAAGTATCCCCAGAAACCATTTTAGAGATGTCCATTGTCTGAAATGATAAAAGGCAAAAAAAATAAAAACATCAGCCAAGTAAAGACAGCGACAGAAAGCAAACTGGAGAAATGTGGATGACCAAAAGCAAACGCACACACAAATGCATTGTATGCATATGCAAGCATATCCAACCTTGAGCAGCTGGCAATTTGTAACAATTTGATTCTGATCTACAGTGTCAACAAGAGGTTCCCCCATGGCCTGCTTCTTGATGCAGGTCATATCAAAGCCATAGACATTATTCCAAACTGGAGCAAGCATGCAAGCCAAGGCAACAAAACAGATATAAGAACTATTATAATGCCACCCCCTAAAGCATTTAGAGTTGGAAAACAAATTCAAATAGCACATGAAACCACACATGCAACTGATGTGAGTGAAATTCCCTACAGCTACCTACTACTGGAGTCTGGCTGTGCTGCCAAATTCCACACATTTGATGGATCCACATGAAAATGATTCTCATCTACATATGACACCAAACAATAGACTTACACTCAATCTTATCTTCTTTGTATTCAGCATCCTCAATGGCTGTCAAATAGAGAGAAGCTTTGTCTGGCAGCACAATTCCGTCACTGACCTGGAGTCAAGCAAAGAATAGAATAAAAAAGGCTGACATTATTGATTTAGCAAAGTTTTTCAGCATCGCCTATGATGATCCCATGGAGTATAATAATAGCTAACAGAAGAACTTTCAATTACTAAACAAGTATAGTTGTTCCAGACTCATGAATGACCTAAATGTTGGTTGGCATTTTCCCCCCATCCTTCCAAAGGTGCATGCGTCCAGTTGACCTAAAGCCAAAGAGCTTGGTGACTTTAATTTCTGTTAATGTTATAATACCAGCAAACACCATTATCCCAAGAAAGCTCTATTCTTATCCAAGAGACTTTCATTCCAAAAATATTCCCTGGTCTGTAAATTTTATGTGAATAGCATGAACAAAACCCTTCAATCCAGAAGGAAATTCCTTGCAGTTGCCAATGAACAGTTCCCTCAGAATTAAATAAAATTTTCAAACTTGTATGAAATCCCAATCAAGAACCCAGAGAGAAAAACCAAACAGGCATAGCCAACTAACCCGTCAAAGTCAAATCTAATATGATGGTTTTCTTAGATTCCTGTGGCATTCATGTGCCTCCAGGGTTCTGAAACTTATAGATTTGACTTTGACAGGTTAGTCGGCTATGCCTGTTTGATTTATCTCTCTAGGTATAAACATTTATCAAAGAACAAGCTATAAATTTGCAAAGAGAAATGTAATTGCAACTTACAAGCCATTTATCACGTGCGTACAGGACTGAGTTTAACATGTTCTCAAACAACAGAAAATATCCCATCCACTCTGAAATAATTATGTCCACTTTAGCAACTGGTAGCTCAATATCTTCGATCTTTCCCTTCAAAACTGTTATAACTATGACATTGAAACACGAGTAAGCAGTGAGAAGTGAGACTTGGCATTTGAGGCAACAGAGAGAGATAAAAAAAATTACTAGAACATGCAAAGAGAATAGAATTACCATTGGAAAATCCATTTGACTCAACAATCTCTTTGGCCATGTTAGCGATATGAGAGCACTCGACCTGGAAATAGAAACATTGGCAAACCAATTTTTAGCATATATAAACTCCACTTGGTGGGTGCAGGATGGGAAAGGGGGGGAAGGCATACCGCATAGACATGGGCAGCCCCAGCTTTGGCACAAAACAATGACAAAATTCCAGTCCCAGCACCAACATCAAGTACTACTTTATCCTTAAATAAAAATTTATTCTGAAAAATAACGTTTTGGTATGTTTTAGTTCTCACTCCATCCTTCAGCATTTCCTGCAGTGTAAGGATGGGTAAGGAAACATCAACAGCTGGCGAAGTTTAAGCATTGATACACAATCAACTCCAAAATTTGTTTTAGAAATCCAGATCTCAAGATATATAAAAAATCATACAAGAAAAATTTGATCTCAGCTGAAAATGATGAAATAATATAGATTACACAAAGTCAAAACAATAAACCTACGGACACAAAATGGTAAAGCAATATAATATCCATTGATAAAATGCAGAGCATTACTCGGAAACAAATCAAGTGTATCACATAATAACAAGCGCCGATTCAAAAGGGGGTTTTGTGAGGTAAATAAAACAAGAAAATGTGGCAGCACTATTTGAGTTACAAAAGCTTCTGAATCATCACTTATAATGCACAAACAAGATATAATCAAAACTAAAACCCAACAAATAAATATATAAAAAAACACCAAGTTACGAAACCCAGTAAAGAGCTGAATTGAATCCAGCTACGACACTTACTTCATGAATACCTGCAAAAACACAAACAAAAAAAAAGGTTAAGACAGATACAAAAAACTTTCTATGCCAGAGTACCATTCATTAGGAGTCTAAAACTTCTATTCAAGTCAACTGAACCTAGTATACTATTACCAAAGGAAAAAAAAACACGAGAAGATTTAAATAAATAAAGTAAAGCGAATCAAGGAGAGTACTACCAAAGTGAGAGTATGAATCGAAGTAATAATCGGCGCTGGTTTTATCATCATCGCCGCCGTCAACAAAGGGGGCGTTGGGGTCGGACATAGTTACGTCATCCATAGCAATGGCTTTTTCAGTGGCTACAATAGAGTCATCGAGATTGATGTTCTCTTCTTCTTCGTCGTCGTCGAAGCAGACTTTGGTGGCCTGGTGCTGAGTGTTGTTGAGGCTCGTTGAGGTCTGATTGTTCTTCCGACGGCCCATTTTTTTCGTGTTCTTTTTTCCTTTTAGGGTTTTACTTCCTACTTGACAAGAGGAGGGAGGGAGTGAGAGAATTTTACTAGGGTTTTGTTCAGTTGAAATAACGGAAGGGTTATGGGAGTTTGATTTCCTATTTGTTTGCGAGCTTATGAAATACAATGAGACTGTATTTCGTATTTCGTGCTCTTCGATGTTCCCTGATTTTCACTAGTTTACTGTCAGCATTTTGACACGCGCGTTGGATCAAAAAATCTTTAAGGTAAATTAAATATTTAAGTGAGAAAGAATTACCTGCTAAAGTTATTAAATTTGATTTTAGAGTGGTAATTTTGAAATCTATTAATTTAACTTTTTGTTTAGATTAGGTTTAAAATTAATTTGTGCAGGAATTGCTTCATATAATTCAATCATAATTTTAATAATAAAAATATGATTTTGTTTTTTAAAAAATTCAAAATAATATTTTTTTAAAATATTAAGATAATAGCATATTATATCGATTCGAATTTCGCGGTTTAACCTATTAAACTTATAACTAGTATAATGAACTCTACTAAGTTTAACAACTTTATTTTTTAAAAAAAAAATATTTGTTACTTAATAATATTATAACAAAAATTAACATTTATAAAATTGAGCATTAATCAAATATTGTGATATTTATTTGAGACTACGATAACTTTAAAAACAACCAAAATAAATTATGAAAGTCGATTTAAAATGAACCAAATGTTTGAGTGATAAAATTTAAAAAAAAACACAAAGAAAAAGAAAAGCCATGTGTCCTTTGTGACCCAACATTCCTAGGTCTTTAACAAAAAACCACATGCCTGGTTTTTTTTTCAAGTTGAAATAAGGGCCACTTCTTGATTGCACCTATTTGTATCTATTTAGTGATCAGTCTGCTAGTTTCTTTGATCTTACTTGGTCTTCCTTTTCTATTTGCTTCCCCTAGTTCGACCTATCCATCACTTGGTCCTTACCATAGTAGAGACTTTGCCTAGGGAATTGCCTACCCTATCTCTATTCTATCTCTTTCACGTAAACTGAAAGCCAGACATAGAACTCCGTTAACGGGATCAACTACTTCTTTATCTTATCTATGATACCAGCAAATTCAACTAAAACGGATTCCATTTGAGAGCGGCATCCATCCCCGTGGTTATTTCAACAAGAAGGTATTCTATATAGCATCGTCTTCTTCCCTCAAACCTAAAAGGGATTGTGAACAAGAAAGGAAGTTAGGCCTTTTCCCTTAGCCCAAACCACCAAGACGTTTCATTGCCTGAATAGCAGCATAAACTTCTTACTTTGAGATAGGAGCAATAAGCAAATTAGCTTATTGGGTTTCAGCCCTCTGTTGTGGGTTATCAACCCACCCTTAGCCTCAAGATTAGATGACTCGTTGTCTACTCTTTGCTTTTAAGAAACGAGTAACTTGTCACCTATCGAGATTATGTACTTGATTTTTATATGATTTTTATATATTATTACTTTTAATTTTATGCTAGTTTATCTTAAATATTTATATTTTATATAATTTTTATTTATTTATTTTTATATGTAGAAATAAATAAATTCATGGATTCATGGGCTTTGGAGTGAAAATTCAACATCAATCCTTGAGTTCTAACTAAACATTAGCCCTAATTGGATTAAAGCTTATGGTATCGAGAAAGCTCATTTAAAAACTAATTAAATGATAAAATCTACCTTGAAGAGGCCTGATTGACTTGTATAAATGTTTTGAAAAAGAAAGGAATGAGGAAAGTGAAATTTCTTAATGTAAGAATAAGGAAATTTTCTTGTTAGAAATTTCAAAAGAAAATCCTAGTAAATCAGGCATAACTTTCTCTATAGATATCCAAATTAAGTGATCTTGGAGTAAAAAAAAGCTAAAAGGAATATCTATAACTTTCAATTCTTATGAATATCTCAAAATAAGTCCATCTGGTATAAAAAAATAGAGCTAGAAGTTAGAGGTCAAAATCTGCTAGTTTTGAGAAAAAAATAGAAAACAAATAAAAGAAGATTTTAGACCAAAAAAAGAGAGAAGATAGAGAAATAAAACATGGCCAGAGCTGACAAAATAGGGTTCTTTTTACCATTAAAAGAAAGGGAAAACAAGGAGAGAACTAGAAGAACTCAGACGTTATAATGGAATGCTTCTCTAACCGATTTCAAGCAAAAATTTTTTTATTTTTCTTCTTAATTTTCCTTTGATGTATTCTAATAAGAACATGATTTATTTTCTTATTCATTATGAACTAAATTTTATTTTTTATAGGACTTTGATGTAGTCTAGTTTTGATTACACAATTTAAATTCCAAGTTATTTAATTTCTAAGTTTTTCATGTTAAGTGTTTATCCTTAATCTTATTGTTTATAATTTTCTAGCCAATTTTGTTTAATCTATTGGATTATAATGAAACCGAGAGATAATTTATTATTAAAGGCTTTTAGGATTAAATTTCATTAGTTAAACGAAAGATAGAAATACTTTATCACGATTAATGTAATTTTAGATTAAGAAAAATCCAAAGCACTTAATGAATCTTCAATTAATTTAAAGATATGTTGAAATATTAGGTGGGGATATTTTTAATGTTGTTCAAGAGAAAATATTGAATAATCACGGGATCTTTTAATCATCAACATTAAGATTTGGAATTTTATAACAAGGAATAATAATATTGTGTGGGATTAACTAGGTAAAATCAAAAGCTCTAAATTTATTTTTTTAATTATCTTTGCAACCTTAAGTTTTATTCTTTGTTCTATTAATTTACTTTTGTCAAATACCTTAGTTTAACTAGCTCCTCATTAGTGTTTGTAGATATCGATGTTATAACTCGTGTATGCACATCCACAACAAGTGGACAACTTTTTGGATTCTTATTAACATGCATATATGGGAATTTATCAAAAAGACCAACACTCCCAGTTTTTTGGCGAATATTGGACTTAGACATTTCTAAGATTTGTTTTTCATTTAAAATTAAAAAAAATTGACTACTTCTCTCAACATCCAAGGTAATAACTTATGTTGAGTCTATTTACCTTAAACACTAAGAATGAATTACAAAACATTTTAGATTTTTTTAAAAAAACAAAGATGAATTATTTTGAAAATTTTGAATGTTGACCCAATAGGCCTTTTAATGTGAAATGAAACCTAATGAGCCTTGCAAACTTTTCCTAAAATCTAATGATGCATGAGTGAACTATTTTGATTTTTTTTAGTTGAAAACCAAAAGGAAATAACTAACAATTATTGATGTTATGACACTTTCAAGTTTAAAACTACAACATGAGGTTATAACGTTATCTAAATATCCAAGAACCATTAATAATGCAAGATGGAGCTTGAAGTACGGGTCTCAGTCATATGTATGGAAAACATTTTAGAAAAAAAATAATTTGACAAGACTAAACTTTGGTGATATATAGCTCTTTAAAAAGACCTATCTTGGTTAGCATAGGCTAACTTTATAGACTCAAAAAGAAAAAGCTAAACTTGAAACATGTCAAACTTAAAATCCCTTTAATTAAAATAAAAAAACTATTATAAAATTGAAAATTTATCCAATTATGCCCTTAATGGGATTCATAGAACCTCTATAAGTATGCCAAATTAACAATTTTGGTCCTTAGTCCTTTAGTTGTTTTCAATTGCAACCATTTTTTATTTAATTATACCCTTGGGAAATATATCATGCCTAATAAAACCCATAAAATTTTTTCCAACCCAATTTAAAGTTTATCTTTGGACTTTCTTCTTTTTTTATGTTTTTTAAAAGTATTTTTGGTATTTTTAAAAATAAAATGGAGGGGTAAAAACATGTTATAACGGTTGCTCATTCTTTACAATGCTTATATAGTAAGCTTGTAAAAAAAGATAGTGTTTGCAAAAAGATTTTGAAAGATTTCCAAAGTTTAAAAGACTTTATTGAGGATTTGAGATTTTGGCCACTTAGAAAGGTGACTTGCCTTATGGTTCAAGAATAACTTACCTAACCGTCATGCTAGTTGAATTGAAATCTCCATATGTGATTCTTTTTTGTATAGGTTAAATTCTACCACGAGATGATATATTAGATACCATTTTAACTTTTGGTGATGGTTTGAACTCCACCAACTTGGGATCTACCTCTTGGTACATTTAGTGATGGTTTGAAATCCATCAATTCAGAATCAATATTGTAGCACAAGTTTGAGATCCAATGATTTAGGGTCTAACTCTTAGCACTTCTGGTAATGGTAATCCACCAACACATGATCAGTCTTCTGATACTGGCTTGAAATCCAGTGACTCAAGATCTACCTTTAGGTACTTTTGGTGATGGTTTAAAATCCACCAACACGAGATCATTTTTCTAGCACTAGTTTGAAATCTAGCGACTTCGGATCAACCTCTAAGCACTTCTAGTGATGGTTTGAAATCCATTTTAAATCCAATAACTCAATGATAATATTTTGAAAGAATATGGTTCTTAATATATGTTAAATTCTATTGTAGGATTTTTTTTAAATAATCAAATTCTTGGTGTTCCTTAATTATAGGGTTAGATCTTTTGATGTAAGATTATGTTAAAATAAACATTGTCAGATCTTTATTGACTTGGGTTCATTGGAGCACTGTTGGACTCCACTAAGGGTTTTTACCCATAAAATGTTTGCAAAACATTGCACAAATACTAGTATTTTGGGGTTAGATAACATATATGCATTTTACCTTTTTAGAATATAGCCCCTCCTCCTTTTCAATTCATCTTTTTCGTTGGTGGTAGGGGTTGTTATTTATGATTTGGCCTATCATGGTCTTTTTGTCAACCAACCCACTTGAGTTTGCCCATGCAATCATCTGTTTGAATGTCTATAAGTTACATAACTTGGGTTTTTTACAATCATTACTACCTTCTTGTGCTTACTGTAAAAAGTTTTTGTTTTGCTGACCATTCAAAAAGGAACAACTACCTTTTTAATCATCATAATCCCCCTTGCCTGATTTTGCCCCCTAATTGTGCTTGTTAGTAGCTCGGATAAACATAGTTTGTAACATGGTTTTTCTATTCTCTTTTTTTCTTAGATTTTATGAGGAGTCCTTTGCTCTGGATGATTTTTCTGAAAATTTAAATATCTTATATTTTGAAGGCTGAAACTATTTTGATGTAAAAATAAAATAATTTTGTTTTTATTTTTCTTGTAATTCATAGGGTGGTTTGGGGAATGACGATTTGGGTTTTTCATGCAGACTAGATTGAATCTGATGAAGGGATGTGGTGAGATGACCTTATGTTTTGTGTTGGTTTTAGATTTTAAGAGGCTCAAGGAAATGCTTGAGGTTTGTCAAGAAATTTCACCTTTATTTGAGCATTTATTTTAACAATATGAATAATAATATGTATAATCCTCGTGAAGCCATAACTCTTATAAAAAAGTCCTTTACAATGTTTAAGAGTGCCATTTATTAGTTCTGATTGATTGCTTGCTTATTTAAAAAAGAACTTTATATAGACATAAAATGTAGGCTAAGGTTTTGGCTATGAACAGAAAGGGATTCATATGCTCAAAGAGTGTTTGAGGAGTTTACAAATTTAGGATCACCTCAATTTGTTTAACTTCTTTGTTGTATTTCTTTGATTTGCCCTTTTCTATTTTCTTGGGACATACCTTTTTATTTTAACTTAGTCATTTTCTTTTAATTTGGGCTTTCCCTCTTGTATTTGAATTTTTTAGGCATCTTTCTTTTGAATTTTTCATGCCATCTTCATCAAGTTTGTACATTTACAACTCTTATTTTTTTCAATGCAAACCTATAAAAAGCCACTTGTTCTTTCAATTTACAACAAATTAGTTCTTTTTTGGATGCTAAATCATCTTCTTGAACTTCATATTAAAGAAGAATACATCAACACCAATATTGTTGATTACATGTTTGTATTATAGCTTGTTAGAGATTTTTCTCTCCTTCCCTTTCTCCTAACTTTTCTCTATTCAAGATAGATTTAACATAAATGAAGTTCAAGAAGCATTCTGGATAACACTTAAACTTAGAAACTAAAGTGGGAATTTTTTTTAAAAAAATCACTTAAAACTTTTGAGTAAATGACAATATTTCATGTCTAAAAGATTTAAAACGATGTCAAATCATGTATATTAGTGTTTATTAGTTATGCTTTTGTGCCTTAGTTTATAGTGAAACATCATTATAGTTTTTTTAAAATTGTAATTGTAATTTAATTTAATATTATTTTTCCTTTTTTCTGTTTGCATCAAGAAGCAAATTATAAAGAGGAATGTGAATGCTTATTTGATTATATTCAAGGGTCTATTTATCAAAGGTGGCCTAAAGCAAGCATTGTTTACACTTGAAAAGATGATGGGGACAATGTTTCGGATGTTTATACATATAATGGGTCAATCCATTTTTTACTTCAACCTTGAAAAGGTCTTAGGTTTTGAATCAAATTTTATGATTAAATCCTAAAATAACAAAGTTTTTCTTTGTAACTATTTTTTTTTGTTGAAAAGGGTCTATGATCCATGATTCATTAAATATCAGCATTGAGTGTTCATTTAATATAGATGGAAAGTTAAGATTTCTTAAGTAATAGGAAAATGAGAGATTTTAGAAATATTTGCAATTGCTTAACTAAATATTAGCATCGAGTGTTACACCTGTCTTCTGTTGTTATGGGAAAAAGCTATGGCTTTCTGGATGTGAGGGGTCATTTATGGTATGGTTACAATTAGACAACATTCCTCTTTTTTCAATTATTTTTCATCTCTATTTGTTCCTAATTTTTAGTTACCCCTACATAACCATGGTCTTTCTCTAACAATATAAGTGGACTGCCTCTCATTCTATTTCTTTTGTTTTGACTTTTTCCCCTTTTTATCCTTCTGTCATCTATTTATAACTAACTGCATAGGTGGCCTGCGATGTAGCCAAACTTTTTTCAATGCTAAAATAATATTTAGACGATGATAATCCGAGACAACCCGGGTTAAATTTACTAAAACATATCCTGGAATATGAGACCGAAACAACCTGCAGAAATGAAAAGCAAAAAAAAAATTGTAAAGTTCAAGGCCTAATAACCTAATGTCAAAGATGAAAACAAAAAAAAAATCTTCAAAAAATATAATGTTGAAGAAAAAAACTTGAGTCAGCTCGGGCTAACTTGACAAACCCACTACCTGCAATATGAGATCGGGATAAAAAAAAAATTTAAAAAGAATGGCTTAGTAAAAAAGACCAAATTTCAATGAAAAGACATTAAAAAAACCTAAGTTAACCCGAGTTAACTTTACCAACCCGCTCTCAGAATAACTAAATAAAAAGAAAAGTGAACAAGTCATTTAAATCAATGGAAAAAAAAAATCTAAGTCAACGTGGCTAACTCAACTAACCTGCCACTCGCGACATGAGATCGAGATAAAAAAAATTAGACTTTCAAAACAAGAACCTAACAAAAAAGATCGGAGTTAAATAAAATACATTGAGAAAGAAAATGCAAGTTAACCCAGGTTAGCTTGACCAACTCGCCCTCGAAATAACAAAACAGAAAGAAAAGTGAAAAAATAACAAAGGTCAATGGAAAATAATCTGATGCAAAATGATGAAATTAAAAAAATGAAAGCCATAAAAAAATTATGGAAAAAAAATGAGTCAACCCAGGTAAACTTGACCAATCTGCCACTCACGACATGAGATCAAAATTAAAAAAAAAATTAAACTCGCAAAAGAAGGACATAATAAAAAAGACCGAAGTTAAATAAAAAAACATCGAGGAAGAGAATGCAAGTTAATCCGGGTTAACTTGACTAACTCGCACTCGGGATAACCTAACAGAAAGAAAAGTGAAAAAATCACATAGCTCAAGGGCCAATAATTTAACACCAAAGGATGAAATTGTAAAAAAAAAAATTCATAAGAAAATTGAGGGAAAAAAATCTGAGTCAACCATGATTAACCTGACCAACCTATTACTCAAGATATAAGATCGATATAACTTAAAAAAAAGAGTAAAACAAACAATGAAACTAAAAGCCTAATAACCAATGTCAAACGATGAATTTCAAAAAAGAAAATTCAATAAAGGATTGCCCTGTTGGAAGGCAACCACAAAAGAATAACAAAGTAAAATATCAAACCGTAAAACAATTTAAAACCCAAACAATATAGACCAAATATGATATAAAAACAAAACAAAATAAAATAATTAGGGGATAAATTGAAAAAATAAAAAATAAAAATAGTAATTGAAAGAATGAGGACCAAAACTGGATAAAAAATCAAATGAAATTAAATGCCAAGGGAAAAAATTAAAAAGAAAGATAAATTAAGAAAAGGATAAGGATATGTAATCAAAAGAATGATGACAAAAAAAATGCAATAAAATAATAAAGGATAAAATTGCAAAAAAATAATAATAAAGAAAAGTATAAAATACAGAAATAGAGTAATCAAAAGTAGAGAGACTGAATCAGATAAAAAAATTAAATTGAATAAAATGATTAGGGAAGAAATCGAAAAAAAGCTAAACTTAAAAAAACATCAAAAGCTAAATAAATAGTAATAAAAAAAAGAAGGTCAAAATCAATAAAACTACAAACCGGATGACACAATTGTTTTTTTGGAACGTTAGATGCGAATTTCAAGGGCATGAGAGAGAAAATAGAGAAAAAAGAAAAAAACTCCATTGCAGCCTAACCAAACCTTCTCCGTGAGCACAAGCCACACCGCCGGAAAGAGGACGAGTCACCGCTCCCAACGCTACCACGGAAGCAAGATTTTGGTAAATGAACAAGCCTTCACGCACCACCTGAATGGTGTGGGCCCTGTGGGGGCTCTTCACGCGTTGACGCACACTACATCAATTGTTTTTAATAATATTTAATAACTAAAAATTACCAAACAACCCCTAACCATATTGAAAAATAAAAATAGAAGATAATGACTAAAACACCCATGAAACTAAGCTTTTTTTTTTGGATCCAAGGGTAAGCTCGACATCTTACAATTTAAAAAAAAAATAGAAAAGATGGAGAAACCCTTCTATGCATGTTTATTTTTTCTCTCCAAAGAGCATTACCGTAACTTTGCTATGTTTTGTTTTTTAAAAGGCCAAAAAGCCCCTCATTGAAAGCTTAATTTTGATGTATTTTTAAGTGGAAAACACTTTAAATTATCACTGCTATCACAATCCCAAACACAATCTTACACTGCTTGAGTAAATAGGAACTTGTGTCTAGAACCAGAAGTAAATCAAATCAGTGATGCCATTTAGGTTTTTTATGTGAGGAACCTTGCTTTGCTTCCTTCCCTACTGGACCCTGGGCTGGACATGTTTTTTTTACTAGGTCTTCTATGATTACTAACAGATTTGATGTGCTTGACAAATTGCATTTTCACAGCCTTTTAGTGGGTTGTTTTGAGTCCTCCACTCAATTTCCTCATAATCTCAATTTTTCAGAAGACCGTTCTGTTTCTTTCTCTGCTGTCTTGGGTTGGACAACAAGTTCAGTTGCTTGTTGAATCAGATTTCAATGCGTTCCATTGGGGTTCTCACGAGCCTTGGCCTTTCTTAGCAGGTTTACCTCGCGCCATTCTTTTATGCTCCCTTCACTTTTCCATCTCTTGTATTTTGAATGTGACTAACTTTGTGTTTGCTTCCATTGTTTTTAAAACTTGCAGCTGTTCTGTCAGTACTGCTTAACATTGTTTGTGGTTCATAGTTTTCTTCCTCTTTCTTTCTCCCATTACACGAGTCAATCTTTTCATATGATCAACCGAGTTTTATTACCGGGTAGAGGTGTTCATGAATATAATCGGGTTAAGTTATGATCCATAATCATAACTAACTCAACTTCTGAAATTTTTTAAAATATAAATTTGATTATTCAATTTTTTTTATCCAAGCAAGTTGTGTTATGATCATTTTTTGCTTTGCTATTAATCTTTTCATATTACCAACTAGGTTTTATTACGGGGAAGGTGTGTTCGTGGATATGAGTCGAGTTATGGTCCATAATCCATAGTAATTAACCAAAATTTAAAATTTTTTAAAAATATAAATTCTGTCAATTCAACTTTTTTTTTTTTTACAGATATTTGCAAGTTGGAATATATGAGTTCTTTCATACTAAAAAAATAGCTTACAGACCAAGCAACTTACTCTTTTAACTATTGAAACACCTA
>Ga0307507_10008765_pt1 | contig 13815 bp, 21 predicted proteins | sample 7_EM_MG_FD_207223 | JGI IMG/M metagenome (GOLD analysis project Ga0307507, IMG submission 207223) | Populus trichocarpa ectomycorrhiza microbial communities from riparian zone in the Pacific Northwest, United States - 7_EM | ecosystem: Host-associated > Plants > Roots > Unclassified | place...
ACGTGCTTGATATGATATCATGTCATGGAGGAGGGGAAGGAAGGGAGGGGGGGACATGGTATCTGCAGTGCTTTGCATCTCTCTCCAGGGTTTGATTAATTTGATTGATTAATTGATTGATTGATTACTGTAGGCCGTGAAGATGAGGTGGGGAAAAGGGGGGGGGAGGAGCTGAATGAAAGGAAAGAGAGAAGGAAAAAAAAAAAAGAAGTGAAAATAGTGATGAACGTGGGGGGTAAAGTACAGTAGGGTGCCATAAGTGATTGCTAGCGGCGGCGGCAGCGGCGGCGGGGAGATGACCGGGACGGGCTGCTGGAAGTGTCGGGGGTTTGTTCCGTTGTTCCGTTGTTCTTTTGTATAGTAACTTGGCGTAATTGGTTGATGCGATGTGATATTCGACTGGTCTTGGAAACTTTTTTACTGGGAATTCACTTTTCTTGTTTTTGTCTGTCTGTCTGTCTGTTTGTTTGTTTATTTGTTTATTTTGTTTACGATTGTGAAGGATTGGGTTACTCGAGCACACTCGCTGATCTATCCCACTTGCAGTAACCTATCACTCGAATGCTACAGAAAAGCTTTTCAATCTAACACTTACCGCGCAGACCGCCAAGAATTGGCTATCCTCCAAACGCGTCTCCCGAGTTCCTCCTCCTCCTCCTCCTCTGTCTGGCTCGGAGTCAATTCCTCCTCTCTTCACTACACCACACCACACCACACCCACTCACACAACACCCATTTACGGTGAAAGCTGGAGCAGATGGGCGGACGAAATATGCTCGTAATCCAACCCTCCAAGGAAACCCCCGGAACAATCCACCTCCTCCCCTGCCATGTAAAACATACCGGCAGCGCAAACGCTACGAAGCATTGGATTATGGATGCCGGAGAAGTTGACGGTTTTTATTTTCGCTCTTTTTCTTTCACGCTTGGCCAGGGGTGTGCTAATTGGGGGTGTGATGTGGGATTGGGTTGGGTTCAATAGGGACTAAAGTTGCGCATTTTCGTGGGAGGAAGTTAGTTGGGAAGGGTGTTTCACTGCCCGAGGGGTATTCTGGTTTGTTTGGAATTGGATTGGCTTGGTGGGGCTGAAGGCGGGGCTGATGATGGATTCGGGGGATAGGGCATGTGTTAACGGTTACTGACGAAGTCCCTACGGGTGCGATTGAGAAATCGAAGAGAAATCGGCCGGTGGTGGAAGAGGAGGACGGAGAGGAGGGCAAGGGGGAGGTCAAGATATTTAAGGGGTTGGCGAACTTTAGCGATGTTGTGGTTTGGGGTCATGATATAGCACCGGAAGAGGGTAGGGAGTATGTGGTAAAGGGGATGGATGAGTGGATTGGGCTGGCGAGTAAGGTGTGTGCTTTCTGTTGGTCTGATGTTTTGGGCTTTTTAGATCTAATGGTTTGTAGATTCATAACTTTGAAGACGAGAGCGAGGAGTAGAAGGAGATGATTTGGGGTTGGAAATGATTGTTCACGGGAGTTATCAAGGGCCTATGTTTTCATCGATCGGAATCGGATGGTTCTTCCCACGAGACTATGCGCTCGGTGGTGTTTTGCTTCTTTTTGGTAACGCTATTTGCTTGATGGCACTTGTATCAGCGCCTGCGGAAAAGTGGGCCGCAGCAATGAGCTGTAGCTAGTGCTGCTCGCAAGACCACGAAGTTGGTTAGAACAGTACTGGGTTAGAATACCGATAGATAGCGGTATCACGGTTGTCGGAGAGTGTACGATGTGGTACAAGTAATATGGGGAAAGACATTTTCCCTCAATGTCCAATTTCCGCAACTCGCGAAACCTGTGATAGCGAAGATCATTGTTCTTTTTCCGCGCCTTCTGTGCCTATAAAACGAATCTCGATACCACGGGTTTGCTAGATCTGTTGCACGCACCGATAATGCAATATGAAGTGTGTTGGTGCAAGGATTCTTGTGTGATCGGAGACCAAGAGCAGGCTAGGAACACGGTACGGTAACCTGGGCGCCTTGTATCGGCACTTTCGGCCAATCCAATCCCGAGCGATAAGGCTTTATAATAAAAGCCTCTGAAGAGAAATGCGCGCGAGGGGTTTTAGATTAGCATCACATAGGATAGTATAATAACCAGTACCTTTGGCAAGCGATAATTTTTTTCTAACGCTGTAGCCTGAACAGAACCTGGACAAAAGCGGTAGGATCGAGTAAGCGTCGTGTTAAAAATCTAAGAGTATGCTCACTCATTGCTGTACAAGTCCCTTGATTGTTTGCCCGTTGCGATGTGAAGACGGGAACGGTGAATCGCGCAGATATCCGTGAGACAGGACCTTATCCGGCAGCCGTAAATTTTTGTGATGGAACTTTGGTGTCGGGAGTCTGCTTCGAAGTTTGCGGGGCTTGTGACTTCTATGAGACTGAACACACACTGCCTTGCCGGAGCTCCCCATCGCTTAACGTTACTCGGATTCCGACCATATTGCAAACAGGTTACTCGAGGTGGTCTAAGCTCGAGTGCAAAAGCCTTTTCCTCCATAAAAATCTCCAGCCTGCCAGGTGAATAGGTGCGCGCTGAGCTGTGCTCCATTCACTCGAGGTTCAACACTCAGCGTCGACGGATTTATCGATATACGGTACGGTTGTATTGATTCCTCCCTGGGTTTTCAGCCGGATGCGAGGGCTCCGAGTCGATTTTGTCGTTTGGTGTATGGTTAATATGATCGAAATGAGGCGAGAAAGGGAGAGAAGAAAGGTTTGGTCCCAGAGACCCTATCCGGGTGTTAGAGGCTAGGCAAGGTCTGGGGTGGTAACACGTGATAAGGAAGGTTGCAGTCCGCAGCCGTACCCTATCAAACTTTGATGATCAGGGGGACTGACAGCCATACAGAAGACAGCAGTTGTTTCTGTTTGCGACTGACCGCCGCCCGCCTTGTGAACAGCCTTCCTCTCTTCAAGGAGTGAACGGTGCGACGTTGTAATTGTTTGTTTGACATCCGCTATTTTTTGCTGTTGGTTTCACCACAGTATCATACGGTGCTGTACGAGTACTGTACTCGTACAGTACAGCACTGGTACGTACTATAGCACTCCATCGGTACAGTCATCATCGAATCGGTAACCGGTGGCTCCCCGCCGCCCCCTCTTCCCTAATCCTTATCAAATCCTCACCAAATCCATCCCCACCAACAAGTCCATCGACAGATTACCGTATGATGACCGCACTGATGAAAATGCATACCCCCTTCGATAAAAAGTATGCTGGCAGCATTCCATTATCATATTCCTTCACTCATACATTTCATAAAGAACGTGAAGAGGGTGCCTAGTGTGCACAGTGTGCTTCGATTGTCGTGATACAACGACCTTGTCATATCAAATAGGGCGAATGGTTGCCTGGGCGGTAAGAGGCGTTTGGAGACGGTGAGGGACAGGCGGTGACCAGACCTGACCAGTCCCAGCCCATGCTGTGAGGGGTTATTGACAAAGGCGAGGAAAGAGTTGCTGCATGCGGCGATAGGTTACTATAACTTGCTTTTCTGTTATATTGAGAGGAAAAGAAAACATGGTAATCCGCGGCGAGCCGAAAATAACCCCAGCCTTCTCTTTCAGTCGTTGGCCAAGAGAAAATCTATTTGTTTGAGATTACGTCTGAAGGGGTTTTCCGAAATTACAAGCACCTTCACCACCTCCTCTTTTCTTCTTCTCGCTCCTTCCCCTCCATCCGTTCCTCCTTTGATCCCTTCTCTCTCACCCCTCTTCACCTTGACGGCAGGGATTTCTTCCCTTCGCATTTTTTTTTTTTGCTCGTCAGCCAGCATCAACACGAACGGCCTTCACCATCAACTAACTCAAAAAAAATAATCCGTTCAGTATTTCGCTATTTTATTTTCCAGGAGGGAAAAGACACAGAGAGTTGGATTTGCCAGCAAAGAGGGGAAGCGAGGGAGGCGAGGGAGGGGGGCTTGGGGGAACGAAAAACATTGACTAGCGAAGAATCGTGCGGAATGGATGGATACGACTTTGGACAGCAGAGCAAGCGATTTTTTTTTTCCCTCGGTTGAGACGTGCTCCTGGGGGCACTGCTTGTTGGAAAGGGAGGGCGAATGAAGGGGACAAAGCGGCTACATCACGGCACACAAGAGAAGGGGGGAAAAGGAGGCTGGGGGGAAGTGTGAGTGAGGGATGCGAGCTGGGACGCAGGAAAAAACAAGGAGCTGTGTGGAACTGACTGAACAGGGGCGCGCGCGGCAATCAGTGACTACCCATTCTGGGGCAAAAAAAAAAAAGGAGGCTCTTTAGGCCTTGGGGGCAATCTGGCCCCCTCCCTGTTCACACACCGGAAGGTAAAAATTTTTATTTTTTTCCCCCCCTCCTTCTCCCTTCTTCCCTTTCTCCTTCGCCCCTTCTGTTCCTCGAGTGAGAGATCTGTCCTTTTGGCCGTTTTTTCATTTTTTTCATCCTTCAGAGTTTCTTTCACCAGTTCCTTCGGTTACATTTCTGGATGCAGATGTAGTTGTTATTGTAATGTATGCACGGTGCTTTGTAGATACCATATGGTAGTGTTTTTGCCTTCGTGTTGTAGTGACTGTTGCTGCTTTTGGCTGTGTGGTGGGAGGCAAATCTTTGTTGCAGCCTCATTGAGAAACAGTCTGCGACTCATTCTATGTCCCGAAATTGGTTAGCTTAGCGGCGTTGTGTGATTGAGTCAGACGCGCGGCACGAGGCTGGGTCTTGGCACTAGAATATATAAAGGGACGGGCATCCCTCCACCCTCCCTTTAAAAACCTCTGGCCTCCTCCACGCGTAAACATCATATCCCCGTTTTGTCCATCATCTTGACAAGACCCGAAATATCGCCTTCCACAACGACTCGATCAGTGTTCGTTCTGCTTGAAGCGATCTCTCCACTCTTCTCAAATTCACTCCTTTCGTTACTTTTCAAAAAAAAAAACCACCGCACGGTCACATCCGAGCGATTAGTCAGCGCGGTCAGAAAAGACACTTTTCTCTGATCGCCATTACTCATCGATCTTTCAACAATAAAATCCATCACCATCTCATCACCCTTTCCATTTACGATTCGTCTCTTGCGAGTTAGGACGACTACATTCTCTACAAGCCCCATATCGCCGTTAGTAAAGTAGGGGAGACATTTGGTTGTTCTTCTCCTCGACCAACCTCACCTCATTACCCTAAACCGCCTTTTCCTGATACCCCCACTCCATCGCTACATCAACCCATCCAACTTATCAACTCTCATAACTCCATCCATCCGAAGCTTTTCCGCAACCGCTCCCTTAACCACAAATCGATAGTTTCTCATCGATTTTAATTATGGCGGCCATTATTTCTCACCCTCAGAACGCTCAGCAAGCCAAGGCTTTCACTAGCCCTGCTTCTTTGTCTTTTCCCGGTGGCGCTGGCGATTTGACTCCTCCGTCCGATGCTGAAAGTCACAAGGCCCAACTGAATGGGCAACCAGCTAATGATCAGTCCGGAGGAGTTATTACTCCGGCCACCCCAGCTGCGACCCCAGGAGGTGGACCAACCGTTAGTGGTATTGTGCCTACATTGCAGTGAGTACTACCAAATTGTGATTGGTTTTGATCCATCAAGCTTAACTGGTATGCGTAAAGAAACATCGTCGCAACCGTCAATCTTGATTGCCGGTTGGATCTGAAGACGATTGCGCTGCATGCTAGGAACGCAGAATACAACCCTAAGGTACTACTAACTTACTTTTGCTACTCTGGCTGTCTCCTTGGTCTTTTGTAGCAATATGCTTATGCTGTTACTTTTAGCGTTTCGCCGCTGTTATCATGCGTATTCGCGAACCTAAAACCACTGCACTCATTTTCGCATCCGGCAAGATGGTTGTGACGGGTGCCAAATCTGAGGATGATTCCAAGCTTGCCTCGCGCAAATACGCTCGCATTATCCAGAAACTTGGGTTCAATGCCAAGTTTACAGATTTCAAGATTCAGAACATTGTTGGCTCCTGTGATATCAAGTTTCCCATACGCCTCGAGGGCCTCGCCTCTCGCCATCATCACTTCAGCTCTTACGAGCCTGAATTGTTCCCGGGATTGATTTACAGAATGATTAAGCCTAAGATCGTTCTGCTTATCTTTGTGAGTGGAAAGATAGTTTTGACGGGTGCGAAAGTTCGTGAGGAGATATACATTGCCTTCGAATCCATCTACCCTGTGCTCAATGGTATTGCCCTTTCCTCCCTTCTAATTCTCACATGACGTCAAGAATTTGTGCTTATGATCTTTACAGATTTTAGAAAAGTTTAAATCCTTTAGGGGGTCCATTACAACGCTATCATTTCCATTGTACTATTACCTCTTCTCTCTTTTATGACTGCATGACATCTCATCAAAAGTAAATTGGGAGGGCTCATTCCGGTTTCCAATAGGGAAAGTAGTCCATCGCAACAAAAGTTGGCGAGACTCTTTTACCGTTGCTATATTATCTTGCATCGTCCGGGGTGTTTTTGTTTTGGGTTCCCTTTTCCGTTTCATTTCCTTCTTTCTATCACATGGGTATGGGTTGTATTTCTGGAGCATCGCACTTTTAGAACCCTTGTTTTGTGAATTCACTAGCATTTCCCCCCCCCCCCTTTTTTTTTTTTTTTTTTTTACTCATCTTTCCCCTTACTACACTTTTTTTACCATGTGTTATCAGGGATGCGAGGAAGAGCTGGGATAACTTGATCTCGAAGGAGATTGAGCCAAGATTTCTCAAGCAGAGCGTATGGGTATAGAGTCCCAGGCAGACGCTGAGGTCCGTAATAAGTTCCTCTACTTGCGGGTGGGGGTTAACATTTGTATCGCTTCTGGGGATAATTTGCTTTCCTCGATAGCTTGCATATCATGTGTCAAGTTACCATCGTGGTCTGTAGTATAGATTACGTTGGCAATTGATTAGTATTACTGAATCTTGAATTCCATTGTCCAAACTATTCGTGACAGTCTGAGTGAATGCTGCCACCGCTGAAGATTGAAATATTTTTTTGTAAACTTTGAAGTAATCCTTCATAGCTCAAAAAATGGGTACTATCCAAGCTTTCCCTCCGCCTTGCCACGATGGCCCCAAATGGTTGTTCGTCAGAGCTTGAGCCGCAACAACCTCCAAGTGTCCTCTTCCCTCAGAAACAACCCTCGATTCCCCGCGAAACATCTATTGGCCCCTCTCCCAATCCATCATCCGAAGCTCCTCAGGAAACCCGGCTCTTTCATAACTCCTTTAGCCGAAGCCGGTCTTTCTCCGCATTTTCAATAAGTGCGTCGTTTCAGAGCTGAGCTCTAGGAGCTGCCAGGAGCCCACGGCTTAAAATGGTACACTTAGTCACATTCTCGCATCATTTCGATGTCAGGGACCGTCGACGGATGGCTAATACACAGCACCCTTTAGAATTCTCTGTTCAACTCTGCTCTGAAGCAGACACAGTCCATCAAGAAGGACTTGGGTACATTCGCGGAGTCACCTGGAACTTCATCACCAGCCTTACAAGGTATGTATGATAAAAAAACTACCCAAGCCCCACGCATAGACATCAAGTGAGAGTGCTCATTCACCAATTATAGGACAGATATCCGCTTCATTGGCTTCCCTCTCACGAACTATCGATGATTACGACTCCATGGCAAGGCGAGAGATCGTCCCTGCAAAGCAGGAAAAGGCATTTCAGCGTGTTAGGAATTTCAGGAAGGAGATATCGGAGTACAAGCAGCAGTTTGTTAAGCTGAAAGGCGAAAGGGCAGATGCTGTATGGGGGGAATCCGATCGCAAGATTTCGTACAAGCTCTAACGATGAGGTTATTCTAGGAGCATACCGTCGCTCGCAGTGAACTCCTCGGACGCCGCGGACATTCATCTGCGACCCCCGAGAACCCCTATGCGAATACGGCACATACTCGAAACGTCTCTTCTTCACACTCTCCCTTCGCACCGGCCGGCGGTGTCGCTCAGACTCATACGCTGTCCCAAGAAGATCATATGTTCCGGGAAAGGGATTTCATGTCGCGTACGAACGACCAGCTCGATGACTTCCTCGATCGAGGCAGGGCTGTGTTGGCGGACTTGGGTGAACAAAGGCAGATATTGAAAAACACTCAACGAAAGCTTTACAACGTCGCAAACACATTGGGAGTGAGTAGGGATACAATTAGGATGATTGAACGGAGGGCTATGCAAGATAAATGGATATTCTATGGTGGGATTGCGGTCTTCTTCCTCTTTTGTTACCTGGTCTTGAGGTGGTTGCGTTGAGACTGGATGATCCGGCGGGAGAGGTGGAAGACATGAATTCACATTGTATGGCTGTGGGAGGCGTTTTCCTTCTTGTTCTTTTTCAAAATCTGCTTTTTTTTTGTGTCTTGTCATGTGTGTAGGTCCTCAGGACACCGTAATAGTTGCCGATTCTCCGGCATCAAGGGTGGGGGGGAAAAAAATACACAAGTTTGTCGTGACAAAAACTCTCATTCACACCATAGACAAAGTACTGTAAGTAAGACGCCCGGATCGCTTGAAGAGGCCTGTAGATGTTTTTTTTTTTTCCCCTCATGGATGTGCATTGTGGAATGGTCATCACTTCAGTAAAGTACTGCAAATAGTGTACGGTTAGTAGAGCTCCAGGTGTCATCATAATTTCTTGCTTCTCTGCCAACCCTTGCGGTTACTACGCTGCCCCTTCATCCCTCAACTTCATCTCGTCTTCATGCCCCGACCAACTTCCTCCTCACTCCACCCGCCTCCGATCACCACCTCCGCCTCCTCTCCTAACCTCACATCCCACCTGAATAGCAATGAGAGCCGACGAACACGAAACTCCTTTGGTAACGGTAGTAGCGGGATTGGTGGTATCGGAGCGGGGGGGAATGGTGGTGGTGGTGGAACTGGCGGTGGAAACAGCGCCCTGACAGATTCCGATGATGACGACACAATATCTTCCAGCAGTTCTTCGACGTCACTACCGTTGAGCGGGGGGGGATTCAATGGGATGATGTTACATCCAAGCTCATTTGCTCCACCATTCTACAATCGGCCGCCAACTGTGAGTGCGCACCGGTGTCTGCTCCTCTTGACCTTGACCCTTCGTACTGATGAATCTTCCGTTTGACGCCCTAGCCATTACCACCGTCGCCTTCACTAACTTCGCTTTTACGCCCGCCATTCACCCCCTCTCGTCCTACCACCCCCGACTCCTCCGACAGCGAAGCCGTCGCGACTTCCTCCCGAATCGCCCAATCCACCCCACGAGCTGCGCCAAAAGTACCCACATACGAATACTATGGCTTCGTACTCTACCTCGTATCCAGCCTCGCATTCCTGATCTACATAATTTGGTCGTTCGCTCCATCACCGTTACTACACGCTGTAGGAATACACTACTATCCGAGCAGATGGTGGGCACTCGCTTTGCCAAGTTTCCTGGTCATGCTAGTAGTCTACATCTACGTTGCCCTAGCAGCTTACAACACCGGCTACTTAACCCGGGGGTTAGACCACTTAGAATGCATAGTCGACGATGCCGCAAAGATCGCCAGCGTTGACTTCGGCGGCGCCGAGCCCGAAGCCCCAGAGGACGAAATTATGGGCAGCAGCGGTGTGAGCGTCAACATCGGCGGCAGCGGCGAGGAAGCCATCTCACCGATAAGTCCTCTGGACGGCGGCCTAATAATGAAGTCTCGTCGAGCGCCCCCTCAAAAGGAAGAGAAAAAGCCCGCTCGTAGGGGCCGGGCGGAGAGCGTCAGCGAGCGATGGAAGGGCACGGGGGTATTGGAGAATGACGGGCAGAGGGATTGGAAAGCTCTGTGGAATAGAGGCACCGATGCGGTTATGGATATTCCCGTTGGAGGCGTGTGCGAGGTGCTGTATGGAGATGGTCGGGAGAGGGAGCAGTGGGAGATTAAGATTGATGAACAGGATTGGGGGAGCTTTGAGGTGGAAACCGAGGTTGATGTGTTTTGAAGGGGTTGGATTATAAAAGTTTTTCCTTTTGTTTTAACGGTGGTTTGAGAAGTACCGTAGAGGGAGGGAGGGAGGGAGGGAGGTGTGAGGCGCATAGGCCGGTTTCTTCACGTTATATCTTTTAGTCTATTAGAGCGTAGGCATTTGGGTGGGTGGGTCGTGGGGGCATGGTAATCGTAATGTTGGATAAATCATCCTTGTCCGCTCGCGAGAGCGAACATGTGCGCGCACACCTCCACACTGGACCACACATTATCACCCGGATTTTGGCATCCTACTCCTGTCGTCGTCCCCCAGCACCAAACCAAACCAACCGTGTTGAAGTGAAAAGAGGAAGGAATAAAAGATAATCTGCACCGTACAGTATCTCAAACTCCCACATAAGACGCCACAACCCCACTACGGTACCCAACCCACTTTGTAGTTCACGACACCCAATGCACGTAGAGTACAGTACAGCGCCCCCCTGACAAAACCTAGAATCAGAAGGACGTCTTTCTATACTATAGTACAAGTATTATCATTCATACCCTTCACGGCCCCGCTCGCTCGCACGATAACTGCCCGCCCCATCCCACCACCACCGTATGATATCCATAGTACGAGTACTGTACAGTACAGTACTCGTACAACTACCGAATAGCCATCCTTACCTCCGTCCATCATTCCAGCCCAACCATATTTAGGCGAATGAATGAATAGATAGAAAGAAGGGACAGGTGTTGGCTTTAGTTAATTAAATACTGTAAGTGGGGCTATGATATTCGGAGGTCTGGTTTAGTATGGAGAAGGGGCTTGGATTTATAGCGAGAGTGTATAATAGATAGAGTACTCGAGTATGGCTCTTTTTCTGCACTGTACTGTACTCGTACTGTGTAATTACCGTAAGAACCGAAATAATTGGGCATGGCGCTAGGACGTCCAGAATTCCCGCCTCTGGATTAGGGGGAAAAACACCGCGAGAAGACTCACTCTCAGCCCTCACTTGAGACACAGACCTTACTAGGAGGGGCAACTCCAACGTCCTAGCGTGATGCCCAATTATTTCAGTTTATAACGGTAAGTGTAATAATGTATAGCTATTCAAGATAACCTCCTCCATTGGTTTGTGAAGGGACGTTTTTCCCTTCTATTTTTGCTATTATCATACTCGAGTACGGTAAAGAAAAATACAGTGCGAGTAATCTAACCCATTGTCGTTCGTTAATTCTACTAGTAACTCAACTGTGCGCTGTGTTGTGTACCGTACAATACCATAGGCCAGACGAATTATGAAGTCTATGATATGGTGCGTACTCGAGCACTCGAAGGCGGGGGGAGCTTATGATAGGAGGGAAGGAAAAGAAAAGGCCACCTTTGTGAAGAAACGTGTCAAGATTCGATACTATTTACCACTGCCACCACCACCACCACGAGCATCAGGACTATCGGTATAATAAGTTATCTCCAAATATTAACACCCCAGAAAGTATATACCGTATTTGTGGAGGGGTTGATTGGGAGTGATGCTAAGGTTCCAGTTTCTTGAAAAATACCGATATGGTGATTTAGTTTGGGAGATATGAACACCGGTAGAGGGGCTAATATATAATATCTATACGATAGGTAATTTTGAACCTTATCCAGCCAGAGTCTTGAATGGCGATAGTTGAAATCCGCTAATACAGGTATCGTCCCGATATCAGGTTATCGTATAAGTACTTAGCGAGTCCTAATTTAGCGAAACGAGTGAATTTTTTGAATTTTTTGAATTTTTGCCTGGTTTAATTCATGCCATGTTCCTGGTACGGTGGTACCGTAGCAGGGGAACATAAAAAAGAACCAACATGAGTGATATACCATGACCCCACCTGAGTACCGTACCTATCGGGGAGCCCCCTTTCTCACAAGACAGTTTACCGTTTTCTGCACTGTGTCCACCTTCATGACCGGGAACCTGGAATACCCATTACCGGTATGCCTGCCTTCGCCACGGTAAAAGACGCGTAATGCGGTAGGGTAGCATAGTCATAATTTAACGAACAGTTTGCTTTTGCATACAACTTCAAAATTCAGCCCTTTTTTTGCATAGATCTTTTTTGTGTTGTCGTGCAATACCATACGGTAGCAGTCGCGTCCACAAACGTCTTCAATTACGAGTCCTATTGTACCGTTCTGTGCGAGATTATGGTATGTAAGAGTGGTTTATAATAAGGTTTTGGAAGGGAAGTTGGGGGGGAAAGAGCTGAAGGTTGTTGTTGTTGTTGTTGCACGGGGTTGAAGGGATCGGTTAGAGTCATTCATTGTGTACCGTACCGGTATTTTATTTTTATTTTGGGCCCATGATGGGATGGAATGAAGGATTGGTTTGGATGGATGCAGAATGACAGTGATGATGATGGAGATGATGATGATGATGATGATGATGATGATGATAATAATGTTTCCCGCATTGCACCGTAATTAGTCCTGCCTTGGGCTTTTCGGGGCGGTTGTCGTATCTGGTATGGTTTTGCTTTGTTTGCTCATTGCTCTATCATACCGTACTATTCGCGAGGACTGGGATAAAAAAACGTCTTGTTTGGTCCGTTCATTCCTCTAATCATCGAACCCCCCAGAGAGGGAAGAAAACAAAACAAAAACAAAGTAAAAACCCAGATGACGTTTCGTTGGACCTTTGCTACCGTAAATACTAATTCGTACAAGTACTGCTCGCTTTTGCATTGGTCCGTCCTAATGAAATTTGGATGAATGAACGTTCAACTCCTCGGGCCAAAGGTCTTGGGTCTTGGGGGGGGGGGGGGGGGGGGCCCCCCCCCCCCCCCGGGGCAGGGAGCGGGATTATTCGGAATGGTCGGGGGGATGTTCGTCCTATGAAAAGGGCGTTTTGCCGTACCGGAGGCGAGAATTGGGTCTCATGATTGATGGATGAGCTTTTCTTTTTCTTTTTTTCTTTTTGTTTTGTTTTTGAACTCTGGAGGTCAATAACAGTACGAAAGTTGTGGTTTCTTTTTTTCTTCTTTCTTGAATTCGGATGCTGGATTCGTCTCATGGGTTTTTATGATACTTTTGCCTCTGTCATTGTGAATTTTATTATAATATCATAATAATAGGATATATTTATGTGTTTTTATCTGATCTTGTGAATGAATGAAGGATGGATGGATGGGCGCTCGCTCGGATCCATCTGATTCCGGGAAAGTTGTATGGTAATCGCTAACAACAGTACCGGTAAGCCACGGTTGCTGCCTAGCCACTTCCTTCCTTCCTCCCCTTCCGGTTTCTTTTCTTCGGATGCAGGTGTGAGTGAGGGAGAGATGAGGGAGAAGTGAGATTCAAGGAGCGAATGAGTGTTCCATTTTCCTGTGCTTCTGCTTCCTCTTCTTACTCGCACGCGGTCTGGCTGGCTGGCTGTGTTCTTGACTTTTGCCTGGTCAATTGTCTTCGTATTATAATTAATTCTTTTGCTTGTGCACTGTTTGGCCCGGGTTTTTATGTTTTATTTGCCTTTTTTGGCTGACTGACTCGGGCTGAGATTCGGGACGATTGTTGATGCTGTAATTAATTGCTTTGCATCTAGAACTAACTTACCGGTACCGTATTATCATATGGCTGGCGGTGTGGTTGGTGGTCGTTATTGTCTATTTTCTAGACTATCGTAGGCCTTTGCGGCCAGAGTATCTCCTTGATACTTTCCCCGCGTTAGTTGAATTATAATACTATTAATATGATGAAATCGTACTAGTTAGGTCTTAGTCTGGTTTGGTTTGGTTTGCCGTTTTTTTTCTTTCTTCCATTGTGGGGAATAAGGAAAAAAAAAAAAAAGCCTGAACTTTTTCGCCCTAAAAATTTACTGGAACTATCAAAACCTGACCGTGTTTTTGTCC
>Ga0307507_10008766_pt1 | contig 13814 bp, 13 predicted proteins | sample 7_EM_MG_FD_207223 | JGI IMG/M metagenome (GOLD analysis project Ga0307507, IMG submission 207223) | Populus trichocarpa ectomycorrhiza microbial communities from riparian zone in the Pacific Northwest, United States - 7_EM | ecosystem: Host-associated > Plants > Roots > Unclassified | place...
TCTGATGAGGGACGCCTTCAGTGGATCCAGCGCACTGAAGGCGTCCTTCACCGCGGCAACCTCCCGTGCGGACAGTTGCGAGTTCGCACCTGGACAACGCCTGCGCCGTGAACAAACCAACAGCACCGCTGGACGTCCCGAACGCGTCATTCACGACCTTCCGCGCTCTGCGAAGCGGGAATTCACTGGCATCAATTTTGACCGAGTGGTAGAAATTTGGGGACAGGCCGCCGTCCGAAGCCAGGGAGCAGGAATGAGCAGGCTTTCCGTCCAGCTGTATTCGGTCCGCGACGCCTTCGCGGCCGATCCCGCCGAGACCCTGCGGCGGCTCGCCGCGATCGGGTTCACGCAGGTCGAGCCCTACGGCGTCGTCGAGAACGTCGAAGCACTCCAAACGTGGCTGCCGGTGAACGGCCTCACTGCGCCCACCGCGCACGCCCGGCTCATCGGCGCCGACCAGGACGCCGTGTTCGCCGCCGCGGCCGCGCTCGGCATCGGGACGGTCATCGACCCGTTCGTCGCCGCCGAGCATTGGCAGGAGCCCGCCGGCATCGCCGCGACGGCGACCGCGCTCAACGACGCCGCGAAGCTCGCCGCCGGGCACGGCATCCGGATCGGCTACCACAACCACTGGTGGGAGCTGGAGTCGCGGATCGACGGGCGCAGCGCGTTCGAGGTGTTCGCCGACCAGCTCGACCCCGCAGTCGTCCTGGAGGTCGACGCCTACTGGGCCACCGCCGGCGGCGAGGACGCGCCCGCGTTGCTGCGCCGGCTCGGCGCGCGCGTGCAGGCGATCCACGTCAAGGACGGCGGCCTGGCCACCGACGCGTCCGGGCAGCTCCCGGCCGGGCAGGGCCGCCTTCCGGTCGCCGATGTGCTGGCTGCCGCGCCGGACGCGCTGCGCGTGATCGAATTCGACGCCTACGACGGCGACGTCTTCGAGGGCATCGCCGCCAGCCACGCCTACCTCTCCGGTGCGCCGCTGTGACGGGCCCGGTCGGCGTCGGGCTCGTCGGTGCGGGCGTCATCAGCGACACCTACCTGGAGAACCTCACCGCCTTTCCGGATGTCGAGGTCCGCGCGGTCGCCGATCTCGACCCGGACCGCGCGGCGGCGCAGGCGGCCAAGCACGGGGTGCCGCGCTCGGGCACGGTCGCGGAGCTGCTCGCCGACCCCGGGATCGAGCTGGTGGTCAACCTGACCGTGCCTGCCGCGCACGTCGAGGTCGGGCTCGCCGCGCTCGAGGCGGGCAAGCACGTGTGGACCGAGAAACCCCTGGCGCTGGACCGCCAGACCGGCCGCAAGCTCCTCGACCGCGCGGCCGAGCGGGGCCTGCGCGTGGCGAGCGCGCCGGACACGGTGCTGGGCGCGGGCCTCCAGACCGCGCGCCGGGCGGCCGGGCGGATCGGCGAGCCGCTGAGCGCGCTGGCGCTGTTCCAGACTCCGGGGCCGGAGAGCTGGCACCCGGCGCCGGAGTTCCTGTTCCAGGCCGGTGGCGGGCCGCTGCTGGACATGGGGCCGTACTACCTGACGACGCTCGTGCAGCTGTTCGGCCCGGTCCGCCGCGTCACCGGCGCGGGCGGGCGCGCGCGGGACCGGCGGGTGATCGGGTCCGGCCCGCGCGCCGGGACCGAGTTCGCGGTGACGGTGCCGACCACGGTCACGGCGCTGATCGAGTTCACCGGCGGCGGCTCGGCCCAGCTGGTGCTGAGCTTCGATTCGGCGTTGCGGCGCACCGGTTTCGTCGAGGTCGCGGGGACACTGGGCACCGCGGTGCTCCCGGACCCGAACCGCTTCGACGGCCCGACGCAGCTGCACTTGCTGGGCCACGCGGAGCCGGAAGAGGTCGCGCCAGAGGGACATCCGGCGACCCGGGGGACCGGTGTGCTGGAGCTCGCGCGGGCGATCCGCGCCGGGACACCGGAACGGGCGTCGGGCGAGCTGGCCTACCACGTCCTGGACGGGCTCCTGGCGATCGAGGAATCCCTTACCCGGGGCCACACCGTGGACGTCGAGTCCACAGTGGAGATTCCCGGGCCGCTCCCACCCGGCTGGGACCCCCACGCCCGCACCCTCTGAGTTCGAAGTCCGTGAATGGCACATTGAGGGCCTTTACGACCCTCAATGTGCCATTCACGGACTTACAGGGGCACCGTCAGGAAGGCGCCCAGCTGGAACCGGAGGGCGCCGACCAGGTCCACATCGCCAGGGGTGGTGAGCCACTGGACCTGCAGCCCGTCCATCAGCGCGATGAACGTCAGCGCCGCGAAATCCGGGTCGACGTCCGCGCGGAGTTCGCCCGAGGCCGCCAGGGCCCGGAAGGAGTCCAGGACTCCCGCGCGGGCCGCCCGGTAGTGACGCTCGAAATACGCATGCGCCGGGTGGTCCGGGCTCACCGCTTCCGCCGCCAGGCGGGAGTAGAGGTCCACGATGCCCGGGTGCTGCACATTGTGCGAAGCCAGGGCGACGAAGTGGCGCAGCACGTCCAGCCCCGGCGGGGCCAGGAGCTGCTCGCGCTCGGCGTCCTCGGCGTCGCGGCGCTCCAGCACCGCCGCCAGGAGCGCCTCCTTCGTCGGGAAGTAGTACAGGAGCCCCGCGTGCGTGATACCGACCCGCTTGGCGATCTCCCGCAGCGACGAACCGTGGTAGCCGAGTTCGCCGTACGCGGCGGCCGCCGCGGTGATGATGTCCTCGCGGCGGATCCGGCCCTTCAGGTAGCCCCCGGTCACCCGACCATCATGCAGCAGCGCTCACCCGAGCGCCGACGGGGATTCCGCATCGGGGACCAGCAGCCGCGGCGCGCCCGAGCCGTCCGCGGGCACCGACCAGACGTCCGCGTGGCCGGGGCTCCGGGGAAGCGCGTACGCCACCGTGCGTGGGTCGAGCCAGGCCGCCTGGTCGTCCACGCTGCGGGTTTCGGCCAGCGGGGTGACGACTCCCGAGGCGAGGTCCAGCGTGGACAGCCGCCAGCCCTTCGCCGGGTCGCCGCCGATCGCGGACTTGTACGCCACCCGCGTGCCGTCAGGGGACAGCGAAGGGCATTCGACGTTCTCTCGCACCGTCTGGACGGTCTGTGCGGCGAAGTCACCGGAAACGAGGTAGCGACGTCCCGCGGTGGACATCGTCGCGTAGAAGCGGTTGTCGTCCTTCGCGAACGTGACGCCCCAGAAGTTGACGTCCGCGGCCTGGTAGGGCTTGCCGTCGACGGTGATCGCGAAATCCTCGAGCGTGCCCGCCAGCGTGCCGGTCGCGGTGTCGAGGATGCCCGCGCGGGTGGAGAACATGCCGCCGTTGTAGGAGTCGCCGGTCACGAACACCGTCCACGCCAGCATCCGCCCGCTCGCCGACACCCGGGCCCGGTTGGGCAGCCCCACCAGCGGGATCTCGCGCTGCGAAGCCAGTCCCGAGTCGAAGACCACCAGCTGGTACGTCGTCAGCCCGGCCTCCGGGCGCAGGCAGAGCCCGGCACCACCGGCGGCGTAGACGCGGCTGCAGGACACCGGAGACACCGCGCGCGGCCCGCCGGGATCGGAGGCAGAGACGGTCACCAGGTGCCCGCGGTCGGCGTCGGCGGTGCTCCGGACCAGGATCCGCGGGCCGGGGGAGAGGCTGACCGACCCGGCGACACCCGCCGCCGCGGCGTCGCGGCTGCGGGCCGTGGCCAGCCCGACGTACAGCACGGCCGCCACCGCGAGCACCACCGCGCCGCCGACCGCGATGAGGACGCGCGCCCGGGTGTTCATCGGCGCGCCCGCAGCAGCACCAGGGTCACCACGACCGCGCTCGCGGACGCGCCGGCGGCGACCAGAATCGCCGTCCCGGTGCCCCAGAACTGCCAGGAGAGTCCGAACAGGACGGACGAGACGAAGTAGGCGAGCGCCTGCCCGGTCTGCACCAGCGCGATCCCGGTGGTGCGCAACGCCTCCGGCAGGATCGGCCCGGCCAGCGCCATCAGCACGCCGTCGGTGGCGGCGTAGAAACCGCCGTACAGCACCAGAACCGCCACCAGCAGCGGCCAGCCGCCCAGCGGCCCGGCCAGCAGCAGGTAGACCACGGTCAGCGCGCCGTAGCCGCAGAGCACGACGGGCAGCCGCCCGAACCGGTCGGCGACCGCGCCCAGCGGCGCGGCCAGGACCAGATAGGCAAGGCTCGTCCCGACCGCCAGCAGCGGAAACCATCCGGTGGCGAGGTCTTCCTTGCGCTGCACCACGAGGTAGACGAACCCGTCGCCGATCGTGGCCAGCCCCAGCACGCACGCGGCGGCCAGCAGCCGTCGCACGCCGGAGGCGCGCAGCAGGCCGAACGCCGCCCGCGGCGACACCGCGCCCACGGGCGGCCGCGCGCCCTGGCGGTCGCGGACGAACAGCACGAGCAGCAGCACGCCGAGCGCGGCGATGCAGAAGCTGGTGACGAACACCGCGTCGTAGGCGTCGGTGCCGGTGGCCGAGCCGACCGCGGCCAGCACTCCGAGCGCGACCAGGGGCCCGGCGAACGCGCCCGCGCTGTCCATCGCCCGGTGCACGCCGAAAGCCCGGCCCAGCAACGGTTCCGGTGCCGAGAGCGTGATCAGCGCGTCGCGTGGCGCGGTCCGCAGGCCCTTGCCGGTGCGGTCGAGGGTGAGCGCCGCGCCGATCGCGGCGACCGACGCCCCGGCCGCGACCAGGCCCAGTTTCGCGACCGCGGACAGCGCGTACCCGACGCCCGCGATGGCCTTGCGGCGCCGGATCCGGTCCGCGAGATAGCCGCCGACGAGCCGCAGCAGCGCCGTAGCGCCGGTGTAGAGGCCGTCGACCAGCCCGTACACCGCCGGGCTCAGGTGCAGGCCGAGCACCAGGTAGACCGGCAGTACCGCGGTGACCATCTCCGACGAGACGTCGGTGACGAGGCTGACCGCGCCGAGCGCGAAGACGTTTCCGCCGATCGTGGCGAGCTTGCGGGGCGACACGGTGCCATTGTGGTCGCGGCGACCGATGGTCGACAGGTACAAGAGGTCCGCCCTTCTTGGTGAGGGGGCCGGGATCGGCCCCCTCACGTCGAGGTCACTGCCAGACGTCGAGGATCGGCGACTTGCTCGCCGCGCCGCCGATTCCGGGCAGCCCGTAGGCGGACTCGAGGGTGCGAAGGACGGTGTAGTGGTTGATGGATTCGCTGTAGCTGCCGGCGATCACGTGCGCGCCGACGAACGTGGTGAAGATCTGGTTCACGGACGTGCCGCTGTCCTCGTCGAAGGTGACGACGAGCAGGCTGTTGTGCGTCTTGGCCCACTGCGCGTAGCCGTCGAGGTGGTTGTTCAGCCAGGTGTCGCCGGTGCCGATCGAGCAATCATGCATGTCGTTGCACATGTCCGGCGTCACGAACGACACCGTCGGCAGCTGGGTGAAGTCGGTGGGGAAGCTCGAGTAGCGGACGTTGCTGGCGGCCGGGACGTTGGAGAAGTCGACCCAGCTGTTGTGCTTGCGCCGGTAGGTGCTGCTGGAGCAGCCGGTGTAGCCGTCCGAGGGCATCGCCTCGGAGTAGCCCTTGAACGTCCGGCCGGCGCCGATGAGCTGCGACCCGAGGTTGGTCACCGAGCCGAGGTCGCGCGGGCAGGAGTCGTCGGTGATGCCCTGGGTGCCGCCGGAGAGCAGGGCGACGTAGTTGGGCTGGCTCGGGTGCGTGATGGCGAAGGAGTTGGTGAACTTGGCGCCCTGGGTGGCCAGGGAGTTGAAGTACGGCGCGCTGGAGCTGCCGTTGATCGAGGAGTACTTCTTGTTCTCGAACATCACCAGCACGATGTGGTCGAACAGCGGCACGGTCGACGCGGTGGGCTGCACCGCGGGGGCCTCGTGCTGTGTGGCCACGATCGCGCCGCCGACGGCCAGGGCCGCGGCGGCGAGCCCGGCCGCGATCCGCTTGGCGAACATGGATCCTCCTGACTCGGGTGGCCCCGCGGGACCACGCCGTCTCCGGATTTCGGGTGCCTCATGGTGACCGGGCAAGGGGGACGTCTCTTGCATTGTTCGCGGCCGCTTCGTGGTCGGCAGATGAACAGCCGGAGACCGCCCGACCGGCTCACTACCTTTGGCGGGTGAGGTCGGCTCGGGTCGGGTGCCGGATGTTATGAGCGGCCCTTTCATTGCAAAATTTGTTGTGAAAGGGCCGCTCATAACACTCTGCTGGTCGTAGCCCTAACGCAGGGTGGGCGGGCCGGAAACCCGGCCCGCCCACCTTTCACTGCGACATCAGGGTTTTCAGCTCAGCGTCACCGCGGCGTCGTCGATCACGAAGGACGTCTGCAGCGAGCTGTCCTCGACGCCGGTGAACTTCAGCGCCAGGGTGCCGCCCGCGGCCGCGGAGACATCGATCGTCTTCAGGACGTATCCACTGGCCGCGTTCAGGTTCGAATAGGTGGCCAGCGTGGTGGTGCCGTTGGCGACGGTCAGCTTGTCGTACTGGGTGCTGGTCGTCGTCTCGGCGGTGTCGATGTGCACGTAGAACGTCAGGCTGGCGTGGCAGCCGGCCGGGATGCTCACCGACTGCGCGAGCGAGTCGGTGTGCGCGGAGCCGTAGCCGTCGAGCCAGGCGTTCCAGGTCCCGCCGTGCGTCGGCTGGTTGGCGCCGTTCTGGCCGATGACCCCGCTGGTGGCGGTCCAGGAGCCGGTCCCGGATTCGAAGCCGGGGTTGACCAGCTTCTGGCCCGAGCAGCCCGGGCTGACCGTGCCGACCGTCCAGCTGAACGACGCCGTCCCGCTGTGCGCGGCGCTGTCGGTCGCGGTCACCGTGACGTTCGAGGTGCCCGCGGTGCTCGCGGTGCCCGAGATCGTGCCGGTGGAGGCGCTGATCGACAGGCCGGCCGGCAGGCCGGACGCGGTCCAGCTGTACGGCGCGGTGCCGCCACTGGCCGACAGCGGCAGGTTCACCGCGGTGCCGGTCGTGGTCGACTGGTTGCCCGGGTTGGAGACCGTGACGGTGCCGGTCGCGCTGCATGTCGGGTCACCCGACTGTGCCGGCACGCTGATCGCGTCCCACGCCGCCTTCACGGTGTTGAACTCGGCGCAGCTGCCCGGGAAGAGGTTCTTCGCCGCGGTCAGCGTCCAGGTGCGGTACTTCAGGTACGAGGCACCGGTGGTCTTCAGCAGCATCGCGTTGTAGAAGATCTTCATCGCGTTCTGCGTGCCGATCCCGGTGATCGAGCTGCTGTTGCAGGTGGTGCTGGTCGGCTGCCCGTTGGTCGGGTTGGAGCCCTGGGACAGCAGGTAGAACCAGTGGTTGCCCGGCCCGGCCGCGGCGTGCACCTCGGTGCTCGGGATCGAGCTGTCGTAGCAGTTCTTGTCGCCAAGAGCCGACGGGTTGTACATGTTGCGGATCGGGCCCGCGCCGACCAGGTTCACCCGGTCGCCGACGAGGAAGTCCGGCGTGTCGTACGGCGAGGGCTCGTTGGCGAACCACTCGGTCGAGGCGCCGTAGACGTCCGCGACGAACTCCTGCGTGCCGTTGCCGGAGATGCCGCCGGGGGTGTGGTCGTCGATGCCGTGGCCGAGCTCGTGCGCGATCACGTCGATCGCGCCGATCCACTGGTTGGCGTTGTTGTGCCCGATCTGGACCTGGCTGCCGTCGTAGTAGGCGTTGACGTCGGCGAGGCCGACGCGGATCGGCCAGCCGCCGCCCGAGCCGTCGAAGCCGTTGCGGCCAAGCCACTGCGTGAGCATCTTGGTCTCGGTCTGCGCGCCGAAGAGCGCGTCGACGCAGCCGGTCTCCCTGACGGTGGCGGTGCCGTTGCCCCAGGCGTCGTCCGGGCCGCTGAACGTCGTGTTGTTCGCGGCGTCCTGGCAGCTGAGGTTGGTGATGTTCGGGTCCTTCATCGAGAAGGTGCTGCCCGACTGCGTGGTGGTCAGCGGGACCGGGTTCGGGCCGTTCCACGCGCTCGTGCCGGTGCCGTGCAGGACGTGCTCCTGGGTGTGCAGCACGGCGCCGGTGGCGGCGTCGACCACGACGTCCAGCTTGCTCGGCCCTTCGGCGTTCTTGCCCAGCACCGTGGACTTCCAGGCCAGCTTCGGCGTGCCGAGGGCGAAGGTGACGAGCTCCGCGGCGCCCACACTGTCCACGGAGGACAGTTGCTTGCGCGAGGTGGCCTCGGCCTGCGCCTTGGTCACCTTCGGGGTGGTGGTCGGCAGGGCGATGGTGGTGTCCTGGGCGACCGAGGTGCCCAGGACCTGCCCGGTCGAGTTGGTCGCCACGACGAAGTCGCCGCCGACGACCTGCAGGCCCTTGTAGGTCCGCTCGTACGGGATGTACTTCAGCCCGTTGGTCGCCGAGATCGCGTTGTGCTGGACGAAAACGTCGTCAGCACTGGCGTGCAGGGCGGCGGGCTTGCTGGCCACCAGGGCGGACGCGGCGGTGGCGGCCATCGCTTCCGCGGACTGGGTGGCGTTCGCGGCGGCCGTGCCCGACGGGGTGGCCTGTGCGGTAGCGGTGGTGGTGACGAGAGCGGCAACCAGTACTCCGGTCGCGCCCAAGACGACAGGACGTCTCAGCTTCATCGACGGAACCTCCGGCAAGACGAACACGACCCGCCTCTCGACGGGCCGTGAACGGGGGACGGGAAGAGGTGCAGCGTGATCGGAAACAAGGATCCGGTTCCGGCGGTCGGTGAACAACCGACTAACGTAGCGAACTCATCAACGTCCAGCTATACGTTCTAAAACAGACATTTGGTCGGTAACCCCCGCATTTCGGCGCTTCCGTCCAGGTCAGGGCGCTGCGAGGACGGTTCAGGCGCGGAACACAGGAAATGGGAAAGGCCATTCCGGGGATTGTGTTTCCCCGCCCGATGTGCCGCCCGGCCGGCAGCGGAGAGCGGCGTCGAATGTGGCGCGGCCCAGGTGTTTCGGCAGCGCGGCGGCCCCCGTCATGGGACCATCCTGCCAAGGCCGGACGACGCGGATGTTTCGCCGCGTCCGGCCCGGGGTAGGCGCGGAAGAGGGACGATGACGATCAGTGGTCTGTACCGGGCCCGGCGAGGGAGACCGTGAACGAAGCTGCCGAAGACCCGCCCACGAGGGTCCTCCTGGTCGAGGACCACGACATGGTGGCCGAGGCCCTCGAGCAGGCGCTCGGCCGTGCCGGGATCGCCGTGGTCGGCCGCGCGGACTCGTGCGAGTCCGCGCTGGAGCAGGCCCGGCGGCACCGGCCCGACGTCGTGGTGCTGGACCGGCGCCTGCCCGACGGCGACGCCGTCGCGGCGATCGAGGAGCTCGGCGCCGGCGGCGCGCGGGTCCTCGTCCTCACCGCCGACGCCACCCCGGCGGTCGCCGCGCAGGTCGCCCGGGCGGGCGGGGTCGGGCTGCTGCTCAAGTCGTCCCGGCTCGACGAGCTCGAAGCGGCCGTCCGCCGCGTCGCGGCCGGAGGTGTCGTGTTCGACCCTGACCTGCTCCCCGGCGTGTTCGACCAGCTCACCGGCCGCGCGGGCCGCGGCGTGGGGCTGACCGCGCGCGAGCACGAGACGCTGGAGCTGCTCGGGCAGGGCGCCAGCACCGCGGAGATCTGCGACCGGCTCGGCGTCTCCCGCAACACGACCCGCAACCACGTCCAGCGCGTGCTGGAGAAGCTCGGCGCGCGCTCGAAGCTCGAAGCCGTCGTCCTGGCCCGCAGGGAGGGCCTCATCGGCTGATGCATTCGCACCAGCCGGGCTGCCGCCGTTGTATCTCGCGCCGCTCGCGCGCGGCGCGCACGCTTGCGGAGTGGACTTCCGGGTTTCGGAGTGCGCCGAATACGCCGTCCCGAGAACGATCGACGGGGTGGCGCTGGCGCGCGAGTTCACCCGGGTGACGCTGGGCCGCCTGCCGGCCCTGGAGGACGCCTTGCTGATCGTTACCGAGCTGGTGACCAATGCCGTGCTGCACGGCCGGGGAGTGCCGGTGCTGCGGCTGCGCACGGGGGCCGCGCGGCTGCGGATTGAGGTGTCCGACGAAAGCCCGCGGCCGCCGAAGCGCCGGACGTCGGGTGCCGACGGCGGCTGGGGGCTCGCGCTGGTGGACCGGCTCGCGGCGGAGTGGGGTGTGGTCCGCGCAGGACGAGGGAAGGTCGTGTGGTGCGAACTGCCCGTGTGAGCCGTGTGCTGCCGTCGCCGTCTGCGTACGGCAGAGTTGTGCCATGGACGAGGACCGGTTCCGGCTGCTGGTGCAGGGGGTGCTGGACTACGGGATCTTCATGCTGGACCCGTCGGGGCACATCGCCAGCTGGAACGCGGGCGCGGAGCGGATCAAGGGCTATACCCCCGGCGAGATCATCGGGCGGCACTTCTCGGTGTTCTATCCGCCCGAGGACATCGCGGCCGGTAAGCCCGGGCGTGAGCTGGAGATCGCGGTCGCCGAGGGGCGGCTGGAGGACGAGGGCTGGCGGATCCGCAAGGACGGCAGCCGGTTCTGGGCGAACGTCGTGATCACGGCGCTGGTCGACGAGCAGGGTGTCCTGCAGGGATTCGGGAAGGTGACCCGGGACGTGACCGAGCGCCGCGCCGCCCAGGAAGAGTTACGGCGCAGCGAGGAACATTTCCGGCTGCTGGTGCACGGGGTCCTCGACTACGGGATCTTCATGCTGGACCCGGCGGGGCACATCAGCAGCTGGAACGCGGGTGCCGAGCGGATCAAGGGCTATTCCGCGGACGAGATCATCGGGCAGCACTTTTCGGTGTTCTATCCGCCTGATGACGTGACAGCCGGAAAGCCCGCCTGGGAGCTGGAGACCGCGGTCGCGGCGGGACGGCTGGAGGACGAAGGCTGGCGCATCCGCAAGGACGGCACCCGGTTCTGGGCCAACGTGGTGATCACCCCGCTGTTCGACGAGCACGGCAAGCTCCGCGGCTTCGGCAAGGTCACCCGCGACATGACCGAACGCCGCGGCGCCGAACGCGCGCTGCGGGAGCGGCGGCGCCTGGTCGGGCACCTGGTCGACGCGCAGGAGGTGGAGCGCCGCCGGATCGCCTGGGACGTGCACGACGAGTCCATCCAGTCGATGGTGGCGGTCGGCATGCGGCTGCAGCTGCTGGCCGGGCGGGTACCCGAGGAACACCACGACGCGGTGACCGCGCTCGACGACGCCGTGGGGACCGCGGTCGCCCGCCTGCGGAGCCTGGTCTCGCGGCTGCGCCCGCCCGAACTCGACCAGCAGGGCCTGGTCGAGGCCGTGGCGGGCTATCTCGAGGAGGTCAGCGCGCAGTGGGGGCTGACCGCGCAGCTGCACCACGAGCTCACCGTGGAGCCGTCACCGGAGGCGGCGATCACGCTCTACCGGATCTGCCAGGAGGCGCTGAGCAACATCCACAAGCACGCGCGCGCCACCCGCGTCGACGTCCGCCTGTCCACAGTGGACAAGGGGATGCTGTTGCGGGTCACCGACGACGGCGTCGGCACCACGGCGGGCGCCACCGACCCCGGGCACGGGCACTTCGGCCTCATCGAGATGCGTGAACGGGCCGAGGCCGCGCACGGCTGGTGGTCGCTGTCGAGCACCGCGGGCGCCGGCACGACGATCGAGTGCTGGCTGCCCACGCTGCCCGACGAGGACCGGTGAGTGGCGTGCGAGTCCTCATTGCCGACGACGACGCCATGATCCGCGACGTCCTCAAGGAGGTGCTGGAAACCGAGCCCGACATCGAGGTGGTCGCCGTGGCCGCCGACGCCGAGGAGGCGATCCGGCTGGCCGGGCAGGTCCGGCCCGCGGTCGCGGTGCTCGACATCCGGATGCCCGGCGGCGGCGCCAGGGCGGCCCGCGAGATCGCCGTGCGATTCCCGGGGACCGCGATCCTGGCCTTCTCCGCCTACACCGACCGGCTGGCGATGGCCGAGCTGCGCACCGCCGGGGTGTCCGAATACCTGGCCAAGGGCGTGCCGAACACGCAGATCGTCGACACGGTCCGCAGGCTCGGCCGGCTCAGCCCCGGGGAACCGGCATGCTGAACCCGGCGGGCAGGGTGTCGTGCAGCAGGCTGAAGACCCGGTTCACCGCGCGAGAGTCCCCGCGGTCGATGTAGAGCGGGATGCCGCGCTCCTCGGCGAGGTTCTGGGCACGCAGCAGGCAGTCGAGCCCGGCCACCGCGAGGAAACTGACCTCCGAGAGATCGATGAGCACCGCGTCCACCGGGCCGTGGATGCGGTGGCACAGCTCATGTTCCAGCCTCGGCGCGGTGCAGAGGTCGAGCTCGCCGCATACACGGATCGCGACGGTCCGGGGCAGCGGCCAGGAAATGCGCACGGTCATCGGCTCTTCGGCCCAGTCTCGGCTGAGCCACTGCTGACGGGGAACCATTCCGGCCTCCCTGAGGGTCTCGGGCTGTCCGTGGCGTGAGGTACGGGGGAGGAAGCCCAGGGGCTGTCCACCGGGCCTCGCGCGCACGGGTTGGGCACGGGCGCGGCTGGTGACTCAACCACGGCTCAAGGATAGTGCATATGCACTAGGTTCACCATCCGGCGAGGTCGCCGGGTCCGCCCCGCGCGTCGGTGACCGGCCGGGACCCGTCGTGCGTGCCATCATCTGGCATGGCCTCCTACCGCTCCGCGCGCGAGCACGAGCTCAACAGCGGGATCCTGCCGGGCAACGTGCGCGCGGACGACTGGGTCATGCTCATCCTCGCGGTGCTGTCGATCGGCCTGCCCGGCCTCATGCTGCTGAGCCCGCCCTCGGCCGGAGTGGCGCGCGGGGTGTTCTACGCCGACTGTGCGGTGTGCGGCATCTTCTTCGTCGAATTCCTCTGGCGATGGCGGAAACGCCGGTGGCGCAAGGGTTTCCTCACGCGCAACTGGTACGAGGTGTTCGCGATGATCCCGCTGGCGCACCCGGCGATCGTCGCGCACCGGTTCGTCACCGTGGTGCTGCTGATGATCCGGATCGGCCGCGCGGCGGACCGGGCGCTGGGGGAGCAGTTCACCTACCGCCTGGTGGACAAGCTCTCCGAGCCGATCGTGCGCGCGATCAAGAAACCGATCACCATCGCGGTGCTCGACGAGGTCGTCAAGGTGCTGGAGACCGGGAACTACCCGGAGAACCTGGCGAAGTCGTTGCAGGCCAACAAGAACGAGCTGCGGGCGATCATCACCGAGAAGGTGTCCGAGGATCGCCAGCTCGGCAAGCTGCGGCGGGTGCCCTTTCACGACGAGATCGTCGGCGCGGTGGTCGACACCTCGTTCCGGGTGGTGCTGGAGGTCCTGGCCGACCCGCGGATCGACGACTTCTTCTCGGCCGTGGTCCGCGACAACCGCGAGCAGATCCGCCGGGCGGTCGAGCTCGGCCTCAACGAGGTCGACGACGACGCTGAGTCCGCGCGTCTGCTCCACGCCCGCACCGAGCGCGCTGCGGCCCGCGAGTACGACGAGCGCCACCGCCGCTGAGGGCCGGGAAGGCCACCTTCGGGACATCTGCGGCCCCTGCGGTAGTCCGTGAATGGCACATTCACGGTCCTAAAGACCCTCAATGTGCCATTCACGGCCAACGACGCTTCCCGGACCAACCTCGTGCCGCCGACGTCGGTGCGGGTCTGGGCGCGTTCCCGAGGGGCGGCCGGGGTTGGCGATGAAGGGGACTTTCCTCACGCAGGACGGGAGGAAAGTCCCCTTCATCGCGTCGCACGCGATGAAGGTCCCCTTCAGCCCGCTTGGACCTGCCGGATCAGGCCGAGCACCGCCTGCGCCCGCGACTCGGCCAGCGCCTGGCCTCGCTCGGCGGCCAGCCTGATCGCCTGCGACACCAGCCTCGACGCGGTGACCGGGTCGCCGAGGTCGAGGTGGTCGTGGCCGAGTTCGGTGAGCCCGGCGGCCTCCAGCAGCAGCTCGCCGTCCGTG
>Ga0307507_10008767_pt1 | contig 13812 bp, 7 predicted proteins | sample 7_EM_MG_FD_207223 | JGI IMG/M metagenome (GOLD analysis project Ga0307507, IMG submission 207223) | Populus trichocarpa ectomycorrhiza microbial communities from riparian zone in the Pacific Northwest, United States - 7_EM | ecosystem: Host-associated > Plants > Roots > Unclassified | place...
CCGAAATAGCCGATGAGCACGGCCCAGTCGAGCCCGTTCATATGCGCCCTCCCACGATTGAGCCGGTTCAGCCCGGGGCTCATCGTGGGCGGTCGCGCGTGAGCACGACAAGTAAGCGCACAGTCAAGGGGGAGTAAAATCGTTCGGATTGATGTTCTGAGTTCACCTATGTGAACTCATCGCATCAGCTCCCCGGCGTTGACCAGCAACGACTGACCCGTGATCGCCCGCGCCCGTTCCGACGCCAGGAACACCGCCGCGTCCGCCACGTCCCCGTCCGTCGCCAGCTCCGGAAGCGCCATCCGGTCCGACAACCGCTTCAGCACCGCCGCCTCCGGCACCTGCTCCGTGTGCGCGGTGAACTGCACGTACGCCTCCACCGGCGGGCCCCACATCCACCCCGGCAGCACGGTGTTCACCCGGATCCGGTACGGACCCAACTCCCTTGCCAGCGAGTACATCGCGCTCGTCAGCGCCCCCTTCGACGCCGCGTACGCCGCCTGCCGCACCTGGGAGGGTGCGGCGACGGCCGACTGTGTGCCGATGAAGACGACCGAGCCGCCGCCCACCTCCTTCAGCGCCGACAGGCAGGCCCTCGTCATCTTCAGCGTCCCCAGCAGGTTCACGTCGATCACCGACTGCCAGGTGGCGAAGTCCGCGTCCTCGACCCCGCCGAAGTAGCTGTCCCACGCGGCGACTTGGACCACGGCGTCGACCCGCCCGAACCGCTCCCGCGCCACCGCCACGAGCGCCTCGCACTGCGCCTCGTCCGTGATGTCCGTCGCCCGGTACGCCGTGTGCGCCCCGTCCGGATCGATCTCGGCGGCCGACTTGGCGAGATTCGCCTCCGTCCGCGCGCCGAGGACGGCGTTTCCCCCATCCCGTACGACGGCCGCGGCGACCTGGTGGCCGAGTCCGGCTCCGACCCCCGAGACGACGACGGTCTTGCCGGTGAGCAGCGATGACATGAGAGACCTCCGACCCGGCCGTGGCGGCCACGGCGTCACTTTCTGACGGGGCGTCAGGGTATGGGTGACCGGAGGAGGAAGGAAGAGGAACGGCCCTGTTCCGCAGGATGACGACAAGGCGGCCGATACGGCGCTCCGGGGGCGTGTTCCGTCCACTCCCGGCGCGTGATCAGAGGGTGGGCCACGGAGCACACGCGACGTGCGATCCGCGTGGCGTCCGTGTCCCACAGCCGGATGACCCCGTCCGTACTCACGCTGAACACCGTCCCGGCGTCCGCGCCGAACGAGACTCCGGTGACAGCCCCCGTATGGCCGGTGAGAGCAGTCGGCCCGGTCGGATGCCGGGGATCGACCACGTTCCACAGCCGTACCGTGTGGTCCCACGCGGCCGTGGCCAGGGTGCGGCCGTCCGGCGCGAAGGCCACGGACGTGACCCGGTCGGTGTGTCCGGTCAGGGAGACGGATGTCCCGGGGCGCCCGCGGTCGGAGAGATCCCACAACCGTACGGTCCGGTCCCAGCTCGCCGTGGCGAGGGTACGGCCGTCGGGGCTGAACGCCAGGGACACGACGACGTTGGTGTGACCGCCGAGCGTGAGCAGCGGTCTCGGGTGCCGGGGATCGGTGACATCCCACAGCCGTACGGTGTGGTCCTCGCCCGCGGTGGCCAGGAGGCGGCCGTCCGGGCTGAAGGCCTCGCACGACACGACATTGGTGTGACCGCTGAGCGTCGCGAGCGGTGTCGGGCGCGGCCCGCCCGTGAGGTCCCACAGGCGTACGACGCGATTCACGCTGCTCGTCGCCAGGACGCGTCCGCCTCCGCCGAACGCCGCCGAGAAGCCGGGCACGGACCCGAGCGGCCGGGGCCGACGAGGATCGCGTACGTCCCACAGCCGAACCTGGTGATTCCCGCCGACGGCGGCGAGAGTGCGCCCGTCCACGTCGAACGCGAGCGAGAGGACCGGTCCCGCCGCCCTGCCGGACGTGTCGACGAGCCGCAGCAGGCCGGCGCCGGAGACCCGCCACAGCGTCACCTTTCCGCCGGCGTCGCCCGTGGCCAGGATGTGTCCACCCGGTTGGACGGCCTCCGACAGCAGCGGGGAACCGTAGTCGGTGTACGACGGACGGGAGATGTCCCACAGGCGGACCGAGTAGTCGTCGCTTCCGGTGGCCAGGGTGTGTCCGTCCGGGCTGAATCCGGCGGACAGGACGGTATTCGTGTGGCCGGTGAGCGTGGCCAGGCGGACGGGACGCCGGGGGCGGGTCACGTCCCAGAGCCGGGTGGTGCTGTCGTCGGCCCCGGTCGCCAGCCGGCGGCCGTCGTGGCTGAAGGCGACGGTGAACACGGCGGCGGTGTGGCCGGTGAGGGTGGCGAGAGCGGTGGGACGGCGCGGTCGCGTGATGTCCCAGAGCTGAGCCGTGGTGTTGTCGTCGCCGGTGGCGAGGGTGTGCCCGTCCGGGCTGAACGCCACGGAGCGGACGAGACCGGCGTGCCGGGCCAGGGGGGCGAGCGCCCTGGGACGGCCGGGGCGCGTGACGTCCCACAGCCGCGCGCCACCCGCGCCACCGGTCGCCAGCGTAGGGGAGGAGGAACTGAAGGCGACCGAGTCGACCGCACCCGCCGGACTCCTGATCACGGCCACCGGGAGGGGACGTCCCGTATCCCGTACGTTCCACAACCGTACGGTGGCGTCCTGGCTCCCGGTCGCGACTGTGGCGCCGTCCCGGCTGAAGGCCACGGACAGCACAGGGCGGCTGTGACCGCGCAGCACGCCGAGCACCACGGGGCGTCGGGGCCGGCTGACGTCCCACAGCTTGGCCGTGCCGTCCCAGCTCGCGGTGGCGAAAACCCGCCCGTTCGGGCTGAACGCGGCCGAAACCACGGCCCCGTGAGCGGGGTTCCCCACATGCCGCGTGCGGAAGACCGTCAACGCGCGCGGCCGGTGCGCGTCCGTGGCGTCCCACAGCCGGGCCGTGCCGTCCCGGCCGACCGCAGCGAACAGACGCGTACGTGGCGCGAAGACGACCGCGTACGCCGAGTCCGGCATCGGCAGCACGCTCGCGTAGGGCGTCGCGAAGGCGCTGAGCAGACTGCCGCGCGCCGCGGAGGTCGGCGCGATCCGGTAGGCCGCGAGGCTGAGCTGGGCCGCCAGGTTCGGGTCCGCCGACCGCAGCGTCGTGGCCTCGGCCGCCAGGTTCTGCGAGAGGGCACGGTCCCGCTGCAGGGCCGCGGTGCGCTCAAGGCGGAATGCCACGGCGGTACTTGAGACGGCGACCAGGAGCAGCACCGCCAGGACCGCGACGAGTTGACGGAGCCGGCGCACATGGCGGCGTGCGTACCGGGAGCCGGCCTCCAGGAACTCCCGGACGGACCAAGGCAGTTCACCCGTCCGCCCGGTCGCCCACTCAAGGGCCGCGGCCAGCTGGACACCCCGGTACAGGGTGGCCGGATCGCGCCGCGCGCGGATCCAGGCCGCGCCCGCCTCGGCGAGCTGACGGCCGATGAGCAGCCCTTCACGATCGAAGTCCAGCCACTCCCGCAGCCGAGGCCAGGCGGTCAGCAGCGCCTCATGACTGATCGCCACCGACCCGCGGTCGGCGGTGATCAGGCGGCCCTCGACGAAACGGTCGAGGACGTCGTCCAACTCCGCCGATGCCGACGAGGAGGGGGAAGCCTCGCCCGTATCGCCGACAGGACGGCTTCGCGCCAGCAGCTCCGCCGTCGCGACCCAGCGCCGGGTGTCCGCGGCGTCGGGGGCTATCCGTACCAGTTCGAGGAACAGGTGGCGCGCCACCTCCCGCTGCGGATCGGTCAGCGTGGCGAACACCCGCTCCGCCGTAGCGGCGACAGCGCCGTCCAGACCCCCGCACCGCCGGTAGTCGGCGACCGTGAGACGGCCCGGACGTCCCTCGTGCCAGGTCGCGTACAGCGCATGGGACAACAGCGGCAGGACCCCCGTCTCCCCGCCCCCCGGGCCGGCCACGCCACGCGGAAGGGCATCGCGCAGGACGAGGTCGACCAGTCCGTCCTCCAGGTCGGCCCGCGCCTTGCGTGCCGGAGCGACGATCACTTCGCGCAGACCATGCTCGTCCATCGGTCCCACCGTGCACTGGCCGCTGCGCAGAGACTCCAGCAGTTCGGGATGGAGCAGCGCCTGCGCGTAGAAGTCGGCGCGCAGGCCGATGACGACCACCACCCTCGCCGCTCCCCGGGCCAGGGACCACAGCTCCGTGACGAACAGGCGCTGCTGACGGAAGTCGGCGCATGCGGTGAACACCTCCTCGAACTGGTCCACCACAAGTACCGAACGCCCGGCCGCGGCTCCCGGGTCCGTCCGCGCCCGCGTCAACGCCTGCTTCTGGCGGGCCAGTTCGCCGAGCGGGTCGGACCCGGGGCTGAACAACGACATCCGGCACCCGTGCAGCCCCGGCACCTCACCCGTGCGGAGCGCGGGCACCAGACCGGCCCGCAGCAGGGAGGACTTCCCTGTCCCCGAGGCCCCCACGACGAGCTGCACACCACCGCGCCCGTGCGCCGCGAGAGCCGCCACGCGGTGTATCAGGTCCGCGGTCAGTTCCGTACGCCCGAAGAACCACTCCGCCTCCTCTGGCTGGAACGCGGCCAGTCCGCGATAGGGCTCGGCACTCTCGGTCCGCGGCCCGGGCGGGCGCCGAACGCGCCGCCACGCCCGCAGCCACTCCTCTACGACGTCCGGGTCCCCCACCCCGCATGCCTTGAGCACCTTCACGAACGTGTCCACCGAGGAGGCCGACGGAAGTCCCGCACCCGCGAACCAGTCACCGACGGTGCTGTGCCCGCGCTGCACGTCGGCCTTCCCCGCGACCTGCCGCACGGTCAGGTCCGCCTGCTCACGCAGCCGGGTCAGCGCGTCGGCGAACTCGCGCCGGGTGCGGATGCGGTCCGGCCCGGGCGGCTCGCTGTCGGACGGTTCCGAACCGGACATGACGCCCCCTGGTGTCCGGATCTGTACGGATAACTTAGCGCCACTTCCCCTCCCTCCGCGACGGGTTCGACAGTGGGCGCGCATGGCCCGTACGGGGCGGGCCGAACGGGGGTAGCGCACCGTGAGCACAACGTCCGTGAGCAAGGGAACCCGCCGGCGCACCTGGCGCTTCACGTCGCTGACCGTGGCCGTGGCCGTGGCCGGAGGGGGCGCCCGCCTCGCCTGCGAGCGCATCGCGGAAAAGGAGGTGGCCATCTTCGCGTTGGAGGCGGTCGATGAGGGGACGGCCGCGCCGTTTCTGGAGGATCTGGGCGTCGACCTGCACGGAGTGGAGACCGGCGAGGTGGCGGGCGGCGTCGAATCAGGTGCGTCGCCCGACGAGTTCGGAGGCACGCATCTGACGACGCAGTGCGATCGGCTGAAACTGATCAAGGCCCTGATGAAGGACCCCGCCAAGGCCAGGGCATGGGCGAGTGAGGAGCACATCAAACCGTCGGCGATCACCAGCCGCATCAAGAAGCTGACCTCGGTCATCCTCCGAAAGGACACCGTGGTGGTGAACCACGGCTACCACGGCGCCGGTCGCGTCTCCTCGTACAACTCCGTCCTGCAGGCGGGCATGGCCGTCCTGGTCGACGCCTTCGGCCAGCCGGTCGTCAAGTGCAACTGCGGCAATCCGCTGACCATGCCGGAGAAGACGGACCTCGACTACGGCAGGTCCACGTACAACGGCAGGGTCTGGGGCGGGTTCGAGCGCAAGAAACTCACCGTCGTCCGGCCGGGACCGGTCCAGTCGCACATCACGCTTGCCGACCTGACCGGGAACGGCAAACCGACGGGCAAGCAGTACGTCCGGCCGGTCGGTACCGCTGGGCAGGAGGACTCGTCGCTTCAGCCCGTCATTTCTGCCTCACCGCCAACACAGGATTCGCCGTCCACGCCCGACAGCGAATTGTCGGGGTCGCCAAGCACGGAGGGCACCACGCCCACGCCGACCGGAACCGAGACCACGTCCGGCGGGGGAATCATGGTGACCGCCACCGGGGCGGCGGCGATCCGCCGAGACCCCGACCAGGACTCCGAAGCGGTGGACCACCTGACCGTCGGAAATCAGTACACAGCCCTCTGCCAGACCCAGGGCACGACAGCCGACGCCTTCGGCGCAACGAGCAGCACCTGGGTCCAGCTGGCCGACAGCAGCGGCTGGGTCATCGCCAGCGCGCTGGAATCCATCGACGGCGTACCGGAATGCCAGTCCCCCTGAGACGGAGGAATCAGCGCAGTTCGTCGACGTAAGTGTCCGTGCCCGGGAGCGTCGGCACGAAGGGGCCCACGAACTGCACGCTTCCCAGCCCCGCCGCGGCCACCGCCGTGTCCAGTCCGGTGAAGTGCTCGGCCCAGACGCCGGGTTCGCGCGGGTCGCGCTGGAGGAACCACAGCAGGGTCAGCCGGGTTCCGACGCCCTCCACCTGCTTGACGTAGGACATCCGGTCCAATGGCAGCGGCGTCGGGGCGAAGACGGTCACCATGGCCGCGGGCGATCCCGCCGCCAGCCGCTTGGGCAGGTGCTCGTCGCGCAGCCACGCGAGCAGCTCCGGTCGCCGCTCGGGGGACTCGGCGTCCACCACCTCGACGACCAGGCCGGCGTAAGGGTGGTCCAGGGCGTGGATGTCCCGCGGCCCGTGGTCGCCGTCGCGGTAGACGGTCGTGGTGTGGTCCTGGAAGGCGGTGAAGACGTGCGTGCGCTCCTGGAAGACGCGGTGATCGCGGTTGAGCCGCTTGTTGATGCCGACGGTCCAGCGCATGTGATCGGCGTAGCGGCCCGCGGTGATCCAGTAGACCGAGAGGTAGCACCCCGCCGTGACCGGTTCCGCTACGGCGGAGGTGCCGGGGTAGCGCAGCAGTTGGAGTTCGCGGGTGGCGACCCAGCGGCGGCCGGCGTACATCCAGGGCATGGCCATCGCGCCCGCGATGAAGTGGTCGTCCTCGTACCAGCGGTTGTACTCGCGCTCGTGGCCCTGGTGTGGCTCGACCATGGTGATCAGGGCATGCCCGAGATCGGCTCCGTAGGGGCCGACGCCGGCCAGTTCCGCGTACAGGGGGCTGCGTGTGTCGACTGTGTTCGCCGTGTCGTCCGTCATGGGTCCGGTTTAGCTGACGACGCGTCAGATGGGGAGAGGCGGCACTACTTCAGTTCATCGGGACAGGGAGTACCGCGCGGCAACTGGTACGGCGCCGCCAGCCGATACGTCCCCGTCTTCGGGGCCAGCAACATCGTCCACTTGTCGCCCTTGGAGTCCTCTTCCGTCTCCATCAGGCACCCGTTGAGGTTGTCGTACGTCTTCGGCGTGCCCTCGGCACGATGCTTGGACGCGTCGGTCTCCTGCGGAGCCTTGAGGCTCTTGCCCTTCGCGTCGACGATGCTCAGCCACGGCGAGTACGGGATGCGGATGAGGATCCGGCCCTTCTTCTTCACCTCGATGGTCAACTCGCCCTGCTCGGCCCGGTCCACGACCGCGTTCGGCTCGGCGAGCGGCGCCGGGTCGGTGACCTGGAACAGCTGCCAGTTGGCATCGCCCCAGACCTGCTTCAGATACGGCATCCCCCGCTGCACCAGGGCCCGTTCGCGCTCGCCGCCGTCACCGTCCGGTTCGTCCTTGGGCAGGACGACGTAGTGCACGGCCCAACGCTGGAGCCACTCGTGGTAGTTGGCCGAGTTGAGCGTGTCGTCGTAGAAGAGGGGGTTGCGCTCCATGTCGGCCTGGCGGTTCCAGCCGCGCGCGAGGTTGACGTACGGCGCGAGTGCGGAGGCCTCGATGTGGGAGCGGGCCGGGACGACCTCGACCCGGCCGCGCTCGGCGCCGACCTCCTGGAGTTCGTTGACGAGCGGGGCGAGTTCGTGCGACCAGGACGCGGCCGGGGCGGTGTTGATGACGTCGTCGACCGACTTGAAGCCGATCCACCCGGTGAAGCCGACGAAGGCCAGCACGATCGTGTACCACTTGCGCGAGCGCGGCACCGCGAAGGGGAGCGCGGCGATCAGGGCCACCCCGGCGAACAGCATCGCCAGCCGGCTGATGTTCGAGCCGATCTGCGAGCTGACCAGCCAGACGAGGATGACCCCGATGCTGTACACCGCCGCCGTGATCCGTACGGTCGTCCAGTCGCGCGGCACCAGGAAGTAGACGACGATTCCGGACGTCAGCGGCAGGATCATCGAGCCGAACAGCATCGGCTGCGTGCCGGAGAACGGGAACAGCCAGGCCGACACGGCCACCACGGCCGCGGGCGCGAGGCCGAGAGCCCACGCGCCGGGACGTCGCTTCTGCAGGAACAGGGCTACGGCGACCAGACCCACGAACAGACCCGCCACCGGCGACGACATGGTCGCGAGCGCAGCCAGCGGGGCCGCGCACAGGGCCTTCGCCCAGCGTTTGTAGCGCCAGCGGTAGGGCCAGCAGAAGACGACGGCCACCGCGCCGAGCCCGAACACCATGCCCAGGCCGTACGTCACCCGGCCCGACGCCGCGTTGCACAGCAGCGCGAAGACACCCGCGAGCGAGGCCCACAGCGGGTTCCGCACCGAGCGGCTGCGGATCAGGATCATGGTGAGCAGGCCCGCCGAGATCGTCCCGGCGATCATCATCGTCGTACGGACACCGAGCACCGACATCAGATACGGCGACACCACGCTGTACGACACCGGGTGCATGCCCCCGTACCAGGCGAGGTTGTACGCCGAGTCCGGGTGCCGGCCGACGAACTCCGCCCAGGCGTCCTGCGCCGCGAGATCGCCACCACTGTTCGCGAACGTGAAGAACCAGACGATGTGGAGGACGCCGGAGAGGAGCGTGAAGCCGATGACCGGGTGACGGAGGAAGGGGGCGCGGAGCCGGTCGACGAGCTGAGCCCACCGAGTGCTCCGGGAGCTTGCGCTATGCGTCTCGTCGTCGTCCGTACGGTGTGCGGGCAGCTGTATTCGCGGGCCGGCTACCGGGCCCGGATCGGCATCGTCGGCACGTGTCGGCTCCGCTGTGGCCACCTGAAGGCACTCCCCGTGTCCCGTCTTCTGTTCTCGGCCGCGTCCTGTCCCGTTCCCGGCCTGTTCGACGCCGCGTCTCCCTGACCGGCGACGTGCCCCGATTCGCGACGCTAGCACGCGTCCCGCCGGCGGGCTCCCGGGTGGGGGCCCGCAGACGGGACGCGGTGACGTGCATCGCCTCGTGGGTCAGCCGAGGCGGGTCAGCTTGGCGGTCAAGGCCGGTTCCGCGAGATCCTTCTGGAGGGCTACCGGCACCTTGACCGCATCGCCCGAACCGTCGCCCACGGTGAGCGTGCCCACCTTGGTGCCGACCTTCGCGGTGTGCGGTACGGAGTCGGAGGCGAAGGACAGCTTCACCCTGAGGCCGGCCCAGCCGACCGCCGCGACGTCCTTGGTGACGACGACCGGCGTGTGACCGCCGAGCTGGTCGTCGACGTACCCGACCACGGTCCCCTTCTTCAGGATCTTCGCCGAGGTCATCGCGTCCTGCGCCGCGAGCATCGCCGTCTTGCTGACCGCGTTCACCGTGTCGATGATCGGCGCCGTGTGCTGGCCGAGGATCGCGCCGACGACGACGGCCGTCTCACCGCCGACCTCCTTGGTGGCCGCGAACAGCAGGTTGCCGCCGGCCGCGGTGGTGGTGCCGGTCTTGATGCCGAGCGAGTTGTTGTACGGCACCAGGCGGTTGTAGTTGGTCCACTTCTTGCCGGACGGGTCGACCCAGCTCGGCAGCTTGGTGATGTCCATCAGGGCCTGGATCTTGACCAGTTGGTTGCCCAGCTTCACCTGGTCCTCGGCGGAGGAGACCGTGGTCTCCTTCAGGCCCGAGGCGTCGGTGTACGTCGTGTTCGTCATCCCCAGCGCCTTGGCGGTGTCGTTCATCTTCTTGATGAACGCCGCCTCGGAGCCCGCGTCCCAACGGGCAAGCAGACGCGCGATGTTGTTCGCCGACGGGATCATGATCGCCGAGAGCGCCTGCTTCTCGGTGAGGACGTCGCCGGCCTTCACGGTGTTGAGGGTGGACTCGCCGTCCTTGTCGTAGCCGCCCTCCTTCTCGGCGGTCGCGTCGACGGTGATCTTCTCGCCCTCCGCGCCCGACTTCAGCGGGTGGTCCTTGAGGACGATGTACGCGGTCATCGCCTTGGCTACGGACCCGATCGCGACCGGCGTCTGCTTGCCGAAGTTGCCCATCGTGCCGATGCCGTTGACGTCCATCCAGCCCTGGCCCTCGCTGGGCCACGGGAGGTTCACCTTGCTGCCGTCGAAGGTGTACGAGTCGTCGGCGGTGAGGGCGAGGGAGGGCGAGGGGAGCGGTCGTACGGCCTGTACTACTGCAAACACGATCGCCAGGAGGATGACCAGCGGGGTCCAGATCTTGACCCTGCGGATCGCCGTGCGGACCGGGGTCTCCGGGGGCGGCGGCGTGTTGGTCAGCTCGGCGAGGAGGTCCAGCGGGGGCTTCGGGGGGAGCGGTACCTGGGTGGTGCGCTCGGGGCCGACCTGGGCGACGGGGCGGGTGGCGTCCGGGCGGGGCGTGTCCCGGCGGGGCTCGTCGAGGGGCTTCAGCGCGACGAATCTGCTGGTGCGCTCGGCCTCGGACTCGGGGGTCTTGGTGGCACCGCCGAGTTTGAGCATGGTGGTGGGCTGGTCGACCGCGGGCTTGGGCGGACGTGGGGCCTTGAAGACGGCGGTGGGCTGATCGACGGCCTCGGCTACGCCGTCGGCCGCCTCCGTGTCCCCACCCGCACCGCCTGTGGGGGTCTCGTCGTCGGGTGCGGGTGGCCCCTGTGGGGCGGGCTCGTCGTCGGCGGCTTTCGGTTGTTCGTCGGTGTCGGTGTCGGCGGCGATCTCCGCGTCCGCGTCGGTATCTGCATCTGCGTCCGTGTCGCCTTCGGCGGCGGCTTCGGTGTCGGCCTCGGCCTCGTCGCCGCTCTCGGCCTGCTCGCCCGCATCGGTCGCCTCGTCGGTCTCCTCGGCGGTCTCAGCGTCCGGAACGTCGGTCGCGGAGGTTTCCCCCGCGTCCTCGGCTTCTGTGCCCTCAGCGGGCTCCTCAGCGTCCTCGTCGTCCTCGTCCGCGGAAACTTCCCCTGCACCGCCGGTGGACTCCTCGGCTTCCGCAGCCTCCTCCGACTCCTCCGAGCCCTGAAGCTCCTCCCCGTCCTGCTCGCCCCGCTCATCCGAGTCGCTCGGCTCGTTCGGCTCATCCGGCTCGTCCGCCGTGGACACCCAAGCCGCCACAGCCGCCCGCAATCGCGCATCGCCCTCCTTGCCGCCCTTGGCGGAAGGGTTCTGCTCAGCGGTGGGCTCGGAGTCCTCGGAATCACCGGAGTCGCCGACCTCGTCGGCTCCACCCGCCCCGTCCGCCTCGGCCGTCTCCGCCTCAGCCGTCTCCGGCCTCAGCTCCCGGATCGAGAAGACCTTCGTCGCTGTATCGACGCCCCCGCGCTGGGCCGTGGACGGTGTCGTGTCCTCCCGGGCCACCGCCAACCGGGGATCGCGCTCGCCCCGGGCCTCGGGAACCGGACTCGCGCTCCCCGACGTCGGTTCTGCCGACGACTCGCGCTGCTTCGACCTGTCGGGGGACTCGCCCGCCACCGATGCCTCCTCCATGCGCCGCACGCTCAGCGTGCGTCAACCGAACCGACCGAGATAACCGGGTTAGCTATGAAAACAGCTGGAAAAGCAGCTGGAAAATCTCTGACCCGCCGTCCGGACAACGCATCCACACCGTTGTCCGAACCATGTACCAGTGTCCTGTGTGCGGGCTTAACCCATGCGGTAGACGAGAACGACATACCTGCTGGTTCCATCACGAACCGGTCACGCACCCTCGACAGACCAATGTGAGAGGGGTCACCCTGTCATTCATCCACGCGGGGAGGCATGGATGGGCAGGAGCCGCAGAACTCTTCCGGAAGAGCTTCTACTGCTGGCATTGGACCCGGCCACGGGTACCACTGCACAGCCGCAGTCGCTCGACCTCGGTCTGGCCGGAGCGCAGCTAGTGGAGCTGGCGCTGGCCGGACGGATAGCCCCAGACGGGGATCGTATCGCCGTGGTGGTACCACGGCCGACCGGAGATCCGACTTTGGACTGCGCGTTGGAGTTGCTGCGAAGGCGTGGCGCTCCCGTACGTGCAGTGAACTGGATTGGCGGGCCCCGACTGGGACTTCGCCAGACCTACCTCTCGCATCTGGAGCGGTGCGGCATGGTGCATGCCGTGGCGGGACAGATGTGCGGGGTGCTGCCGACGACTCGCTATCAGGCGACGGACAACGAGATCAGCCGTGAGATCAGGGGCCGACTCGATTCCGCGATCCGCACCGGCGTACCGCCGGACCCGCGGACAGCCGCGCTCGCCGCACTGGCGCACGCGGTCGGTCTGGGCAAACACCTGTATCCGGGTAATGAGGGACGCTCGTCCCGCTCCCGGCTGCGGGACCTGATCAGGCACGACCCCATGGGCGGACTCGTGGCGCACGCCGTGATGGACGTCCAGAACGGAGTGGCCGCACAGCCACGCCGTAGCCCGGCCCCGGCCGGCCGTCAGGCCGCGCCCGGATCAAGGCCACCGGAACCGGCTCGTGGTGTTCCGATGCAGCCGCACCGCGGCACCATGGCGCGCGCCGTGGCTCACTGAGCCGCAGTCCCACGGGACGCGCCAACACCGCGGAGCGGTTCGCACGACCGGCACCACCGCACGACCGTATGACTGGCGCCAACGCACCACCGCACCACAAGGCGTCAACGCACCACCGCACGACCGCAGTACACGCACGCCGCACCGTCAGTCCCCAAGACCCGGTTCGGGAGCCGCTGGTCCGAGCGGGGTGGAGTAGACGTAACGTCACTCCACCCCGCTCGGCCGCATCTACGGCCGCCTCCGGCAACCCGAACCTGGCTCGTACCTGCCGCATATCCACCGTTTCCCAGCGGTAGAAACCATCTTGGTGGCAGTCTGCTCAACAGCAGATACGCAAAGTGGCAAGCAGTGAGCAGCAAGTAGCGGCAAGTAGCAGTAAGCAGTGGCAAGTAGAGGCATGCAGCCGGAGGTGCACGTTCCGTGGCGTCAAGTGTCAATCCCACCGTCAGGCGACGCCGGTTGGGCCAGGAGTTGCGTCGGCTCCGCGAGCTCAAGGGCATGACGGCCGAAGAGGTCGCCGAGCGGTTGCTGGTGTCGCAGTCGAAGATCAGCCGGCTGGAGAACGGGCGGCGCAGCATCAGCCAGCGCGACGTCCGCGACCTGTGCGGGGTCTACGAGGTCGAGGACGTCCGCATCGTCGACTCGCTCATGCAGATGGCCAAGGACTCACGCCAGCAAGGCTGGTGGCACTCCTTCGGCGACATCCCGTACAGCGTCTACATCGGGTTGGAGACGGACGCGGCGAGCCTGCGGGCCTACGAGCCGCAGATCATCCCCGGCCTGCTGCAGACCCGGCCCTACGCCGAGGCGCTGATCCGGGGCGCGCTGCCCGAGACCTCGCCGACCGACATCCAGAAGCGCGTCGACGTACGGCTGCGCCGGCAGGAGCGGGTCTCCGCCGAGGAGTCCCCGCTGCGGCTGTGGACGGTGCTGGACGAGGCGGCCCTGCGCCGGGTCGTCGGGGGCCGCCAGGTCATGCGCGAGCAGCTGGAGAACCTCGCCGAGATGTCCCAACTCCCGCACGTCACCGTGCAGGTGCTGCCGTACGAGGTGGGCGCGCACCCGGGTCTCAACGGCCAGTACGCGATCCTGGAGTTCCCCGACGCCGCCGACTCGAGCGTGGTCTACATCGAGGGCGTCACCAGTGATCTCTACTTGGAGAAAGCCGCCGACGTCCAGAAATACAGCGTGATGTAC
>Ga0307507_10008768_pt1 | contig 13811 bp, 21 predicted proteins | sample 7_EM_MG_FD_207223 | JGI IMG/M metagenome (GOLD analysis project Ga0307507, IMG submission 207223) | Populus trichocarpa ectomycorrhiza microbial communities from riparian zone in the Pacific Northwest, United States - 7_EM | ecosystem: Host-associated > Plants > Roots > Unclassified | place...
CTCTGAGGGTGGAGGCGTTGACATTGTCGAAGCCGGCTTTGATATCGAGGAAGAGGGTGGAGACCTTCAACCTGGGTCTCTGGAGGGTTCTTACTTCGTGTGTGAGGGTGAGGCAGGCGTCGGAGGAGCTGAGTCCCGGGAGGGAGCCACACTGGTTTTGGTGGAGTAGACCTTTGGATCTGGCGAGGGCGGATAGTGTGACAGTCATAATCCGTTCAAGGATCTTTGAGATGGTTTTGAGGAGGACTATTATCCGGAAGGAGGCGGGGGAGTTGTAGGAAGCTTTCCCAGGCTTGTCGAGGACCACCCCGTTCGCGGTCTTTAGTGAGGGGGGGTGGGAGCCGAATGCCACCAGGGGGGAGAGGAGCTTGAGGATGATCGTGGGGTTGACGAGGTTGACCTTCTTCCATACGGGGTACGGAACCCCGTCAGGGCCAGGGGCTGAGGAGGGGGAGGATTTGGAAACGGTGAGTGTGACTTCCTCAGATGTGAGAGGGGCGGCTGAGGGGTTTCTTTTGAGGCGGCCCGTGCTGGCCAGGGGGTCCTTGGGGGGGAAGAAGTGGTCCAGTAGAGCTTTGTTGATTGCTACCGGGCCCGAGGCGTTGGGAAGGGAGGGAACTCTAGGGCTTTTTCTCGGGGCGACCAGTTGTTTGGCCGTCTAGATGTTGTTTGGGGAAGCCTTTGCGAGAAAATCAGCCCTGTAGGAGGCTTTCCCCTTCTTGATGCTTTTGAAGTAAGCAAGCTTGGACTGTCTCGCGATGGTGTAGGAGTCTGGGGATTGAAGTTTTTTGGCCCTTCGGATGGCCTTTGTGCACTCTTTCCGAAGGGAGGTCAGGAGCGGGTTCCACCAAGCTTTGGACCTTGGGGAGGGGCGAGAGCGGGGTGCGGTGGCCTCTATCGTCGTTGTGACCGTGGAGAGGGCCGAGGCGAACCACTGATCAAGTTGATTGGGAGAGGGAGCATCAAGGGGGGGAAGGACTTGCTAGTTTTTGAGTTTGTTAGTAAGGCTAGGCCAGCCGACCTCTTGCCAGCGTCTTCTTGGTTTGTCGTTATGGGGGGAAGGGGGACCCAGGGAGATCAGGATCAGAGCGTGGTCCGATGCTGTGAAGGGCTGGGTGGACGAGTCCCATGAGCGGAAAGCAGAAAGGATTTCCGGGTTGGCAAGCGCTAGGTCAATGGTACTTGGGCTGTGAGTTCCTGTGAATGGGAATCGGGTATGAATGGCTGGGGTCTTAAGGAGGGTGTAGCCCAAATCTCTGGCTCGGTTGAAGTATTGGGCGGATTCCTTTTGTGCTTTCCAGGAGAGGATTCTGGAGGGGTCAGATGCTGCGTTGTGGATGTTGAAGTCGCCGGCGACCAGATAGGGGAAGCCAAAAACTCAAAGGGCCGTCTCAGGGGAGACAGAGTGGGGGGCTAAAGGGAGTGGTCTGGCATAGGAGTTGCCAATTCTGAAGCGAGGGAATTTCAGGCCGAAACAGCCTTTCGGGGTGTACACGTCGAGTGCCATGAAGTCGTCTGACTCAGAAGGAAAGAATGGTAGTACTGCAAACTGTTGTAAAAAACTTAAGGATACATAGCAGGCCACCCTGGGCCTAGCAATGGGAGGAGCAAAGCATTTAAACCCATGAAAACTAGGGAGAAAACCCTTGGAGGGCAGGGGATCTTGCAAAAGAACCATTCAACACGGGAGGGGCCCTCCGTGAGGGAGGAAAATAAGGAAAGAAACACATCCCAGCTTCCCAGGCTGTTGTGCTGAACGAGGGTGAGGTTCGTCGCCGGAGCCAGTCCTTGGCGGGAGGTTGAGCGGGGGTCTTTAATCATTTCCGGGACGCACCCCAGGTTTTATACGGTGTTAGCGGCGGCAGGCCCTGGCCACTGGGTGCTGGCTGGGGCCCGCTGGGGGGGGCGAGCGTGTCCTTTGACTGGCGGATGGGTCTGGGGGTGGAAAGGTCGATGGTTTGGGTTGGAGGGGCCTCGGGAGTAGAGGGTGCTGGGCAGCCATCGTCGCCCACATCCATGGCTTCCTCACTGTCGGAGGAGGCGTCGGATAGCTCTTCGTCGGAGGGTGCTGGGGCTTCAGGTTGAGGAGGCGGGACTGGTCCAGCTCCGGATACTCTGGAGGAGGCATCGTGGTCGTCGCCGCAAATGGGGCAGTGGGGGGGGGAGGTAGGGCAGCAGCCGGAAATGGCCTTAGAGTCGCCGCCCGTGGGGCATGTGGGGTTTTGACACCTGTGGGCTGAGCGAGTATGATGAAGCGCACAAAAGGGGCAGGTGGGGTGTTTCTGGGTGCATCGGGCATGGGCGTGTCCGAATCGGTAGCAGTTGGTGCATTGGGTATAGCGGTTGGCCTGGGTAGTCTTCTCGACTTTGAGACGCCTTGAGAAGAGGAAGAGCGCTGGGGTAAGGATGGGAACGTTGTCGGGGTTAACGGTGACAACCACCGAAGTGGCCTCCTTGGAAAGCCTAGCAGCTCGGTCCTTGTTAAGGTACCTGGCTCCGCCAATCGTGACGGCCTTTGCGTTGTGGATGGAGTTCTTGATGAAGGTGAAGAGTTGTGCGTCGTCCTCTGGTACAACGTCTGTTGGGATTGAGTGAACTGCCAACTGTATAGTGGTTGGCGCCTGGGTAAACGTAAGCCAGGGATTATCTCTGATGGGGAAGGACTGGTTGAGGCGGCGGGTGAGAGCATCGAAATAGGTGGTGTAGGACTCCGCAGGGGTGTTGGGGTTGGTTCCGGTGAGGGAGACTGCGCCTCGGTTTTTGACCTGGCGATCAAGCCTTTCGGGAGGAGGCAGTTAGATTCCGAGAGGGTGGCAGGAGCAATGTCCGGGAAGGTGGAGGCTATACATTGGGCAAGGGCGTTGGGTGCGGGGTTGGATCAAGAAGCGAAGAATCGGCTTGAGGCCTGGGGGAGGGACGACGGGGTTTTTATTTCTCTATCCCCATCTCTCGCCACTTCTGTAGCCGAGGTTCGTTTTGTTACTCGTTTCTTTTTTCCTGGGCCGGAGCCGGCGGCTTGCGCATAGGTGGGGGTGGTGGTTTTCGGAGCGTAGTCTGGGTGGAGGATGGAAGGTGTAAAAATGGACAGGTCGTATTGTCCGGCACGGAACTGTTCCGCTTCCCAAGAGTGGGGGAAAGCCTTGGCGTACAGCTCGGGGTTGCCGAACATTTGCTTCAGGGTGGTGTCATAGAAGGGACAGTGAGTGGAGGGGTCGAGAGTGTCTTGAGTGGTGGGGGGAAAGGGTTTGGCCAATGGGGGTGGGTGGGATAGGGCACGGGGTGGGGGGGGGGGCCGTGGTCCGGCTGGGAGGGCCCGTGGTCGGGCTGGGAGGGCTGGAGGGGGGTGACCTCCTGCAGGGAGGCGTCTTGGTGTGGCAGAAGGGGTCGTGGGGCGAGCTGGTGGGGCCGTGGTTGGCACCCGATGTGACAGGTCACGTAGTGCCGATTGAATCGGGTGGATCTCCTCGTGGGTGGCTGATTCGTTGGCAACATTTGAGGGGAGGTCGTTGAGGTTGGAGTGGAGCTCTTGGTGTTCCTTGCGGATTTCTGAGAGCTCGGTGGTGACTGTGTTTAGTTGAGTGGTGATGGCCACCCTGCCAGAGACAGTGGTACCGAGGATCGACAGGGTGGATCCCTCACCGGCGGTGATGGATTGGAGAGAGCACGGGGAGAGGTTTTGGACCAAGTCTGGGTTCAGTTGGAGGCTGTCCCTGGTGTTGGCGAGAATCTCAGCCAGGAAAGCGAGGGGGGGTGACGTCTGTCCGGAGGGGGAGGGGGAGGGGGGTTCCTGAAGGCGTCGCGTGCTGACACTGGAAAAGGCAGCTGCCAAGGCCTGATTGCCAGGAGGGATGGGGGGGATCTCCATCAGGGGACGGAGTGGGGGGCAGAGTGTAAAAGGGTGTCCTGTAAGCAAAGCGGGGTGTGCGTTGTTGTAGAATCTAGGGGCAGGGTGGTAGAGGGCGCTGAGCTTGACCCAAATCCCATGTCCCGAGGGTGCCCCTATATAGGGGTTCTTCCCTCACCCCTAACCCTGCGTGACTCATTCCCTGGCGTCACGCGACTCATGAATCAGACTGAGTCATAGTGTGAAATCCATCAGCTGACTCGTCCGAGTCACCTGCGCCGTATCTCGCAACCAATCAAAACCCATAAAACAAGTCATGTGCCCTAACGGGGTCACATGCGTGAAACCCATGACTTATAACTATGAGTCATGTGCGAAATACATAAACCACATGACCACAATCAGGCGACATGTTAAATATCAAACAATAAAAATAACCCAATGATACACTATTGCGTCGTCTTGTGAAAACCTCTGAGTCAACTGATCTCCTAGTGTGAAAGATAACAAACCGATGACTAATAACTATTAGTCATGTGAGAGTCTGCCTTGCTTAGTAACCATTTGTGACATTAGCTCCCTTCCCCCTCCTGCATCGGTCCCACGATGCTAGACTCTTTCCTTCCACAGCATACCCCAGATTTGGCGCATCCTCTGTTTGGTTCGAGGGTAGGCTTGTTGGAGTTTTTCCTTTTCCTTATCGAGTCGTTCGAGGTCGTTGTCTTTTGCGCCGATGGTTTGCTCAGCGCAATCGAGGTGGCTTCGGAGGTCCGTGATCGTTTTATCCAGCGCTTCTACTTCCGGAACAAAGATTTTTTCTCTCCCCTCACTCTCCAGCTGTGTCCGCACGGCTCTCCCCTTCTTATGTTCCCTTCTGTCATTCTTTGACATTGTCCCTTGCTCTCCCACTTGTTGTGGGTAATAGCCGGCGTCCACCTTTTCCCATCGGTGTTTGTTGCAGTTGTCGTTAAAACAATGCTCCCAGCTCGTGATTTTGTTATGAGCCCTTCTGGCTCTTCTACGGCGAGGCTGTTGTGGGGCCTAGTCCTCTCCTGGGTTCGCTTCCATCTCCTGTCGCCAGTTGAGGTCGTGGGCGACGCTTGGTTTTCTCGATCTCTTGGTGAATTGTGGGTACCAGCCTGACCCTTGTTTTTCGCCGAGATGGATTTAGCATCCATCGTCGGTGCAGTTCGTCCAGTTCATAGAGGCCTGCGCTACGTCCCTTTCTGGCGAGCCCGAATATTCCGGGCTAGTGCGGGTATCCTTGCGAGCGACGTGCTGGGCGTCCCTCTTCGCTGGATGTGAGCGTCGTTCTTGGTTGACGACAGGGGGAGGTGCGGAGGATGATCTGTTGATCGAGACGTGTATCCACTCCGGGCTGTCTTGGGTAGCATTGGTGGAATCGTTGGACTGTCTGTTCTGTATTGTTTAAGTTTTCCGTGGGGTACCCGACTTTATCGTGTCCTGGTGAATAACCTTTCCACTGGGCTCGGTATTGGCGCTTGTTGTAGTGGAGTGGAGAATCGATGATTTCGTCGAGTTCGTATTCCTCTTCACCTTCTATCTGAATAAGTGGAGGGGGTTCTTTGATCGGTGAGGGGAATCGGTTGTCTTGGTAAGGTTCGAGGAGGGAGATATGAAATGTGTTGTGTATGGCCATTGAGGGTGGTAAGGCCAGCTTATATGCACTTGTTCCAATCTTTGCCAACATTTTAAAGGGTCAGATTTTCTTGTAGTCGAGTTTCTTCCATGGTCTTCTAGTTTTGATATTCTGTGGCAACAACCACAGCATATCCTGATTGTAGGTTCGGATCGGGTTTTCTGTGTAGATCGTAGTATTCTTTTTGTCGTAATTGTGCGGCCACCATCTCGTTTCTTAATGACTCATGTAACTGAGTCATTTCTCCGCGTTTGGTCTGTTTTCCTTGGATCAGATAACCGATCATCATGTATTTGGGGTTGATTTCGTAATTCGCAAAGAAGGGTGTGTTCTTTATGGTCTCCTGATAAGCATTGTTGTATGCAAATTCTGCCAATAGTAGGTAACCACACCAATCGTCCAGAGGGTAGTTGATGTAGGCTCAGAGGTATTGTTCTAATATGGCCTTGGTTCGTTCCGTCTGTCCGTCTGTTTGTGGGTGGAATGCCATGCTGAGCCGTCGTTCGATTCCTAATTTTCCCGTGGTTTCTTTCCATAGGTCTGAGGTAAATAGTGTCCCCCTGTCGGTGATGATATCGTGTGGTACACCGTGTAGCCTGACGATTTCCTTCATGAAGAGATGGGCGAACTGCCGTGCGTCCAGGTCCTTGGAGCATCGAATGAAATGGCTCATTTTGCTCAGCCGATCAATAACCAGCAGTATGGTGTCATACCCTTCTTATTTCGGCAGGTCCGTAATGGGGTCCATAGCGATTGATTTCCATGGTCGATCGGGGCATTGTTTGACTGTAGCAATCCTAGGGTGCATGTCAGAGCACTTTTGTCCTTTGAGATGTGTTGCAATTCTTTATGAATCGTTTGATATCTTCTCTTATCTTCAGCCAATAATATCGTTGGCTGATGAGTTCGGTCGTTTTTGCTGTTCCACCATGTCCCGCTTGTGGGGGTTCGTGGTGTTTAGCGATAAGAGAGGTTTGTATCCCCTCGTCGTTTGGTATCCAAATCTTTCCTTTGTACCATAAGAGGCTGACTTTCCATTGGCATAGCCCCAGCCATAGTCCTTTCATTTCTTTTCTTCCTTCATACAAGTTTCTTTTGACGTCTTGGATTTCTGCGTCGTCGTTGCTTGCCTTCGGTATTTCTCCTTCGTTCTTGTCTGGAAACTCGGTTGTTTCCAACTTGTCGAACTGGATTTATTCGGTGTCGGGGATATCCCAGTATCGTTCTTTTGGCAGTAAGATTCCCACATTTCGAGTGAGTCTTTTATCTCCTGCCGTGGGTAGGTCCCATTCTCGTCTTGTAAGGGCGGCGGGCTTTCCCCCTTCCTTTCCTGGTCGGTACTCAATTTTGAAGTTGTATTGACTTAATTCTTGCATTCATCGTACTTGCCGTTGATTTAGTTCCTTCGTTGTCATGAAGATGACTACGTTCTTGTGGTCTGTGAGGACCCGTGTCGGTTTCGGATTTCCTCTTGTGTATCCTTTCCATTTGTGGAATGCCTGGACTATCGCCAGTAGTTCCTGATCGTGTATGTCGTAGTGGCATTCGGCGTACGACATTGTCTTGGATCGGTACGCCACTGGTCTCCATTTTCCGTCCTGGCATTGTTGTGACAGGATACCGGAGCAGACGTATTTCGAGGTGTCTGTTTCGATTTTGGTTGGTGCGAGGGGGTCCACGTAGACCAGTATTGGCGCCGTAGTGAGTTTTGTCCTTAATTCGTCAAATGCTTGTTGTTGTTTGTCTCCCCACTCCCATTTGCCGATGCATTCCTTCTTTCTTTTCGCGTATAATGGTCTGGCCGTCCTGCTGAATCCTTCTATAAATTGTCGGTAGAAGTTCTAGAATCCTAGGAAGCATTGGATTTCCTTGATTGTCTTGGGTGTTGTCCAGTCCCATATGGCTTCTGACTTAACTGGGTCTCTCTTGACCCCTTCTTGTCCAATGATAAATCCTAGGTATTCTGTCTCATTTTGGTGGAGCTCGCATTTGGATGGTTTGACCTTCATCCATGATTTTCATATTGCCTCCAGGATGTTGCTGACCTCTTTTCGGTGTTGTTGTAAGGTATTCGAATATATGAATACGTCGTCCAGGTACACGATGCAACACATGTCACTGTGTTCCATAAGGACCACATTGATCCATTGTTGGAACGCTGCTGGTGCATTGCAGAGTCCAAATGGCATGACTAGGTATTCGTAAGTTCCAAGTTTTGTTCAAAAGGTTGTCTTCCATTGGTCTCCTTCTCTGATTCGAATATTGTGGTAGGCGTCCTTGATATCCCGTTTGGTGAAGTATTTGGCTCCTCCCAGCCTATCCAGGGCTTCAGTAATGAGCGGTAGCGGGTGTCGATCCTTCTTGATAACTTCGTTGAGTGCCGGGTAATCGGCGCATAGTCTGAGTTTGCAGTCTTTCTTCTTGACAAAAATAATTGGTGAAGCTCTTCCTGACTTTACCCTTCGAATCCATCCTCGGTCCTCGTTTTGTTTGCACTATCGATGAAGCTCTTCCTGTTGGTCGTAACTGAGGGCGTATATCTTCTTGATGGGTACTGTTCTTCCTTCTTCTAGGTCGATTCCCAGATCGATACCTGGTCGGTGGGGTGGTACTGTCGTTTTTTCTCCTGTCTCGAATACATCTAGCAGGTGATGATATTCTCGTGGAACCGTGTCGCTGACTTCTTGGTCCTCGTTGGCTTTTCTGTTCTTTATCGCCAGCTCCGTGCTGATGTTGATAGCTTCCAGCTGAATTTCATTGTCGACTTCATCCCATCTTAGGATGCCGATTATCCCTCGTCTTCGGTAGAACTGTCCCAAGGCTCTTGCCGATATTCCGTTGATTTCCACTTTTGGTTTGGCCTTCTGGCCCTTGACCCCTCTGTCCATGGTGGTGTTGGAGCTCCTGAATCCTTTATCCTCTCTCTCCGTATCGTCCAACTAAGTTACTTCTTGTAGTCTCTGTTGTTGATTTTCTCGATGATCAGTTGTGCGATCCGGTCCCCTTTTTCCACTCGGTATGGTTGGTCTCCTAGGTTGGCTAGGACCACCTTCACTTCTCCTCTGTAGTCGGAGTCTATCACACCTGGATTTTGTCGTGAGTCGATGTTTGACTGCTAGACTGCTTCGTGGGGCAATTCGTCCATAGGGGTTGTGAGGAAATCCAATGGCTATCCCCGTCCCAACAATTGCTTGCCCTCTGGCTGGAACTTCGGTTCCTTCGTTAGCGTACAGGTCGTGTCCTGCCACTCTTGCTGTTCCCTTCATAGGCAGTCGGGCCTCAGTGGCTAGCTTCTTAACTGTGATACTCGGGTCTTTGGCCATCGGGCCATTCTTGGACTGGATCTTGGAGAATCTGGTAATCAGATTCTCTTCCAGGACTTTTTCTTCGGGTACCGCATATGCAACGGGCGAACTTTTGAGAGACCTAGTCGTACATCGTTCGGTGTTGAATGTGATCCTTTTTCTCGTTCCAATCGATTGTTGGAGTATGTTCTCTTAACCATCGTATCCCGTGGATGACCTCTTGGTTTTGGTGATTGCCCACTTGGAAGGTTGCCAATTCCCTATGGCTACTAATGTCCATAGGTACTTTCGTCATATGGGTAACAGGTCCTATAGCGCTTGGTTTTCCGTCCGCTAGGTAAATTTCCCTTGGGTTTTTTGCTTTGATCATCTTGATCCTGTGTTTGTTGCAGACTTCTCGGTCAATGAAGTTTTCTGTTGCCCCTGTGTCAAGCATAGCATTGATAGTGACTGACTCCTTTTCCCCGTGCAGTTGTATCTTGACCATAATATGGTCTTTGTCGTTATCGAGTGTTTCCGTGTAGTTGAGTGCCGCCTAGTAGTTTTCCATGATGATGGGTTTTCGTTCGGGTCTATCCCTCAGACAATATCTTAGTGGGGACAGTCGTCGTTTCCCGACTGTTCGGGTTCCTGTTCCACCTCGATTTCCCTAATCTTTCGTCTGGTTTGCCAAGGGGCAAATTTCTTAGCAGGTGGCCAGCTCCTGGCTTGTGTGTTGAATGGTTTGGGTCTGTCTTGTTTCGGGCAACTCCTGGCTAAGTGTCCCAGTTGTACGCACTTGAGGCATAGTTGTTCTCGTATCCTCCTTTGGAATTCTTCCCTCGAGATGTTTAATCTCGATCGTTTCCAAGTCGTGTCCAGTTCCATAGAGTCGACGTAGTTCTGATTGCCATTATTTGACGGTCGGTATGTCCCATCGGGGATTTGTGGCGTGATCGTTTCTCGTTGGATGGTTTTTGTCGTTTGCGATCCTTGAATATGCCTGACCGTTGCCAATTTGGTCTCCTTCGTGATTGCCCATTGGGCTCGGGTTTCGAGATCCTCGTATTATTCACTGGTAGCTCCCCAGGCGTTCTGCAATTCTGCGATCATTCCTCCTAGGAGCAGTTCCCCTCCGGTTGAGTCGTCCAACTCGGCTTCGCTAGCCACTTGGCGGAATTCATTCCAGTATTCAGTAACTGATCGTTTGCCTTGCTTCATGTTCTTCAGTCTGATCCTTGCCTCTCCTTTGGCGTCGATTACGCCAAATTGTCTTCGTAATTCGACTTTGAACCCTGCCCAATTGTCCCATGCTGGGGTGATTCGTTTTTCTGCGTAGGCTGTGATCCAGGTTCCTGCGTCGTCCCTTAGAAGGCTTGTCGCATAGAGGATCTTTTCCTCATTGTGGCCGTTTTGCCACCCTACTGTCCTGTAGTACACTATGAGTTGGGCTAGCCATCCTCATAGTTTGTGTCATTCTCCTCCGTAAACCTCAGGTTCTTTGGCTTTGGGTCTACTTGTCCCTCCACTTAAGGATGTGATGATTTGTCTCATCTATTCCGGGCTCAGGATCGGGGTTGTGTCCGAGGATGTAGCTCCTCCTTGTTCTCCTGTAGCCGCCATCGTGTTTCGTGGTGTCCTTCCTGGTTCTTCTGTTTCTTCTGATCCATTTGGTAAGGGTGGCTCTGGTGTTGTAGGGCTTGGTGCCCTCTCCTCCGTTAAGGCCCTTTCAAGTCCTTCGCCTAGTGATGAAAGGTCGAGATTCTCCGCTAGGGGGTAGATGTGGTTTTCGTTGTTGGACTCTGTTTTGTCTGTTTGGTAGGTGCTGCTGGTTGACGCAACCAAATGTTACAATCCGCTCTCCTCCGGGTAATACTTGCAGCAGGTAACCGATAGTTTCCTAACGATCACATCTTCCTTTCCTGATAGCAGTTGCGATCGCTAAGTCCCTTGACTCCTATCTAGCAACTTCGATCGCTAGGCTGATATAAGACGGTTAGGTCTTGGTTCGTGGAGATATGGTGTGATAAAGATCCTTTCGATTGAAAGTATAGTGTATGAAAGAACTTACATGGTTGCGTGAAGAACCCAAATCCCATGTCTTGTTTTTTTTCACATTTTTTTCATGTGTTCATTCTTTGTAGGTACAAGAAGCTTCGTGCAGCGCTAGTTATGGAGAGAACAAAACCTATAAATCAAAACAAACAACCAAAGAAACCATTCTTTCCTAGTCCACCGCGTTTTACTGAAAGTACTCAGGCCATAACCATCTGCCTATCGTTCCCTACGCCAACAAAATATAAGGAAGTTACAACGCTAAAACTACTCCTCGTTCTAGGCGCATTTTGAAAGGAAAGTTATACGAAGGAAAGCAAAACATCCAGTCGACACGAAACGAAAGGGTAACAAAAGCTCCGCGGGGGGCCCATGCTTCTAGTCTGGGGAAGGGGGGGCAGAAGGGGTGGAGTAACGGTCAGGGGGCATGTCCAGGGGAAAACCAGTTGGCGTGTCTGTGATATACTCGCCTAGTGCTCGTTTGAGGAGAGGGTCAGACCATGTTTTCGCGTCATGCACCAGGGAGGAGACGTCTTTCAGCAGGACGTCTCGGTTCCGTTTGCGGGCAGGGCAGGTAAGGATAGCGTGCTGGAAGGATTCTGGTCTGGTCTCGCATGGTGGGCAGGTTGGGTCTGGGTCCTCGTCGGACCATGAGGGATAGGCGGCCAGGTAGCTCTTTGCCGATCGCATTTGATGGATTGTTCCCGCCAGAAACTTACCCAGCCCCATAAAGGGGTGTGGGGAAAGGGAGGGGGGGTATTCGTAGTATGGGGGCGCGGGGTCGTCGGTGATCCAGTCTTGGACGAGCATGTTCCTAGCATGGGTCCGGAGGGCCTGGTAGGTTTTTCTCACGAGGTCTGGTGGGGGGATGTTTGTTCCGGGTGGGGGGGGGGCGTGTAATATAAGAGGAAGGCGCGTAAGGCCCTCCTGCAGATGCAGGGTGAGGTGTGCCAGCTCGTCAAAGGGAAGGTGCTTCCTTATCGGTGGAGAGGGGACCTTCGTGCGCCAGCTAAGAGGGAGGTAAACGGAGGAGAGGCGTATTGTGAGGTTCCTGGAGGCATCCTGGGCTCTGAAGGAGGAGAGGGACGGGAAGGATTGTGGGAGTCTGGCCGAGGCCGGGTTGGCGTTAGGGGGGGCGCAGGCGACTCTGAGGGCGGCAAGGGGCCTCTTGTATCTGCAGTAGGAGACAATGGGGGGGAGGCAGGCCTCGCCGGACAGGATGGAGGTGAGGGTGGAGAAGATGTTGTTCGTGGTCCATCTTTGGACCCTGTGCCAGAAGCTGTTCAGGTCTCTGAGCGCTGCCTAGTTTGGGGTGAGGAGGTCGGCTCCGGAGGTGAGTATGGGTAGGAGGAGGCCATAGGCGAAGCGATGGCAAAGGAACGGTCCGACGCCGGCCCCTGGGCAGGAGAGGCGCTTGACGAAGGAGAAGATTGCCTGGACTAGGGAGAGCCTGTGCCTGTAGTGGTGGGCCGTATTGAAGGAGGGGGTGAACCAGTATCCCAGCCATCTGACCACTTGGGAGGGCCGGAAGAGGTGGCCTTCTAGTTCGATCGGGGCATGCGAGGGAGGTGTCCTCTAGCTCGGGGTTCGCCAGTGGATGAGTTCGGTTTTGGGGACCGAGAAGGACACGCCAATGTGCCTGCCTTTTGCTGCTATGGTGGAGAAGAGAGTTTGTAGGCGGCGTATGTTGCCTCTATAGGAGGGGGAGGCCACCGTGATTGAGAAGTCATGCACGTAAGAGACCATAAGGCCTCTTGCTATGGACATATGCAAGGGGGTGACATAGAGTAGGAAGAGAAGGGGGGAGATGGGGGACCCCTGAGGGGTACCCACCGAAACCGGGGAGGGAATCTTGGGGGAGCCTTGGAACACTAGGGTGCAGGTCCTTTCTGAAAGAAATGAGGACACCCAGTCGACCATGTAAGAGGGGACCCGGGAGGCCAAGAGTCTGGCCCTCAGGGTGGAGGCGTTGACATTGTTGAAGCCGGCCTTGATATCTAGGAAAAGGGTGGAGACTTCCAGTCTGGCTCTCTCGAGAGTCTTTACTTCGTGCATGAGGGTGAGGCAGGCGTCGGAGGAGCTGAGTCCTGGCCAAGAGCCGCATTGGTTAGGGTGGAGGAGGCCTTTCGACCTAGCAAGGCGGATAGTCTGACAGTCATTATTCGTTCAACGATCTTCAAGATGGTTTTGAGGAGGACGATGATGCTGAAGGAGGCGGGGGAGTCATCAGAGGCCTTGCCAGGTTTGTCCAGGACCACCCCGTTTGCGGTTTTGATAGAGGGAGGGTGGTATCCGAAGTGTACTAGGGGGCTGAGGCGATCGAGTTGGATAGTGGGGTTGACGAGGTTGATCTTTTTTCATACGGAGTAGGGAATACCGTCAGGGCCTGGGGCCGAGGAGGGGGAGCACTTGGAGAGGGCGAGTTTGATTTCTTCCTTAGTAAGGGGGGTGGCAGAGGGGTTATTCTTCAGGCGACCCCTGCCGGGCAGGGGGTCCTTCGGGGGGAAGAAGTGGTCCAGAAGCGCACTGTTGATTGCGACTGGGTTCGAGGCGTCGGGGAGGGAGGGGCACCTGGGGGTCTTTCTTGCGGCGACCAGCTGTTTGGCCCTCCAGATGTTGTGTCGAGAGGTTTTTGCAAGAAAGTCAGCCCAATAGGAGGCCTTTGCTCTTTTGATGGCCTTGAAGTAGCCGAGCTTAGATTGTCTTGCTATGCTGTAGGAATTGGGGGTCTGGGTCTTTTTGGCCCTTCGGGAGGCTTTCGTGAATTCCTTCTGGAGAGTGGTTAGAAGCGGGGTCTACCAAGCTTTATATCTTGGGGAAGGGCGTGATCGAGGGGCGGTGTTTTCAATCACCGCTGTAAGCGTGGCGAGAGCCGAGGACAACCATTGCTGGAGTTGGTTGAGGGAGGGGGTCATGGGGGGGGGAGGGACGAGCCAGTTTTTAAGTCTATCCATCAGGCCTGGCCAGT
>Ga0307507_10008769_pt1 | contig 13810 bp, 6 predicted proteins | sample 7_EM_MG_FD_207223 | JGI IMG/M metagenome (GOLD analysis project Ga0307507, IMG submission 207223) | Populus trichocarpa ectomycorrhiza microbial communities from riparian zone in the Pacific Northwest, United States - 7_EM | ecosystem: Host-associated > Plants > Roots > Unclassified | place...
CTCGGTTTAATTTTGAATTTTTCATTGATTAAAGGTTGTATTAAGGTTAAAAATGGGTTTATCGAGGCTTTTTAGGGTAATTCTTAGATGTTTTCAAGTGAAAAATAATTAAAAAATAGATTTTAAAGGTCTAAAAACCTATCATATATTTTGTTTTTTTTTAAATAGGACAGACACTTATTAAACAAAAAAAAAAAAATTCAAGCAGGCTTGAACTTGTAAACCCAGACACTAATGACCTTCTTTATATTAGGCCAGTGTGCTAGCCCATTTAAGCATGATACTTGGTTTTTTTTATGCAAATCTGTGGTTTTTTTTTAATTTTAATTAAAATTTATTATAAATAAAATAATTAAAATATTATTCCATTACATATCATTCAATTTTACCTTTATATTCAAATAAGATTATAGCATTTATTTTGATAATACTAGCAACCATTTCATTAATTATTATATATAAACCTAATATGCAGAAAACATTTTAATTTTTTTTCATCATAAAACTTATTAAATTTAATAAAGATAATCACCTAACTCTTGTATTTCTCTTGTTTTTTTTTTTTAAATACTATTATTATTTAAGCATTTTTTTACAATAAAAAAGTTTGATATGGTCCACGACGTATCGTAGGTTACAGATCTAGTTTTAGATAAGCCTGCTGATTTATGACAAAAATGGAAATGGTTGGCGCATGAATCGTAGGATTCACTTGGTTTAGGAAGCCGTATAGATGAGCTCTGGTAGGCCTTGTTCTCATCCACTCCTTCGATTTTGACAGATCCTTATTGTTTATACTTTCTCAAAACACCCGTCTGCGTTGCTTGTGGCCCTCAACTAAATTTGATATCCATCAAATTAACATAATAAGTGTTTTTTTTTCTTGATCTACAGATATTCACAAGGTCCCAGTAGCCCAGCTTAAGCTGGCAACATTGCTTTCACCTGTTTTTAAAAATATTTTATGCATGAGCCACCATTGATCTGGTCTTGTAACACCAGTTGCGGAATTGTAAAACCAGGGTCTAACCAAGGATGGCTCTTAATGAAGGCAAAACAAGAAGTATTTATTGCGATAGCTCAATCCCACATGGAGTTCAAACCCAAAGCAAATACTTCAAGCTCTCTCTTGTTCTTCTGCGCTATTCTTAGTCATGTGTCCATTGTTATCTCCTGCATCTCCTGCTGGAAAATGGTTAGGATTTGTTACTGCAATATGGGTGCAGGCAAGCTGCGGTAACAACTACACCTTTTCCAACTACTCAGATGCTTTAAAATCAATCATGGCTCTTACTCAGCTGGAGCTCAATACTCTATCTGTTGCTAAAGACGTTGGAAAGGCCTTTGGTCTATTGTCTGGCATTGCTTCAGATCGTTGGTCAACTTCTGTAATACTCCTTATTGGATCATTTGAAGGGCTCATAGGATATGGAGTTCAATGGCTTGTTGTTAGCCAGCGTATCCATCCTCTTCCTTACTGGCAGGTATTCAAAGCATTTACCATATATTGTTCAGTCATTGAATCCAAGGCTTGGGTGTGCTATAGCCCATGTCAAGATTTTATTAATATTTTTTGATTAGTTTTATGTAAAAAAAATTCATAATTCTTGATTGAGTATCAAAAAATTCTGAAAATTTGTATGGAGCCTTCTAATATGATGCTTTACCTTGGGTTAAAATTTCAGAATTTTTGGAGAAATTCAGAAATATCTTGATAAAAAATCACAATTTAACCAGTTTTATGTTATTGGACGTAATTTTCAATTCAACCATCAGATTGAGCTGAAATTTTACGAGGGATCTTAAAATATATTGAATAAAATCTGGTTAAAATTTTAGGATGAACGGAGCTTGGTAGTGCTAGAAAAAGAAAAGACCGTCAAATAAAAGCAAAACGATTCATTAATGGTAAAATGGTTATTTGCCATTAAAAAATAAAACAAATAAATTTATATGTTGTCGATTGGGCAGAAGTAGAATAGGAAAAGAAAGAAAAGAAAAGGCAAGAGAGAAAGAGAGAAAAGTAAGGGAAAAACATTAAAAAAAAAATCCAAGAAAAAAAAAAAGAAAAGTGAGAGAATGATCTTATAAATTTACAAAGTCTAACTTATAAAACACTAATCTAAGGAAGTATCAAGTGAAGGAAGAAAGAATTGAGAGAGAAAAAAAATTTAATTACTTTTTTTTTCAATTGACATAAGATTGTGATTTTATCCCGGTTGAGGGGTTGTTACAATATCGATTCAGATTCGATTATAAATGGAATATAATTCACAAAACATCGAAAGATATAACTTCAATAGTGGGTTTATTTTTACTTTCATTTCAATTTTATGTACTTTCAAATTTATTTTTTAATATTTTGAGTAATGTATTTGAATTAAAACTTTAATATTAATTTCAAAAATTTATGTATATGAGTTAATAATTGATATTTATAATAGCTCAGGATATAAAAAATTCTTGGCTCCGCAGTTCATCTAGTTGTAGTGTCACAGGGTCATCAATCCTTTCGAGCAAGTGCGCTTCATAACCAAATTAACTAATGTTTGTTTTCTGCTACAGATGTGTATATTTTTGTGCTTGGGAGGCAACAGCACAACATGGATGAACACGGCAGTTCTTGTAACTTGCATGCGGAACTTTCCAAAAAATCGCGGCCCCGTCTCCGGAATCCTGAAGGGTTATGTAGGACTCAGCACAGCAATATTTACTGATATTTGCACAGCTCTTTTCTCCTCCAATCCTTCTGCATTTCTCCTAATTCTTGCTATTGTTCCTGCTATCATTTGCCTTGCTGCTATTCTTTTCCTCCGCGAAACCGCATCTGCTGCTGGTCCTATAGAGGAAAAGGAAGAAGCCAGATTTTTCAACATCTTTAATGCCATTGCCATTATAGCAGCTGCCTATCTCTTGGCATTTGACATCACTGGAAATCATGGTCATGTTGTCTCCCTTGTATTTGTTGCAGGACTAATATTCCTTCTAGCAAGTCCATTATTTGTTCCTTTATATTCGGTTCTGTTGAAGCTTAAGTCCAATTCGGATACTGAGCAGCAGATTAAGGAACCATTACTTGTTGGCCCAGAAGATTCACCAGCAAAGGCACAGAAGCCAGAGCCAGCAACAACAGTCAGTGTTGAAGTGGAGAATGCTGGAATCAAGCAACGACCAATGATTGGGGAGGATCACACAATCATCGAAATGATACGGACATATGATTTCTGGGTTTTGTTCATATCATTCCTCTGTGGTGTGGGTACTGGAATGTGTGTAATGAACAACTTGGGGCAGATGGGCCTGGCTCTTGGATACATTGATGTATCCATTTTTGTTTCTCTCACCAGCATTTGGGGATTTTTCGGACGTATTATTTCCGGTCTAATATCAGAACAGCTCCTCTGGTATGTTTTTGTCACTCTCTATTTCAGTTTCTGCACTCCTCACATTTCGAACTTCACAGTTCAGCTTTTGATATTTCACATATCCATCATGTTATTTGCACTTTGCAGGAAATTTGGGACACCAAGACCTCTATGGAATGCAGCTTCTCAAGTCCTAATGACACTAGGATTTGTCATCATGGCATTGGCCTTGCCCGGATCTCTATATATTGGTTCAATCTTGGTTGGAATATGCTATGGAGTTCGTCTGACCATTACTGTCGCAGTAGCCTCAGAACTATTTGGTCTCAAATATTATGGCTTGTTATACAACATTCTCATTCTTAATCTTCCACTGGGTTCCTTCCTCTTCTCTGGCCTGCTTGCTGGTTATCTTTACGATGCTCAAGCCGCTAGAAGCCCTGCTGGTGGTGGCAATACCTGTGTTGGTCCCCATTGCTATTTCCTTGTCTTCCTGATAATGGCTCTTGCCTGTGTTATTGGGTTTGGGTTAGATGTGCTCCTAGCAATTAGAACAAAGAAGGTATACTCCAAGATTTACACAGACAGGAAATTTAGTCCAGCTTCAACAGTTGCTTAGGGATTGTTTATCAATCAAAGATTTATTGTTTAGTAACTTCAATTTTTAGATGTCCAGCTGGTAAAGTTTGTTGCTTGTTGCTGTAGTTCTCATATCACGTTTCTTGGATTAAAACATTTGATTTTTGTATCAAGTGGTATTTGGTTTTTTAATCCAATCATGTTTTTTAATAATTATTTTTATTTTAAATTATTTTTTTTATAATTTTGGATGGTTTTAATGTAATAATATCAAAAATAATTTTTTTTATTATATGTTTGATAAATTTTCATTCCTTCAAACAAAATATCCATTGCTTGCCCCTAAATTCAATTGTTGCTAAGGGTAAAGTATATTTTGGTTCTGCAATTTTAACAGTATACTCCTTCAGTTCCTATGGTTTCAAAATTTTCAATTTCAAACCTAACATTTTAAAAAGGCTTTGACTTGAGAATACAGGTGAAAATGAGGCTTTCATATTTTCACTAGAACCTTAATTAAGGATTTTGTATTTCAAGATTTGGATTTTGCATCCATGATAGCAGCACTGTGGTTTATGTAAATATAAATTCCAAAAAAAAAAGAGAAAATAAATTCTATTCTTGTAAGCATTTACACTGAATAAGGCATGAACATGCATATTGGGTTATACTCAAAATCTTTATTAGAAAATTTTAAATAGTTTTGAATTTGATACACGAAAGTTAGGGAGATGATCTTTTTAATCTATAAAACAAAAATGTTATGAGTACTAAAAATAAAAACAAAATAAGGTTGAAGGATCAGAAATGTGAGTATCCTGAAATATAACAAAGGAGCCAACTTGGTTAAAAACAAGAATGAAATGGAAGCCAGAGCAAATACAAAACCATCATCTCTCACTCTCAGATGGGCAATCTTACGCCAAGCCCTTCCTTCTTCGCAAATCCCATGAAAATCCTGGTGCTTCCTTAATCTCTCCCAACACGTCAATTATGACATGTTTTTGTAACTTGATTAGTTTTTGTAGCTTGTATGTTAGTTTGGGACAATGTCGAAAACCAATTATTTTGCAGATAATCAATCACCCAGTGCTATCAAGCGAATTTCTAGAAAACCCATCTAGGATTTAACTTGATACCAGGCCAAGCAGTTGAAGACCATGTCAATGAAGAATCAAACTTTATAGATGTTTGCATTTGTGGAGTTCATCATTTATTCAGCTTCTTCAAGAATGTTGATTTTAAGATAAGTTTATCATTTATACAGATTCTGGAAGACACTTTTGATAGAACATGGTTATGTGGTTACATTTGATTTCATAATGGCAGTTGATATGCACCACAATTGTTAGTTGTTTAACACGGATTTGGATTGGTGGGAAGACTGAAACTTGAATGCTTGTGGGAGAAAATTTAAATGGCATGAGCATCTTCTTTGTTATCTTTGTTACTTTCACTATAAAGGTGTTGTTATCCAGGTCAGTGGCCATCTGAAGTTGTCCTTTCATATTTTTGCTTGTCACATGCAGACATGTTCAGATTTCATGATAAGTTAGGTTAACTTGGTAAGATATGATGTGGGAAGTTTAGATGGTTGAATCTTTTCTAAACCTAAGGCAGTGGCGTGCTATTGTCTGATTGGGGTTATTCATTGAATAAGAGTCATAAGAAGATTTCATGTCTGTACCACATTGAAAAATTAACATGTCAATTGGAAGCATGTACATAGATTGTGGAATTGAAGTCTGTTTGCATTATCTTCTGAGAATTTCAAGTTGCCCATGATTCAATATATACTTGTTTAGATTTCAGTTAATGTTAAGCTCTAAGTTTCTCAAATTGTTAGTGATGAGCCTAGAATTGGTTTCAAGGCCTGCTCTAGTAATCAGAATATGAATCAGGTTGGACGGTCTTCATCCTGGGCTAGCCCTTGCTTGCATCTTCTTTAAGATTTGAAGTTATTGTAAACATTTACTTTCTGTCATTGAGATTCAAGATGTCTTACATTGTTTTGTATTTTCTCATTTATAAAAAGAAAGGTTATTTTGAAGATAACAATAGTGCTTTTGAATAAAGTTTAAATATGTTTGTTTTTGGTGTGTCAATTAGAGATATAAGGATGCATAAGTCATCACATAGCCATATCAGAGGCTTAGCTCTTTGGTTGTTGCCGGTCATTAGCTTTGCAATGGGAACATCAGTTTAGAACTAAATTTTTGTTGGGTTGCTGGGTTATGATTCAAAACTTTTATATTCACTTTGAGTATGAGCGTGGCATTGCTCCACTTTCTCTTTCTCTTTTATGTTCTTTGACATCCAGACATTCAGCATAGCATAGATGCCAGCTCCACAGCATTTGGCAATACAGAATTGAAGAGTATGACATTGCATTGGGATGAGGAAGTAACTTATAATATCTCCAACACTTTTGATGTCATAGTTGCCTGTGACTTGTTAGTTATGTTTCTGTTAACTTTCTGTTTCAATTATTTATGCTGCATGTCTTACCTTCCCATTTTTTTAAGTCAAGAATCACTAAATTTGGATCAGTAAATCTTATACTCAATGGCCACCAAATTTTTTGCAACTGTAATGTATTCTTGGATACATTTCTACCTTGACAAAACTAGAGTGGCAGTCATAATTTATCCAAATTGTGTCAATACCTCAATTCACATCCTGTTATCCACCTGACCAGTGTTTTTTTTCCCAACAACAAAGTTTAAATCAAATGCTTGATGCAATCTGATGAGGAATTCTTGTGTCATTGACAATTTATTATCAGTCCGAGGCTGTCTAGATTCATAAGTTTTCTTCACCAGTTGGCAAAAGGTGCCTGCAACCATTTCTAAATGCACTTATACTAATATATGGCTAGCACACACTGATGTGTTTTCTCCTTTTCCTGCTAAACTCGTCTCGTCTTCTTCTATACTCAGTAAATGGATGTGCCATTTGACAGCACCTTTTTTTGAAGAGTTCCACAATGCCCTTGCTTGTACCGTCAAACTCTTGTTAAGAAATTCTGGGCCTTTGGAAGCAATATTCTTTAGCCCTAAAAGAGGAGATACGTTGGACAAACTCCTAAAGAAAGTTGAAGAAAATGGGCTGAATTTCTCTATTATAGAGAACTGTGACTCTGAAGTTTGGAAGTGTCATCAAGGTTTTATGGCCGGTGATCACGACTCCTGGCCCAGCTATGAAAAGCATCATTGCTACCCATTATTTGTTAGAATACATTATAAACTCTCGCGGCCTTTTATTTTTCGTTCGTATCCAGTATTTTTAGGTAAAGGGTACTCCATTTATCTGTGTCATGCAGCAAAATATGTAGAGGACTTTTTTAACTTGCTGGATGCAGTATATTAGCCTACTATAGTGGTGGGTCCGAAGTCCCCTATATTGTGCAATCCTAGGAACTAAATTGTGTAGGTCTGATTGGTTGATGATTCGCCAACTGGAAAGGAAAGCCTGGAGATGCCGTTTTTAATTATTATTATTATTATCTTGGCTTAACATAAAGATGCTGTTTTTGATTGGTTTTAGTTGCTTCTTATGATTTCCTTTTTGAACTTACTTCTGCTATAGGTGAGGGCATGAAGCTTTTGACAAAAGATTCCTTATCTTCATCTGAGCATCAACATTACTTTGAAAGTATCTACGTATGGCTGTCCCTGACTAGACAAAGACCGTCTGCGTAGAGGACAATCACAAACAGCGCAAAAGCTATATGATGCTCTGTGGATCAAATAAACTAACGTTTATTGGAGGAATGGAACTGCTTGCTTTTTAATATTGTGGCACATACTGTGTATACAGAGTAGAGAAATGAACATGCCATGACTTGAATTCTTATCTATCGCAGTGAAGCAACTGCTTTCTTGCTCTTTTGAGGTTTTGCTCGTTTTTCATTCTCTCTAGTTTCCCCCTTCCATGAAAACCATTATTCTTCTGGATCTATGAATTTTGCATTTTCGAGTTTGGTATAGTTATAACCCTTCTTTAGTTTGCATACAAGCTCGGTCATGCTTGCATTCCTGCTATTTCTCCTTGCCTTTTTGAGACTGTAGGCTGGGGATCATTTAGTAAGGATGCTCTGGTCGGATGTAATCTTTCTTTCCTAATGTCTTAATAATGCATCATTCGGCAACCTTTACATCTTGAAAAGCACCCTGGAAATGCAGACCAATCTTCTCTTATCTTCAGGAAAAAATAAAGTTGGATACGTTGGTGTGGCTCCACCACACAAGTTGGTTAAGCATCACATCTGATGTTCTCCGAGCGCTAATCTACAATGGCCTATGGGCGGCAATTTGGATCTTACTTGTATTGGCTTCTTCAGCTTTTATTTCCTTCCCTAATAATTGTGATGCCCACAAATTCTCTTTTTATAGGACCATGCAAGTTAGCCTGATCGATCATCACATATATTTTGCTGTTTGATAGCAAATCTCCACTTCCGTTGTCCAATCATCTATTTTGCAATCTGTGACATCTCGCCAGTTCTTGAAAATAAGGGTGCAATGCAAGTGCTACTTGTCTAAGAAATGTTGGGATTTAATGTCAAATCTCTAGGTCAGGAAGCTACTATCCATTTGAAGCAATTTTCTCAACATCTTCACCCGGCTTGGTCCAACGGGCTGACCCGAGATCTTAATCAAGTTTTAAATAGTCTTTATATGTTTTTAATAAACCCCCAAAAAAGTTAATTTATGAATACTTAGCTTTATAAATTTTTTTTTCAATTTTTTTATGTGGAATAATTATATTTCTAGCCTATTTATTGAGTCATATATATCTTATTTATTGAGTAATATAAAAACCATTTGCCCTATCAGTCGGGTAATATTGCAACTCAAATTCTTCACTGTTTTCTCTGAGACCTAAAAGGAAATCTTTCAAAAAAGAAAGCAAATCTTTAGTTGCTGACTTTGTACTGCTGAAATGCGACTATTCGTCATCAATCTCTCAACGCAGTTCAAGAACGTCATGATATGATTGTTCTTCGACATCATAGTTCCTGAGGGCGTCCATCATTTACCTTAAAATACACTGAGCACCTTATGTGGTAACGGATTATTTATAAATATATTTACATAATGTATTTTTTTATTATTTAAAAATTATTTTTCATATTAATACATTAAACGATTTAAAAATATAAAAAAATTAATTTTAAATAAAAAAATCAAATTACCATGCTGCCAAACACACTATAAGACTCACTGTCACGAAACAAGGTTATCAGCATCCCAAACCCAGAGAGATATTTGCAGATTTTGCTTTCCCGTTGCTTCTTAGTTAGTTCATTTATTTACTTTATGTAACCTGATTCATTTTGCTTTTCAACTTTATTACTTCATTTTATATGCATTTTATGCATATAAATCTTCTTTTTTTTATATATATAAAAAAACCCCACCTTTACTGGTTCTTGAATATCAAAATCAAGTTTCTTTCCTATCATGTGAGCCATTCATTATGTTATTTTGTCTCGGTTGTTTGAGAGTGTGGTAACGGTTGTTTTTTAAAGTGTTTTTTATTTCAAAACACATTAAAATAATATTTTTTTATTTTTTAAAAATTATTTTCGATATTAGCACATCAAAATGATATGAAAACATAAAAAAACATATTAATTTGAAATAAAAAAAATAAAAAAATTTCAAATTTTTTCAAAAACATTTTCCAACTACAGTGCCAAACACTTCATCCAGTTCAGATCTCATGCTATATAGATCATGAATTTATTTATATTTATTTTTTAGAATTGGAACTCGTACTTCCTCGTATTCTATACATGGATTAATGTACTCACAAGATATTTATTTCTTAAATTTAATATAATATGATGAGAAACAAACTTATTTATTATCTTAACCAAATGTTAAAAGTACCTAAATAAAGCTTAAAGCAAAAAAATAAATAAAAGAAAAAGAAAAATAAGAAACCTAATACTTTTTTCAACTGCAAACAAATTGCCAGGCATGGGATTCCCGTAAAGTGGCCTTCCACTTCGAATATTTTTTTCTAGTATTCACGTCAACAATAAAGGTTGTCCTTTTTGTCCACAACCTCAACCCGCAAAGACTCTTTCTTTCTTTCACTTTCTTGTATTCTTTTTTTTTTTTTTTTTAATTTAGGCTATATAACAATAGAAACGGCAAGAAAGATTATATTTTTTAATATAATATTTGTTTTTTAAAATATAATAATAGTTATGAGTGTGATAATGGTTGTTTTTTAAATTATATTTTACTTAAATATACATCAAGATAATATATATTTTTTATTTTTAAAAAGTTATTTTTGATATTAATCATCAAAACGATAAAAAATATTAAAAAGTTAAATTTAAAAAAATTATTATTTCTGCCTCGTTACCTAAAATACAACCACAAGATCCCGGAACAGGAAAAAAAAAGGAACACATTATATTTCTGAAATATAACTAATATGCTTTACGGTACATATTCTAAACACTAAAACATGTGCTTAACACTAAATATGCTGAATTTGGAGGATGGGAGTTTTTGCAATCTGGGTTTCGTCAGCTTTCTCAATCGGTCTCCATGTTACTGATTCTCAGCTGAACAGCTTGGAACGTGAGAGACAAGTAGCGACTACAAGTGAGAGTTGGCAAGAATGAGAGATGTGGCCAAAACTAATGCAAATTGGAGAACTAAAGAATGGTGGGTTTGGGTTCCTGTTGACTCTCCAATGGCCAAACTTGCCAGCCATGAACTTTGTAATTCAGCTTCCTGTGCTGAGGATCCGGTGACCGTCCCTCCTATCTCTGTCCCTGACCCACCAATGGCTGCGCCCCCGATTGCTTGTGGAGACGCATCACTTGAAGACTTTAGACTGCAACAAGAAGAATATATTCCAAATTAATCAAAACGTCATATCCAATCATAAACATAAATTAATTAAAATATCCAATCATGAACATAGATTACTTAAAATACTTAAAGCAGTCGCCGCCTGTTTATTAATTGTCACGGAGCAGACTCACATAAACAGACAAGAATCGTGAACGATTATCCAATTGCTTTCAATAATTCTCCAATAGCAGATAATAACGATTTTACCTATGGAAATTGGGGCAGAATGTGATGGTGTAATCTGCGCCTGTACATGTAAAAGTGCTAGTCGCATCATCGTATGCGTAGCTATACGACTTCGGACAGGCACTCTTGAACACTTGAGAATACATGGAAGGCTTGCAAGATGCCGGTGAGTTGTACTCGCCGCTGCAGCAGTACTCAGGCTTCCCAAATGCCTCACAGGCGCTCCTACAAGCACTGCCGCCCTCAGTTCTCAGCTCCGTCGGGCACTTCCTATTAAGGTCCGTGACACACCCTGTCGACGCGCACTCCCCTGAACCCCCACTCACTTCTACAATCATTGGCAAATTGTATCCATCAACAAGACTAACATCATAAAAATCCTGGGAGCCTGAGCCCAGAGTGAATTCAGCTAAAGTGGCAGGCGGTGTGGCTCCTGCACCATTGCACTCCACTTGGCCAGAGCCACAGTCTGCAGTAACACAGGAACCATGGCCTGAGGAGTCGAAATTGCAGCCTGTTCGGCCCCAGAAGCGACCAGACCAGCCTGTTGGGGCTTGGAAGGAGCGAGAACTACCTTTCCTAAGCTCAAAGCCAGTGCTATCTAGTTCTGGACTGCCTAGGATTCCTGGCCAGACTGAGAAATCACATTTGTTAACAAATGTGAATTTAGCGCCTGAAACACCTGAAAAGGAAAGCATGAACAAATCTTCTCAGCACTTAATTTAATGTAGTTTCAATGCAATTCAGGAAATCAAACCAACTTTCTTTACCTTCAAAAATGAAGAGCAGGCTTAGGAAAGCAGCACAATAATGGGGGTGATTTTGTGAGAATGAGAGTAAATCCATTTGAGCTTTCTTTCTCTCCTATGTTCTGATAGAATCAAAGGACAGTAACAAGAATAGGGTGGCCTTTGTTTTGACTGAGAGAGATGAAATTTTGCTATTTGTACTAATAGTAGAAAGATTAGCTCAATTATTGGCAATGGACTAATAAAATTTGGTGATACATTTCTCGGTGACAAGTAAAGAAAGGATCAATTAAATAGGAAGGAGCAGAAGAACAATAGCCAGGACAGGTTTTTTTGCTTTGATAGATGGAGGATGAATGCAAGAAATGCTTGTGATTACCACCCATAAAACCTCCACTAAATTTGGCTAATCACCCACACCTTCACTTTCTTTTTTTTTTGTTTTTTAAAAGAATGGATGACGGGCGGCTAAGCTAGGAGTGGTGGAGAATCTCAATCATCAGTCATGCACTTGTTCCATTTTCTTATTTATTTACAAAGAACTATTTGCAAAGCAGAGAACAAAAGACACATCACTAAATAGTCACTACAGGGATCCTCACCTACCATTTAAGGCCTTAGTTCTCTCTATTTTCTCTTGCTTTGTGTATTTTTTTTAATTAATGCGGGTGTCCGGGCCAGTTTACATATACCTCGACTAATTTTATGGATTTTAAAGTTAATGACCATGTAAGTCTCCAATAGTCTAGAGATTTGTGAGATTCAAACTGATGATCTCTAAAAAATAAATTTATAATCTTACTAATTAACCAGTTGACCTTTAGAGAGCACCAGTTGCTCTGTACTCTTACTTGGCTCAGTGTTGACAAATAATGAATACGATCATGACCCGAATTGTTCATACTTAATTGGTGATCCAGAAAATTTGATCTTTGCTACAAGAAATGTCAAACAAACCTGCAATGAGTCTGTGGAGGAGAAAAAATTGCCAAGTTACCCAAGATCTTCTCTCCCCACCTCTTGTTCAGCTTTTGAAGATAAAATGAACCAACTAGGAGCTTGGCTTGACCCAAAGCTCGGGTCAGGTCGCGAGCCAGGTACTTATCCAATTTTTTACTTTTAAAAAAATAAACCTAAATGATATTTTAATAAAAAAAAAATCAAGTCTTTTCATTGATCTACCCCAACCAGTTCTATGTCAATACTAGTTCTTTTATGTATTCACGAGATGACATGTCCGCCCACTGCCACGGGCTTATAAAACAAGTGTACTTGATAGTGTTATAATTGTGAACCAACGCTAGATAAGTAATAAAAACTAAAAGTATGACGGAGCCAATATTTCATGATAAAAAAAAAGTTGTGTTGGTGATAAAAAAACTTAGAGACTGAATAAAATAATTTGTAGCAATTCACAGTGTTTTGTGAGGAAAGATACAATGCTTTCGCCACATAATTTAGCTTTTCTGTTAATAAAAAGCAAAAAAAATTACAAAGCTAAATTCTCTACCAACTTAATATTAAAAACAAATCGACAAAGATAATTTTGGAAGGAAAAAACACCCATGGGGAAAAACATTGTAGCAATTGATAATGTTTTGTGATGAAAACTACAATGTTTTCCTCAAAAAAATCGACAAAGACAATTTTAGAAAAAATCATAAAAAAACCATTTAGAGAAATACTGTAGCAATCCACAGTGTTTTGTGAGTAAACCAATAACGCTTTCCCTATATAATTTAGTTTTATTGTAATTATAATTCTTAACCAACTCAATATTGAAAAATATCGACAAAGATAATTTTGAAAAAAATCATAAAAACAATCATGTGAGAGAAAAATAAAATCGACAAAGATAATTTTAAAAAAAATATTCCAAAAAAAGAAAACACAGAAAACACAAAACTATGTGAGGAAAAACTGTATCAATCCATAGTGTTTTGTGAGGAAAGTTATAGTGTTTTCCCCACATAATTTAGTCTTACTTGTATTTACTTGTAATTGTAATTCTTAACCAGCTTAATATTTAAAAAATAAAATTGATAAA
>Ga0307507_10008770_pt1 | contig 13809 bp, 16 predicted proteins | sample 7_EM_MG_FD_207223 | JGI IMG/M metagenome (GOLD analysis project Ga0307507, IMG submission 207223) | Populus trichocarpa ectomycorrhiza microbial communities from riparian zone in the Pacific Northwest, United States - 7_EM | ecosystem: Host-associated > Plants > Roots > Unclassified | place...
TGGATGGATGGAATGGAATCTTTTCTGTGTTTTCCATGGATGTTGCCCTGTAAAGTTTTCATCTTTCACCTGCTCAACTAATTCTGCTCAAGGGTATCTCTTACTTTTGTCGTGTTTTCTCTTCATTTTAATTTTACGAGTATCAAAAGCTTTGACCTCGAACCTTAGTAATGGAGACCCAGATCATTTTTTTTTTTCAAATAGTCATCTTCTGGGCTCTCCATTAAATTGTAAAGTTTCATGGCGAGTGGTGTTTCCACTCCTGTACATATTCTTCACTGATCAAGTTTCTCTCGTTATTTGTATTGCGTTCTAGAATTTCCATTGCTGCCACTCTATTCTTATTTGATTTGACAATTGAAATCCTGTGCCATTTTGTTATTGGAAGGAAGCTTCTGCTGTGTGATTCTGTTTCTACTGCTCATAACATTTTGGATGTCATGTGGACTTGGTCTTTCTGCCACTCATCTTACTTTGTTTATAGCCGTACCACATTATCTAGGAATGGAAAATTCAGCATTTTCAATTCTCTTTGAAATCTCTCCTCACGTTTAGAATCGATTTCTAATATCTAACACGTGTCTTAAAGTACTCAAACTGGTGCTCAATTGAATTCTCTCATCTTGCAGTGAGGCACATTTCGAACCATCCATCTACCTGATATTATTTCCCGATGTTCTTTTCGGCAATATCCTGCTAAATCCACGCCTCTTGATCTATGTTAGTGTGATTAGACTCTAGGCACCAATGTCAATCTTATGTGGCGGACCTCTGCATGAGGGTGTGTGTTGTCTAGCTTGTGCTCGCTGGGCGTGGAAACGATGTCTCCACACTGCAGGTCAGGACAGTGAAACTTGGGGTCTTGCAACTGCTGAAGAATTTGAGCCGGTTCCTCGCCTTTGCCGCTATATACTAGCTGTTTATGAAGATGATCCTCAACACCCTCTCTGGGAACCTCCTGGAGGGTACGGAATAAACCCAGATTGGTTAATCCTAAGAAGAACTTATGAAGATAATCATGGAAGGGCGCCACCATATATACTGTATCTTGATCATGACCATGCTGATATAGTTCTAGCCATTAAGGGCCTTAAGTTTTCAAAGGAGAGTGACTATGCTGTACTTTTGGATAATAAGCTAGGGAAAAGGAAAATTGATGGTGGGTACGTCCACAATGGGCTATTGAAGGCTGCTGGTTGGTTTTTGGATGTGGAGGGTGACATTTTGAAGGAATTAGTGGAGAAGTATCCGAATTACACACTGACTTTTACAGGTCATTCTCTAGGGTCTGGTGTAGCAGCAATGCTGACACTATTGGTAGTGCTACATCGTGATAAATTGGGAAACATTGACAGAAGGAGGATCAGATGCTACGCGGTTGCACCTGCAAGATGTATGTCACTTAATTTGGCTGTCAGATATGCAGATGTTATCAATTCTGTAGTGCTTCAGGCAAGTTTTTATCCATTTCATATACATGGAAAACAATCTGAAGATATGCATCTAAAGAAACCTTAACAAAATTTGTTCTCCTTTTGCATTGCCAATACCCTTCATTATCAATCTGTGATTTTACAGTGCACCTTTCTTTCTATGAAAATGTTCTCTTTGCTATAGCTTCTTCTTATTTCATATTTGATCAATATGAAAAATGTTATTCACAGGGAAACCCCAGTATTGGTGCCCCTTGATTTGAAGCTTTTATTTCCTTGTTTTTGGTAAGAGAATAAAATATTTAATAGGTGGCAAGGCCATGAACTGCTGCTGCGAAATGACTTGAGTTTTATTGCAATGAAGGGGTTGAAAATATTTCATTCACTCATTCACGTAACTTTTTTTTTGCGTTAAAAACTTGAAGTCTATCTATGAGTTACTGTTTGGAGAGCATTGGTACTCATGGATATACTTGCCTCTGTTTGTCAAGGGTATTTTATCTGAAGAACCACTGATGAAGTTGCTAAATGTCGTGAATTATTTCACTGAACCAGGATGATTTCTTACCGCGGATAGCCACGCCTTTGGAAGACATTTTCAAGTATCTTTTCTGGTACAGATCATGTTTTTCAATTACATTTTGTTTCATTAAAGTTTTTGCTAATCTTCTTGAAAAGCTAGACCATATTTGCACCAAACACTTGCAATGCTCTCTATTTCCTCTGTAATGTTTGATTGTGGTTCCACAGGACTGAATTAACTAATGGAAGGTTAACAAAAGGGAGGCTTGTAGAACTAAGTGCTTGAACTTGTATTAGCAAAAGGCAATTGTTATCTAAGAATGTAGTTAGTTGATGGCATTGATTATTTGATAGTCTAAAGACTATGAAACTTCCCCTTTCCTTTTTTCTTATTTTTAATCGTGTAATATCCAATATTATTCCAACTCACTGATTCTGCTAGTTTTCTTTTTCTTCAACAGTTTGCCCTGCCTACTATGTTTGAGGTGCATGAGGGATACATGTTTACTGGATGAGAAAGTGATCAAAGACCCAAGGAGACTGTATGCACCTGGTCGCCTCTATCACATTGTTGAAAGAAAGACTTACAGGTATTACTTACATCGTGTGCAGTGTCCATGTGCTTTGTTGCATTGACCCGTTTTTAGATCCAGTAGATATTCTAGTCACTTTTGGCTGGAGAACAGCTTTGAGTTTTTGACAATGGTTGCAGATTGGGAAGATTCCCCCCAGTTGTGAGGACAGCAGTGCCAGTAGATGGGCGTTTTGAGCATATAGTTTTTTCTTGTAATGCTACTTCTGATCATTCAATCATTTGGATAGAAAGAGAAGCCCAGAGGGCTATGGATGTAAGTTTTCAATTTCTTGGTATTAAACTTATCCTTTTCTGGTTCATGCCAAGTTTTCAAGGCAATAGTTGTTGTTGTTGTTGTTTTATTTTGCTTGCATGTTGGTTGTTGAGAGGGTCTATTTGCTGGTCTGAAAGTGGCAAACTTTTGTTAGTCAGAAACAAGATGCCAAAATCCTGGACTATCTAGTATACACTTTTCTCCTCTGCAAGTTTGTTGTGAGGGTGAGGGGATGAATGCTTGGACTTCAATAGCCTATCTTCGGTAACTTGATCTGCATGTCCATATGTTGTAAGTTCAGTGATATGTAAATCTACAGAAATCAAACTGAAATGAACGAGGTTCAATCATTTGAAGTTGCACAACGGGTTTTTTTTATGATCTTTTGAATTCACTCAAGTGCTGACAAAAACTATATGGGTTTTTAATGCAATTTAGCTGATTTGGCTAGAACTTAGAAGGCACGATATCTTGGTCATGTCATTTTCCTGAGTGCAAATCATTGATAGCTTGAGATAAGGGATGCGAGTTGGTATGGGTATTTTCTTGTTGTTATTTAGATGAGTTTCAGCCGCACCATGTGCTCAAGTTTCCTTAAAGTTTGCTTTAAAGAAATTGCTTTCATCTTGACTTTGGCATCCTGCTCTCCTTGGTCACTCAGGTAATGGTAGAGAAAGATGATATCATGGAGATCCCAGCAAAGCAAAGGATGGAACGACAGGAGACTTTGGCCCGAGAACATAGAGAGGAGTACAGGGCTGCGCTACAAAGAGCTGTTACGCTCCCAGTTCCCCATGCCTATTCATCTTCCAAGTATGGAACTTTCAATGAGATGGCGGATTCGCACAGATGGAGTGGGGAATCTTCTTTTGGCTCTTCGAAGACAAGAGAGAACTGGGATGAATTGATTGAACGCCTTTTTGACAAAGATGAATCTGGTCACATGGTTCTCAAGAAATCAAAAAGGGATGATTGATCATTATTTTCAACTTGAAAAAAAAATGAAAAAGAGAGGGGATATGTTTGAAAAAAAAGACATTAATCCATTATTCAAAAGATTATAGGTGAAAAATATAAATAGTTAATGCTAAGATGATGTTATTGGCGGCAACCACGGATGCACTTCTGATTAGGTATTAATTATTGTAAGACAATAATGGTTTTCCAAAGACTAAAATTGTGTAAATAGTAATGAATCTGATTTCATTTGTACTAAAAAAATTCTATAGTTTAAGAGATTTTTAGCTACTGGTACGCCAGAAAAGGGGCAAAGATTTTACAATGCAGCAACCACGGATGAAAATTGTTCGAGCTGAGCTGCTCTCATAGAATGCCAAAAGAACCCTGTATATATGGTTGGTTCCCCTGATTACTACGGGACATGCAGGAAGAGTTGTAATGCATGCTGAAAGGCAAGTTCGAACCTTTCTTGTTCATTAACTTGAAGCTAATATTTTGTAGTTTCTGCTGATAAATCTTCAGCAGTTTTGAAAAGGATTTAAAAAAATATATATATAGTAGAATCATTGATTATTCAATCAAGAAACTCCACATATATATTGTCTCTACAGTGAAGAGTTCTCCAGTCTCCAAAACTCAATGGAGCTCGTATCGTCTCGTGGACCTCGTAAGTTATGACCTATCTGACTCTGCAATGAATTGTATAACTCTGCTGTGGATGGGCAGTGGCTGTTTAAAATTTAAATGGCCTGCATGAGATGCCGGTTCTTACATTCATCATTGCACAGACTGATAGCCAGCAAAGAAATTCCAAGATTTTAGAAGATATGCCCAAAATGCATTTAAAAGAAAATGGAGGCATGGAGCAAGAGGGTCACCGTGAAAATCCAAGAAGAAGCTTCTCCTTTTAAACCAGAAAGATCTGAAATTGCTCAAGCTGACTTTGTTTGGGATTCCAGAGATGAAGTAGGAGGAGGAGGGTTGTTGAGAGAAGAAGAAGACTTGAAGGCCTCAATCTGTGAGTGACACTCGAGTCAACCCCCTTTACTTTGTTCAACGCCTCCACTTCACGCGGTGATATCACCTTCTTCACACGGCAATAAACTTCTTCCTTCCAATCCTCCCTTCCCTCTCTCTCTGTTCTTTTCCTTGGAAAAAAGAAAAAGATAAAAACAGAGAGAAGGAATAACACGTGGCATTTAACATCTTTAGAAAAGAAGTTCAATATAGGGATACAAAACGCAGCGTTTAATCAAATTGAATTGTGCACTACGTACGGCTCTTTCTTTCTAGGGGAGGGGAGGGGAGGGGAGGAGCGGCAGTGAAAGAAAAATCAAAATTTGAAAAAAAAAAACAGAAAAGAAACAGCAGAGCCCTTCCTTCTTTCGACGTCTCTCTTTCCTTCTTTCCTTTTTTATTATCATCAAATTAATTACTACAAAATATCATCCATTTCAATCTCTCTCTCTATATCTCTATCTACGAATTCAAACACTCTCTCTCTCTCTCTCTCTCTCTCTCTCAATCAACCAGGTAAAGAAGAAGAAGAAGCAGAAGCAGAAGCAGAAGAAGAAGAAGAGTAAAGATGAGTGGCGTACCAAGAAAGCAAAACCTCAACCCCAAGGTTCGCGTCATTGCCAAAATCAGAGGTTCCTCACATCTTGACGGTCTTTCAACTTCTTGGATTTCCGTTCACAATAACATACGTGACGGCATTTTTTCTCACTCTCTCACTTTTTCTCTTGGAGACCGACCAGTTGCTACCAGGTTATTAATTATTTTATCTTTTTCTAATTAATTTTTGTGTTAGGTTAGTAGCATTTGTGCTCTATTTGGCTGTTTAGGTTGGATGGAAAACTCTAGATTAGGTATTCATGTTTTTTTTAATTGATTTTCTGTTATTGCTGTTGCTGTTGTAGTGGTGGTGGTGGTAGGAAGGAGGCTTATGTGGTGGATTATTGCTACGAACAAAACGAGAAAAATGATTTGGTTTTTGAAAGAGAAGTTAAGCCTTTTATTAATGAAGTTTTTGATGGCCGTAATGCCACGATTATTGCTTGTGGAGCAAGGGGCACTGGAAAATCCTACCTCTTTCAGGTCCTTTTCCTCATTTTTTTTATTATTATCATCAATTTTTTATTTATTTGCTGACATGTGAGAGTGAGAGGTGTTGTTTGATTTTTTTCAAGGGTACGGATGATGAACCGGGTCTGACAGTGTTGGCTGTGGATGAAATGCTTCGATTGGCTGCGGATAACGGGAAGTCCATTGCCGTTTCCTTTTATGAGGTTGATCAAGATCATCATGTCAAAGACTTGTTGGATCCCAATCGACAACAAGTTTTTGTATTGAAGGATGCTCATGGAAAAACACAATTAAAAGGACTTTCTCAGGTGTGATAATGTTTATAAAATATTTATGGTTTGATTTTGGTCAGAGATACTATTGATGATGGTTTCTGTGTTGCAATTGAATTGTTGTTTTATTTGTTTTCGATGTCTTTTGTTTCAGGTTTCGGTGACATCCGTGTCTCAATTTCACAATTTCTATGGTGGTGGGACTAATCCACGTAAATCGATTCAGAAAGCAGTGACTGAACTTCCCAAGAGAAGTCATAAAGGGTTGATAGTATATGTATCGTCTCATGGTGGAGAAAAGTTGGACGTTTCTGTCAGCAAATTGAATTTTGTTGACTTGGCAGGTTAAAACCAAACTCTTTTTGTATACATTTTCATTTTTTCATTTGGTTTTTTTGTTAGAGTCTAAATCCTTGGTTGTCATCTTCGTCATTGTTGTTGTGTTTGTTAGGTTATCAGGATGCTAGAAGGAAGAGTATTGATGGACATAATTTGGTTGAGAGTACAAGGAATATTAATAAGTCCATTCATGCCATTCATAATGTTGTTTACTCTTTGAAAGCTAATGAAACTCATGTGCCATACCGGGAAAGTAAGATCACTACCATGTTGCAAGATTCACTAGGAGGGGCTGGCAGAATTTTGATGGTCACTTGCTTAGTGAGTTTTGGCTTGTTCAATTTCATAAGAGTTTTTTAAGTCAGTTTTTTTTTTCAATTGTTCTATTTCTCACCCCTGAATGCAGAACCCATCTTTTTGCCAAGAATCTATTTACATGGTGAAATTAGCATCTCGTTCTTGTCAAGGAAGTAGTTGGGCTATCACAGACTCCACAAAGAAAGCCAACAGCTCAGCAAGACCAATGGTGCCTTCTTCACATAATAGCCGGATGCTTGGTAGTGTTTCCACATCTGTGAAGAAACAAATTGTGTCTCGAGGGCACATTTCTGGAAAAAAAGCACACTGTTCAACTTCCACACTGAAAGCTAGGTATTTTCTATCATACCTTGTCAAATGAAATTACAAGGCATTTTGTTCTCCAACCGTTTCCAATTGAATTTTTTTTCTACTTGAAGGAAACTGTTTGATGAGTCAAGTGATTTGATATCTCAGAAGGTACTTGGTTTCTTACTACTTTGTTCCTGGTATCCACCAAACAGTTTTCTTACTGCTTCATGAAAAAGAAGAAGAAACAATGATAAAGGAAACAAAACAAAATCATACATACAAGTAAAATCTTTAGGTAATTGAAAGAAAACACCTAGGCTAATCTATGTAGTTCATGTATTAGGTCGTGGGAGTTTGTTTTTGAAAAGTGTTTATGCCATGGGAAGAAGACATACATTTCCTTGTGCTGTTGTTGTAAAGCTAAAATGAATGGCTATGTTATATTAGAAATAAACAATGTTTCAATAGTCAGTGCAGGACTCTGTAGGGTATTTCTAGCTTTACCTAGAATAGAATAATCTTCTGAGTTCGTGTATTAGGATGTGAGACTTTGTTTGAAAAAGTGTTTGTATGAGGGGAAGTAAATTTACATCCCTGGAGCACTTGTGTATAGCTAAAATGAATGAATGATCTGTTATACAAGAAATTAAATACGGTTCTGACTTATGATAAACCTCTCTAGATTACTGTGCAGCCAAGTTCCTCAAACAATGTTCCAACAGTTGAATCTGTTATGCATGAAGCGGTATAGTTTATCTAGATTTTCCCTGTTATTATCTATCAAAAGAATGCATTTGGTATTTTCATGACATTTGCTGATAAAGCTTCATTTTGTACAGGACCAGCTCACTTCAAATGTTGCCAAAGAAGCATCATCTTTGGAAGTAGTAATGTTTTCCCTCAACTGCTTTTAGTTATCTTCACGTCTCTTTTAGATTATAATATCTTGCAAATGTCTGAGCGATTAATATCTGATACAGGAAGGTGTATCATTGTTCACTCATGAGGATTCAAACTCTGTTTCTGTGGTGGGTACATGCCATGAACATTAAAATTTTACAGTTAATGTTGTTTAGAAAAAATACAGATCTAAAAGTTTCATTACCTTCTCAGGATGTTTCTCCTGTAGCAGCAATTTCTAGTACTTGTGAAACTACAATACTTGATAAGGTAAATAGCTACTTACTTGATGAACCTTAATCTTTGCTGCTGTTAATTTTACAGTTAATGTTGTTTATAAAAAAATACAAATCTAAAGTTTCAGTACCTTCTCAGGAAGTTTCTCCTGTAGCAGCAGTTTCTAGTACTTGTGAAACTACAATAATTGATAAGGTAATTAGCTACTTATTTGATGAGCCCTAATCTTTGCTGTAAAATTAACTGTTAGTCTTACAGTTAATGTTGTTTAGAAAAAATACAAATCTAAAAGTTTCAATACCTTCTCAGGAAGTTTCTCCTGTAGCAGCAGTTTCTGTTACTTGTGAAGCTACAATACTTGATAAGGTAATTATCTACTTACTTGATGAGCCCTAATCTTTGTTGTTTATAATGTTTAGAAAAATACAAATATAATTCCAATTCTTTCTCAGGAAGCTTCTCCACTAGCTATTTCCAGTACTTGTGAAATTACCGTACTTGATAAGGTAATCAGCTACTTACTTGATGAGCCTTAGACATGGAAAAAACCACAATTGTTTATGGTTCCTTGTTTGTGATCTAGATGCTTTTTAAAACTCCCTAGTTAATAGTAATAGATCTTTCATGTATGTTATGATCTACTCATGCAGGCTGACGAGGACCAAAACAAAACTGTGCTTTACACTGGAGAGTTATCTATGTTCAATGAAGGTATAGAATAAAATATGCGATACTAATGATTTAATAGACAATAATGCCGTTCTCTTGTGTAATCTTCTTATTTTACCAGGTAAAAAAATAGACAAGGAAAACAACAGTTCAATTGTCAATCAAGGTGGATCGCCACCCATTAGCGCACAATTGCAAGAACTATCAAACAGTTTGAAGTTACTATGTTCCTCAACCCCATCGTGCATGGATATAACACTAAAAAATGATGCATTTCACAATCAAACTTCAACTGATATCGGGGAACCAACAACTCCCAGTTCAAGTATGAGAGTAACAAATAGGGAAATTACAAGCTTTTGTAGTCCATGGGAAAAATTCAACGCCCGCAGCACTGGGATGAAGGTTAAATCTACATTCTCTTTCCTTTATCTCCTCTTTTCAAATGCTTATCTGCAATTGCTAACATCAACCTTTTGTTCTGTTGTAGAACTCACTTGTTCAAGATTATCTTAGATTGTTGAACACAGCTGACAAGTAAGTACACTCTGTCAATTTTGATTATGTTTCTTGTACTACTTTTAATTCTTGTTTGCTTCTGTTTAGGTACTTATACTATAATCTGACTTCTATTTTGATAGAAATTTCACAATATATACATATTGTGAAAGCTGCCAAGCTGTTTCTTTATTGTGACATAACACTCGCAGCTACCATAACTGAGATTTTATAGTAATTATTCATAGTTGATTATGCAACATTAATACCTGTGTATTACTGTTTTCTATCTTCACTTGACAAACTAAACTTGGTACTTTTCTTCTTTGTTAACAGGGAAGAATTGAGGAAATTGAAGGTGATTAGCGTTTCTAATTTTGTAAATATCAATGTGTGCTGTCTTATTGCTGGCATGTGATATGAATTAGAGTGATGCTTCATGCAGGGTATTGGAGAAAAGAGAGCTACTTCCATCCTTGAACTTCGAGAAGATTGTCCAGAGCCATTTAAGAATGTAAGCATTTTTGGAAAAGCTTTTTACATGGTGTTATTGTCTTTTTATTTCATTTGTAATTTAGTTAATGATTGTCAAGAATCATTATTGGTCAACAGCTTGATGATTTGAAAGACATCGGACTCTCAGCCAAGCAGGTTTTCTCTTTAATTCCTATAGAACTGTCTTCATATCGACTTTTCAAAATCTGTCTGTCAAATACGTTCACTAAAAAACCAAATGCAATTTATGTTTATTATTAATATTTTGTTTGAAGTGCAGGTAAAAGGATGGCTTAAAAAGGAAGTTGGGGGACTCTTTGATTAGCATGGCAGCTATGATTAATATGTTGGTTTGGAAGATAATTTACTTTGGGCAACCGAAAGTTGCTTTGAAACTTAATTAGAATTGATTGTAAAGTGGTTACTATATATATATAAATTTGGCATGCATTATTATTCATCGTTTTGAATTTTAATCTAGTACTGTATTGTTTTTTCAAATTTAATGTTGAAAGTGACACACTTGAAATGAGATAAAAATTTGAAGAACAGGTTTATTTACTTGAGTGGTACAAGATAGATTGTGTTTCTGTTTAAAAAATGGAGGGACATGACAATTAGGGATGACAAGTAACAGAGAGGCCTTGAAGGAAAGAGGAAAAAATGAAAATTCTTTGGATACAAGAAAGCATGAGAAGAAGGAGAGTGGAGGGATGTAATAGAACACAATTTCCTAGGGTCACCAGGCAGCTGGTATAACACTTATCAGGCTCACGAAAATGTCTGTCAGACATTGTGATGAAGCAAGGCTTGCATTTCTGGCAGCATTCGTCGTCTCGCATTCTGAACTCTATTATTTGCAGTGCTAGCTGTGGCCGCTTTGATGGCCCGCCATGGCCAACATATATGCCTGACCTTATTGCATCTCCGCTCTTTGCTCTCTGCTTCTTCTACTTGCCTTGTTAGCTCCTCAATTCGCTGACGAAGTCCTGCGGCCCTGCTATCAGCTAGCTGCAGAGACCTCTCTGCTGCTGCCTGGGCAGCCATTGCAGCAACTGCTAGTTCATCTTTCAGCTTTAACTTGCCATTTGATATCTCTAAATTAGCCTTTGTTTTCTCCAGTTCTTGTTTCAAGATAACAACCTGATGACACCAACAATTTTAGCATTTGCCTTGAAAACAAAATGGAATTCAGCATTGGAATTCAAGAGCAGCTTGTTCAAGTAAACACAACATTGGTCCCTCAATCCCATCTCCCCCCCCCCCCCAACCAGGCAATGTGGAAGTGATTTTGTTTACCAATTTTTCGCGTTCTTCGATTGCTTTTTTCGCAGCTTCCACTTCCAGCTCGCAAGCTTCTCTCCATCTCACAACCTCTGCCTCAGTTTCTTTTATTTCTGTCAGGAGTTCCTCAACCTTTGCCGTGAAAATAAAAAAGAACATAAGAATTGAAGTCAGCAAGGAAAGGAGCTTGCTTTATGAATGCATGCAATCTCAATCAAACCAATGATTACATTTTGAGCTTGCACCCTCTCTCTATCTTCCAACTCTTTTATGTACAGTATGTTCTCTGCAATTTCTTTATCTTGTTTTTGCACAAGGCTTTGTAATCGCTCAGCATCTGACCTGACATGTAAAAACCAATTAGTAATCACAAGCAAGCAAGCAAAACCAAGCATCTTTTTTTTCACAGGAAGCATTCGGTGGTCTAAGAAATATGCAGTCCTGTGGCTTCTCTTGTCTCCACCCAAGTTTCACACCATTTAGATCTTCCTCTCGTTTTCTTACTCTGTTCAGAATAAAACTTAATGTGCAGTCACATTTATATGCAAAGAAATACGCGGGCATAGCAGTTAGAAACTAAAATACCTAGATTCTTCCAGAGATCTCCTTAGTTGACTGTTTTCGAGCCGTAAATTCTTCATTATTCTCTCCATAGTTGAGGCCTGAAAACGACATGTGCAGTGTCAGACTGTGTAAGGGTGTTTCCTTCTACGTATGTTAATGGACACAGCACAGGATATCTAGCATTCCCACTACCAGAAAACTGGACACAATTTTTTGCTAAAAGCTGCCATATTTTCCATTACAAATGAGATGGATCCATGTGAACATACAAGACTAATCTAAAATTTATCTTTGCAAATAATGTAATCAGACATACCAGACTAACAACCTCCTCTTCACATTCACTGCCATCTGATTTAGTACTTGCAGCAGCAGAAGCATTAGTGGTATTGCTACCAGCTCCTGAACTTTCCATGGATTGTTCATTACTCCCACTTCCCATCATGAAACCAAATCCTACTCTCTGCAACCCGCGTTCTGCAAACTGCAACAAAGCCACCCTCTTCTGCTCGTTGTTCCCTTTTATCTTATTCAAACTCCTCTCCACAGCCTCCTTCTCCACCAAAGCAACCCTTAACAAGCTATTGATGTCTCGATTCTCCTCTGTCAAACTCACCACACTACTCTCCAATTCCCTTATTTCCTTCTTCTTCATCTCGTTGAACTCATTTACTTTTGATTCCGCCTCACTTGCCAGCCTTGTAATTGCCTTGAATTCCTCCCAAACCGACCTCAATTCATCATCTAGATCCAATTCTTCCCTGTTCTCTTCAGTATCAGATCTCTCAATTAAATTTTCATCATGTACACACTCTGTTAATTTCACCAGAGATTCCTTCACAGGCCTTACTAAATCCATATTGATCTTCAACAAGAACCCATTCTTGTCCCTAGCCTCTTTTATCTCAAGCTCCAGCTTGTCATTCCTCTCTCTAAGAAATTCCATTTCTTTTTCTAGTTTTTCCATTGTCAGATATGCCTCATCAATCCTTTTAACAAACCCATCTTCTTTTTCCTTGAAAGAGGCCTCGAGTTCTCTAACTTGGTCACGAAGAGAGTCTCTCTCGTGGGAAACTTTTTGGATAGCTAATTTGAGCTGGGAGTTGTTATCGAGCGCATCATCTCTTTGTTGCTGGAGGAGGAGTAGGTTTTCCTCCATCAAGGAGGATTTTCCTTGAATGGTATCAAAAGAGTGTTGGAGAGATTGAAGCTGAGAGAGGAGATCATGGTGGTCAGAGATAATGATGTTGGCATTGGTTGGGGAATCAGCAAGGTCATTGATGTAGGGCTGAGGAGGGTTTTGTGAGGTGGTTTCCATGGTCCATTGATTGGATATATCTGTGTGTTGATGAGGAAGAAGAAAAGAAAGTTTGGTTAGAGGAAACTTGAAAACCTAACAGTCAAAGGAAGGCAAGAAGGTCAGGTGGTGGTAGTAGTCGTAGGATGACAGTTTGAGTATGATGGGTTTTGGCGGGCAAGATGAAGCTACCAAATACCAATACCATCCTTGCTTCGGCTGGTTGGGCTGAGCCTTTAAAATCTTAATGGTCACCGGAGATGAGATGAGACTACTAAACCCAGTTCATCATTTCGGTTTTGGATTCTGAATCAATTAGAAACTAAAGTTGGAATTTTTATTTGAATCATAATTCAAGATTTATTTTTATAAATAACTTTGGATTATAATAAATTAAAGTGACTTTTAAGCTAGATTTATGTTTAATAAAAATAACTCAAAACAACATTTTTGAGAAAAGAAAATAACAATATAAGTTAAACTTTAATAATATTTATAATTTCTTTTCGGGTAAAAAATTCCAAAATAACTTAATTCAATTTATAAAAAAAAAATATAATGCTAAAGACTTGTTTGTTTAGGTTACTAATGATATATATTGAAAGGATATAACGTAATTGCAGTATGATACAAAATTACACAATCTAAGTTTATGTAGTTCAGACAATAGAGTTCCTCTAAATTTAGTTAAAATTAAATAATAATAATAATAAAGATCATTAGTTTTTATTCATAGCTTTTCAAAGATATTCATTTTCTTAATATAAAATTATTGAATCTATTTTTAGAGGTTTAGT
>Ga0307507_10008772_pt1 | contig 13808 bp, 19 predicted proteins | sample 7_EM_MG_FD_207223 | JGI IMG/M metagenome (GOLD analysis project Ga0307507, IMG submission 207223) | Populus trichocarpa ectomycorrhiza microbial communities from riparian zone in the Pacific Northwest, United States - 7_EM | ecosystem: Host-associated > Plants > Roots > Unclassified | place...
GCGTGTCAGCAATAGTCGGGCCTCGTTGAAGCAGATGATCGAACTCATGTGAATTTTTTTGAAAGCTTTAACCTAGAAGAAGTGGCTTGCGGTCATCAGGGTCAGGAGGCCTCACCTCCAGTGCATGTCATTCCGTAAGACCAAATTTAAAGTGATTTGAGTGTCCAGCGAGTCCGCAAAACAATCCGCAAAGGAGTGGAGTCGCCACACATGAAATGCAGTGGAACAACACTTGAAACAGTTTCCTCGCTTATAGTAGCGTTCAAAAATATGCGAATTCGAAGCGACGTATATTGGAATTCAGAAGGTGCTTGGGAATCCGTTTCGCCCCTGAATACTGAGTACTGATTCGTTGACAGACGGTGGTCACGACGCAAGTCTTTCTCCTGACTTTTCTGCCGGATCTACCGGTCCGTGGTATAATATATTCACAAAATGAATGGGCAGACATTTAGTTCAAAGTATTTCTCCGATATGCCCTCCTCGATTCCATCCTCAATTGCCTTGTTCATGCGCCCAATGTACTCATCAATTATTTTGCCCTCTTCCACCCTCTTATCATCAATATAGGTCATCACAGTGATCTGTTTGATGTCGACGTTGGAGGCCGTTGCTGATATAAGATTGACTTTTAATATTTTTTTCTCGTATGCGTCTCCAAGTCCTTCAAATCGATCAAGTCGATCTTCATCCTTTTCGCCCAGTTCGTAAATGAGGCCATGGACAGTATGATCGGGTGATGGAATAATGTTTGCATATCCGCGAGTGTTTATGATCCACTTCCTGTTGCAGATCTTGCTGAGACTTATCGACAAAGACATGCACTGGCTTACCAGCCCTTCAGTTTTCCAACCCCGAATAACTTGTTATTGGGACAACGCTTCTTCATTTGGTCCTTCCATAGGTTGCTCCCATAGCCAAAGTAGAGCGTTTTTTCTGTCATTGTGCTTGGATATCGGACAAGATTGGGACTATCAAGTTAGGTAATGTTCAATTACGGGAACATGTTCGGCCCGACCGAAAATAAATTTCATTGTCTGTTCTTGTGGGTATGGTTGTACCAATTTTACGCTAAGTAGTCGCAGCTGTTTCGGTTCGAATATCATACCCGTAAGGCCCCTTTCCGATACCTTCATAGTGCATCTTCGAAATATCGTAGGCGCCTGCAATAACCAATGAGAATTCATAGACAGATATAGAAAATTCAACATACCTATGAAGTTCCATCCATCTTCTTTGACCTGGTATAAGTTACAGGTATTGCCGGAAAAGGCGTCACGGTGGCCTGCAGCATAAATACTTCTTCGGCCAAGCTCCTGTGCTTCCTCGTCTGTCAATTCCCAATTGTAGCCCTGGTCCAGCACGCCGTAGGCAAAGGTACTTCCAGACCCGACGGAGAACAGGTCGCCCTTCAGTCGCTGGCCGTCCGAATCGACATAGAAGATAGCAGGACCCTATTTTCTGCCTCAATTGAGGGAATATAATTGATTGCCATCGACTTACAGTTTTGTCCCAACCACAAATCATAGTTCCCTGGAACATGGTAAGATGAAATTTCCGTATTGAATCGATCAGACAGTCACCATACTCAGACCCATGCCTTTATAACTGTAGACAAGATTGCTCAAGTACTTGCTTGCCGCTGAGACTGAAATCCGTTCATGATTTCGGAGTTCGTGGAGCCGGCAATGGATTCCAAGATATGTCTCCCAGTACTGGCAATCCGCTGCGCAAGTATTGGCCTGTTCTTAAATACATGGAAGAAGTTTTTGCTCACCAGCACCGCCTGCCATAGTTCCAAGCAGGTAAGGATTGATTTCGATAACCTTCTTGACAGTACCGGAAGCTGAGCTGCAGTGAACAGTTGGCCAAACATGAGATGAAGTATGTACATACCGATATAGCTTCCGGCTGTCGCTCGTGAGTCTACTGCCACAATGACACCACCCCGGAATCGGAAAGCAAGTGTCGTAGTACCGTGCTGAATCTTGATTTTGCAATCTGGATCGGCGCGGTCGTCTGTATGAAGTCTGAGAAAAGCTGTTGGCTAACAGTTGTGGGTTTATCGTCACAAACGAAGTGAAAGGTAGTTATCAGAACTCACATCCGGGACTGCGGGGACTACGAAGGATGGCGATCCTTTCACAAGATTGCCAAAACCTGCTTGAGAACCCCAGACAGTGTCTGAGATGGTATCATCTTCATCATCCAAGCGCCTCGCCTGGCGCAGTTGATCTACTATGCTCGTAGTCGAAAAGCGTTCACGGAAAGAATTCATCGATGAAGGATTGTTGGAGGTGACGCGCGTTGCTTGTAAAGTTGTGCGTCTTTGTTTGCCATGGACCTCCGCTGGATCTACCGGACCGTGCGTGATCTTCTTTCTTATTTTTTAAGGTCATCCATCTCGTTTGTTGAAAGCTTGTTTCAAATGGAAGTGGATGAATCTGAATTGGTGGGTGGACCTGAACTGGATGATTCAGAAAGAGTGGAAAAAGTGGGTGACCCAGGACATGAAAGCAAGGCTTGGCCCGCCGCCAATCAAAAGTTGACAAACCAAGTGAGTGGTCAAGAATCATTCATTTCGTTCTCAATGGAACAGTCTGTCTATTAGATTCTCGAACTTGTCAGCCAAGCAGGTCAGTACAAGCAGGTCAAGAAAGGCGCAAATGAAGGTGTGTTCGCGACGTGTTTCGATAATATGGCTCTGATCCCTCTTGGCAGCCACGAAAACCCTCAATCGCGGGATCGCAGAAATTATTGTCTTGACAGCCGATACAAAGCCCCTTGAGATTCTTCTCCACCTTCCACTTCTCTGTGAAGAAAAGGTTAGCTATTGTACATCTTTGTTGACATTTTTAATGAAGATTTTGTAGAATGTACCCTACATCTTCTTGGAATCCAAGGCTGCTCTGGGACGCGCATGCAACGTATCTAGGCCTGTCATTGCCGCCAGCATTACCACGAGCGAGCAGAGGGAGTTGGCTAGTCAAATTAACGAGGTTAAAAAGTCGATTGACCAACTGTTCATTTGATTGGATAGTGATATTATTTGTCTGAATGTTGTTGCTCGCCAGTGTCTTTGGGCTGACTAAGCTGCTCAACTTTGAATACCAACCAATATTAGTCCTAATCGTGCACCCTTCTAAATCGTACAATGTCTGGTATCTGCAGAACTCGTCTAGCTGAAGAACGTAAGCAATGGAGGAAGGATCATCCTTTTGTGAGTGAATTCTCTCAAGATATTATGAGTTGTTGATTTATTTTTCCTTGCAGGGTTTCTACGCAAAGCCGTCAAAGGCTGCTGACGGATCTTTGAATTTGTTGGAATGGGAGGTGGGAATCCCAGGAAAGGAAGGGGTGAGCTCGTTGGTTTCTGTTCTTTGTTGGGTGGCTCTCCAGCCCCTCGCAATTTCAATGTCTACCTCAGAAGTTGTTTCCAGTACTGAAGTTCTTTCCCTGCAGACTTCTTGGGAGGGCGGTGTGTACAAACTTATCATGACTTTCCCTGAAGGTCCTATCCTCCCTTTAATCTCAAATTTCATAACTAATCTGCCTCCAGACTACCCTTCAAAGCCACCGAAATGTTAGCTTTCCTTTCTTCAGGAAAGCCGCAGCTTCTTATTGTTGTCCAGGCAAATTCGCACCCCCTCTGTTTCACCCAAATATCTACCCCTCTGGTACAGTCTGTCTTTCGATTCTGGACGAAGAAAAGGCCTGGAAGCCTGCAATTACAATCAAACAGGTGTGTTATATCCGTTGACCCAGGTTGTTGGCCTTGAACTTAAATAACTAGATTCTTCTTGGAATTCAAGAACTACTTACTGATCCAAATGTGAATGATCCAGCTCAAAGCGAAGCTTATACGATGTTCAAGTAAGTCTCCTCTTTATTTTGAATAATTAATTTTAGCTCCCTGTTGCATCTACTGTAGGAATGACAAAGTAGCATACGAGTGAGGCCCTTCCCAAACTATCTTGATGAGTAACATGCTGACTTCAGTGTGTAGGAAGCGGGTCAAAGGTCAAGCCAGGGAACATAACCCGAACTTGAAGTGATGGAACAGTATGATAGCTATTTTCAGTACAAACTTGTAGACTAAGAGCTTGAACCACTACCACGGTTTTCTCCCCCAAGGCATGTCGGTAACACCTCCATCGATTCTTGATATACATACACCTTCGACGTCGTTGTCGATTGTTCATTCTCGTTGGTGCAAAGGCTAGTTGTTATATCTAGAACAGACTGACCAGTCCACTTTCAGTAACCCAAGAATCTCTGTCAGATTTGTTCAGTAAGCTCAGCCGGAAATCTGGTACAGGTTATTTTGCCGAACAAGTAGGAATTGGCTGGCTCAAATACGAGCACAACGATTCCATCTGGAACCTCGATGATGGTACGTTCTTGTGTTTTGAGGTGCATATCGTGCATATATGCCTTTTGCGCACAGATTCAGACTATGCGATATTTGCATGGAGGCAGAAGGAAGACGATCAAGCTCTGCGTGATTCATCCATCGAGCTGGGCATTGAACCCATTGCGTCGTCCTCGAAAAGTATCGAAACAGCTCGCTCTCGGTTCTCTACGCAGCCTCACGTTAAGACGCCGACTTTGCATCTGCACAACCCGAAGAAATCCCTTCCTTCTCCACCTGAGTATTGTAATCCCTCGTACTATGTCTTCCGACCACACGCACAGCATGCCGTCGTTCAATCACGACGCTCGGTGAGAAGCCCAGTCCCATCTTCGAAGAGTAAGAAAGGGAAGGTTGTCGGCCTGGAAGACGATTCTTCGGAAGACGATGGCGTTCCCAAATTCAAGAAGCAGTTCAATCGATTTCATGAAGAAAATGGCGTGAGGACGGTGATTGGAAGTATAGGGTCTGCACAAAATGGTTGGCTAAATCCATGTTCTCTCTTTCTGTTTGATATTCTCTTACATATTTGCAGTTCGCATGCTGTTGAAACCAAGCTATCGGCACGTCTACATGTCCCGAAAATTCGCCATCAACCATTCTTTCATCCCAATCGATGCAGGACCAGGTAACTACGGCTATGGTGGCTTGATCACCATCGGCAAATGGCCTATCACGCTTGTGCCCTCAGCATCACAGCCGCTCAAACCATCGACCTCAACTTCATGGACCCCCTCAATTGCGACACAAAATCCAGTTTCTCAACAGTTGGCAGCTTCGAGACTACCTCCGGTGTCTGGAGCACACTGCTCACCAAACACGAGTCGAACGGGAACAAAAAGCGTCAGGCGTGCAAGGCAAAGTGCGCAACCAGAAAGAGAGTTGACCGGTAGGAAAGAGGTGGTGATGGATGTCTACCTATCGGAGGAACCGCATTTCGATGTCGTCCTTGGACGATCCTTCTTTGAGAAAAGGCAGATCAAATTAAGCACAGTTGACCCGACAGATGTGGTATGTTTGGATACTGGCGAGAAAATCGAGTGTGAACTGGTCATTTTGAAGGATGGAAGAGGTGAGATTGTCACGGTGACTTAGATACATCGTATCTCTAGAACTTAGGTTGAGTCAAATAGTACGAGAAGTTATGAATTGTGTTAAAAAATCATCCGCGAATAACGGAAACGAACATTGCGAATACGGCAGGGAAAATAGCCCGATTACTTGAGTCGTAATCGCTGTGATCGTGTTGCTCGTCTGCGTTTCTTGAGCCTGAACGAGATATAAGATGGAGTGTGGCACTCAAGCAAAGCGGATTCTACTCACTTGTGCTTCTTCATCTTCTTTCTCCTCTTCCTCTTGGTACTATCTAGCATTACATCCTCCCAGTCCTTATCGAACTGCCGCTGTAGATCGGCTCTTTCAACCTCCTTGGATACATCCAACCCCAGTGTCTTCAATGTTCCTTCCCAAGAGACAGTAGCAGCGGCCTTGGTCATCGTAAGCGCTCTTGTCAAATGCCTCGCTGCTTCAGCGTCGGCATCAGCAAAATATGTGTCAGAAGAGGCTGTGGCGCCAAACTTGGGTTCTCCAAAACCGGAAATGGCATGCATGACCCCTTTGTGGATATCTGCTTCTGAAGGAGGAAGGGGATTGAAAAGAGGTAAATTGGACGGTAAAGCACGGAAGAGGGATGATGGTTGGGAGATAAGGAGTAGTGGTCGGTGGAAAGAGAAAAATTGGTGCATCTTGAAATCCTTTGCACTTATAATTTGTGTAGGAATATGTTGTCGTGGTGAGCTGTCAGATGAGGAGGAATCTCGGTCGTTGGATGTCACATTGCCATTACTTGAGTCGTCAGAGGTGTTAAAACCGACTCCGTTACTTTGTGATGCTGAATGTTGCACGGGTGGTTGTGCAGGGGGCTCTGTAGTCGACGGAGAGGCACTGTTGCCGGGTTGTGAAGGACATTGACCACTGGATTGCTTGTTTTCCACAGATGGGTCGGCCTTGGTCGATGAAGGATGGGTTGGAACACCAGCCTTGCCTGCAACGACGGCGGCTTTCGGCGGCTTGGCAGAATTGAAGTATCTGCCCCCTCCTGACCTTGAGGAAAAATAAGAGTATGCCCTGCGACCGACAGGGATGTGTATAACACGACTGAAGGCCGACATGGACCGTACGGCGTTGATTGCGACGACGACGACGATGGACGTTGCAATGACAATTCAGCGGGAAGCAGGACCAAACAATGACACTAATGGTCCCACCACAACTTCTCCACCAATTCTCCACCAAAACACGGATTTGCGACTGGACCAGTGCGGCTTCAGGTGGCTACAAGAGAGATGCGCCTCAGAAATCCTCTGCATGACTTAAACTTGAGGCATGTCCGTTCCCCATAATTATCTATCTGCCTAGTGCCTAAAGTTAATTTCAGTTACCTATGTCGTTCTTGCGCTCGCTGTATTCTCAGCGGTATGGAAACCCCATTGCTGCTCAGGGGCGCAAAGCACAATTCTTCATATTGGCGGAAACCGCTGCAACGCTTATTATCACACTTGATCAGCAGTACCGAGAAAAAAAATTATCACCTGGAAGTACAGTTGAGATGAACTAGTATTTCTTTGCATCTTGAAGCTAGGTTGCAGCTTATCACGGATAGACTTTTTTAATCAATCCAGACCTTTGTCGAAAAGGAACAATCAGCCGGATTCCTCAAGGTTCTTATTGACGCGACCAGAGAAAGATTACTATTACCTCAAACGTATCGTTTCATGGATGAGTGCCTTGCGTCATGACAGTTTAAGATTAGTGCTCTGATTGATGTCGTGCATTGGCAAATCAAGCTCGGAAGGAAGATACGGAAGACCTTCACAAACATCTAGACCGCATTAAGAATCAACAGGAAATTATGGGTGTTAAAGACAATCAAAGTATCAGTGCCGTAATGGTCACCCTTGGCGACTCCTCGGGAGGAAGGGTGACTCGGAGGAACTCAATTTCTATAAGGTCAGTGTTCAAAATTTGCAAAGGGTGAGTGGCAATTGCACTGAAAGTCATGCCTAGAACTGGTAATTGACATTCACTCTTGCGAGTTGATGGTCTTAATTCCGTTGCACAGATTTGTAGGACTTACACATCTTCATGCTCGCAATGAGATTAAGGCCAACTCGAATCAGGCTTAAGCAGCTGCCGCCCCTCAAGGCTGCCTGTATTGGATGGCATCACAGCACTTCCAGGGCAAGAGGATAAAACCCCCTTGTGATATTTACGCCTTTGCGATGATTATGTGTTTGAGGTCTGTTTTACACTGTTTTACTGGGTTTTTTTGGTTTTTTAAAATTTGCACCAGCTTGTTATAGGCGAATTCCTTGGGGCGGTGTTCAGCCACCTACCATGGCCAAAGAGCTTGTGTTGAAAGGAACGCGTCCAGAGCTCCCGTTCACGAAGCACCACATTTGACAAATGAAATCTGGGAATTGATCGATATTTGTTGAAGGCATGATCCAGCGCAAAGACCCTTAGCACCCAGTGACACTGGAAACGACACGCACCAATTCTAGGCCATTGTTGGACATGGGATACACTACGTCACTCATTGCTGAAACCAAACCTTTCCAGCCAACCGATTTCACCCAGTCAAATACTCATACGCTGTCTTTCCCCCCTGGTTTCCGGGCACCGAATTGCAAGGTCCTTGGCTGCAATTCTCACACACCGACCCCAGATTGCCTCACACCCTCGTACAGCCTTAACGGCGGCGAATTTTGCACTGCCAGCTCCATCCTACAAAAGCTACGTGCACCTTCCGCTTTCCGAGTCAGCTTCACGTCGAGGATGGGTCGTAGCTACAGGACGACGAACGGGTCTCCAATCCATATGATGCATTTCGGCCCTTACTTTGAAAAGATTGTCGTAGGGACCAAGTCTGGGGCTGTCATGGTACGAGAGTTGAGTTGTCTGCATTCAAAATGAAGGGTCCGGTGGATGATGTCATCCAACTGACAACGATGCCAGCAGATCTGGTCGTGTATTCGTCACTGGAAAATTCTTTTACTCCGTAGTCAGTAAATCACTTATATGAACTTCTCTGCTTCCCCTTTGCAATTGTAAAGGGACTGGTTTATATTGAATGCTTGGTTAATATTCTTATTAATACACACCAGGAAATTTATTGACTTTCCTCCTGTCTGTGGAGTGACTTCGATTTTCCTGACACTAGATAACATATCAGACTTTTAACCAAATTCCTAGTTTTAATGCTCCATAAATATCTTTTTTCACTGTTCCTGAAACTCAAACGATCCAGCAACCGCAGTCCGTCCTACGAAGCTCCCTCTGTTGGGAGCCAAAATCGTAAATTTTTTCTTTTGAACGTCGATGTTCGTGCTGAGAAAGGTTCAGGAATGATAATAGAAACTGAGGAACATGTCCTCACATGACTAAGAATCCAACCACTGTCAAGTCCAAAATTTCCTCGTCATAACGTTCATTTTCGTCTGGGTTCTGGGGTGACAGAAGTGCGAGGACAGTGTTGAGTAATCTGGATGCAGGTGATCCAGCGTTCACGAGAACGGGCTGCATTTCGGATACGGTGCGTGTGGCACCAACGGGTAGAGCGTCTGACGGTGCCATCGTATCTACAGCTAAGGTGTCAGGGGAATGCGTTACGCCAGAGAAATGAGACTTGCCTGAACCTATGCGATATATTTTTAGATCACCGAAGTTGACCACGGTAGAAAGAGGTGAGAGAACGAGGTCACTCAGATTCTCCCCACCTAAAGATCCAGCAGCAATGCCTGGAGGTGGTTTGATTATCTGTCCATACATATAACAATGTATCTGGTAGCCTGTGACGCGTTCACGGTAAGCCATGTCGAGCTCGACAACCTACAGAAGACTGAGCAGATCGAAAGAAATCATCCTTTTCCACATACTCCACCAGATTTTGGAATTTTAACAACGGTAAGCGTGGAACCAAACGCTCTTTGCATTTCCACATTAAGTTTCTCGTGCCCAACGACGACAATCACATTGACTATCAAAATCTGGTTGAATACTCTGATCAAGACCAGTCAAGGAGAAATGTCTCACTTTTGAAGGCTTCAATACAAGACTTGACAAGTTTATGCCGATGATCACTTGTAGATGGACCAGAGGCAAAAGACGATGGAGTGTCCACAATAAGGCCAGATGCTTTGCCTGCCAAGGGAAAGGGGATGTGTTACCTGTCAGCGAAGAAACATTCAGAGAGAATCAATACCCTGGGGGTCAAGTTCGAACCGATCATGAATGTTATCCCCAAGATCGCGTATCAATCTGTCCATAAGAAGGGGGTTTTTCTTGGTCTCTGCGTGTCCATACCAATATGCCAATGGAAGAAGTGCATTTGACGCTAATGCCATTGGTGCAGTCGTGGCAGCTGTTCCAAAAGGGCTAGCAGGAGATGCTGTCGGAATAGGTCCGTAGATAGGCGTGACTGATACTGTCCCAGGAACAGCCCATCCTCCCTGAGGCGACAAGGTCAATTTTTGTGTGCTTGATTAGGTTTCAGTTCCCACTTACCTCACTCGGGTCGATGTTCACAAAGAACGGTGACCAGCCCTGACCTGCACGGACTGCATAATTCGTCAAAATTTTGCAGATTGTAGACTTCCCAGAATGATCGGGTCCAAGAATAAGCACTCTGGGTGGGTCTGACTTTGCCGCACTATCCTCAGGAGGAATGGGTGAACCTCTTATTTGGCACAGGGCACGCACTCGCATTTGTTCTAATGCGATGTGCAGGTTTGCATACACTGTCATAGGTGTTTCATTGGAGACATATTCTGTAGACGGTGCACCTGTAACGTAATAGATCGAAGGGAGTTCAGCCTTCGGGTGAACAATATATGCTCAAAGGCGGACTTATCTCAATTGCACAACCCTTCCACGTGAAGACGGCAGCCTTGCACTCGAAGCCAAAGAGATAAGTTTTCCCCTCCGCTAATTCGAAACCAAAGATCTCCGCTTGGCCTTCTAGAAGCTGTGATGATGGATTTCAGGGGTGCTTCCCAGTGCCAGGAGAAACCTACCTTGACGGCGAGGGATGTGCCAGCATCAAGCTCAAACCTATATTCCGATTCAGACTCTAGGTCCCATCTCCTTGGCGCTGCTTCCACCTTCTCCGACATGATACTCTGGGTAAGAAAGCAGGTTCACGCCATCGACGATTCGTGGGAAGTACTAATATGATGGGTCACTTGATCGTCTACCGAGTCCTGCAACTTGAATCCTCCTCCTCGTGTCCCAGAAATGTGCGGCACTACCCATACAGCTCGGTTATACTCATATCAAATACGTGTTTTTTTAGCTATAGCTTCGCCCTGGCATTCTTCGGGAACACAAGTGTCAAATTACTATGGGCTCTGATCGCATCGCAGTGTACTATTTATGCCGATGGCTTATAAGATGTCGCGTTTCCTGATACCCTGATCTCCATGTCCACCGCAATAGGGGATACTGCCAGCGAGAAGTCGACTCACAGAAGCGGACGCATCGCAAAACTTGAAGATGTTGACGTTGCTGCTGTTTTGGACTCAGATACACCTTTGGATCCCGAGGTAGCTGCGAAGCTGAGGTCAGTGGTCACAACTCTCATGAATTCCAATATCTCATACACCACTGGATGCAGGCGAAAAATTGATTTCTATCTCATGCCTCTCATGTGTCGTGAGTTATGAAGGCAAAAAGCACTGCAATTTCGTTTCTAACACATGTCATTGCGCAACAGTCATGTATCTGTATGTCTGGGATTTTTTTTTTCTTTCTTGTTTGAGAGCTGAGAGGTCCCCAAGAATGGCATTTGCAGACAAGATCAGTCTAGGACAGTCTGCAGTGCTGGGAATCATGTGAGCACTCCGTATCTATCAAAGCACTAAGCGCAGGCATTCAATCATGTTCATCAGTCCAGGTGCACACCTGACGCAAAACCAGTTCAACTGGCTTGGCACAGTCTTTTACCTTAGCTACCTGGCCTTCGAGGTCAGTGTTGGTCAAACCTATGGCTTTCCGACAATTAATTCCATATTCTTTTAATCAGTACCCTCAAAATTTAGCTCTGCAAAAGCTTCCAGTTGGCAAATGGATGAGGTGTGCCCTTTTCTTGTCTTGATAATTGGCAAAAAGACTTAAAGGAACGACCAGCATCAACATCTTTATTTGGGCAGTTGCCTTGATGGCTCATGCGGGCTGCAAGTCTTTTGGATCTCTTCTTGCTGTCAGATTCATACTTGGAATGTGCGAAGGTGTGATTATTTCTGTATTTGGCCTGGTCCAGGTCCAGACTCACAAGTGCGAGTAGGAGCAATCACCCCCGGGTTTATGATAGTAACGTCAATGTTCTACACTCGTGCAGAGCAGAATGTACGTACTGGATATTGGTGTAAGATATCTCACAATTTGAACAGTGTGTGTGAACCGTGACTGACGATCATTTTCCAGTCTTGATGAATGGCTTTGCTATCATATTTCTTGGATTCGTAGCCTTTGGTCTCCTTCATACTCGTGTACGTTTGGTGGTGATTGGACTAAGGTTACCCAGTGTGTTACTCACGAATACCTCCAGACTTCTGGCTTCATGCCTTGGCAATGGTCCTTCCTCTTAAAATTTGTTCAGCGAACTGCTATTCAAGTTCCTTTATAGGTTAATGGTGATCACAGGTCTCATCACGCTTGTCACTGCAGTTTTTTTCTGGTAATGGAAATTCTACCTTCCCTTCAGCAGATTCAAGAATGCTTCTCGTGTTAGGTTCTTATTCCCGGATTCGCCTACGACGGCTTACTTCCTGACTCCCGAGGAACGTGTCCAAGCTGTTCAGCGAATCAAAGGCAACCAAAGTGGTGTGGAGAACAAGTACTGGAAACGCGAGCAGTAAGAATTCATCCATATACCAGAGTGAAGGCCATCCAACTTGCATCCAGGTTTGTGGAGACATTGGTGGATCCAAAAGTATGGGTTATGGCCCTGTTCGCTGCTGTCGGGTACGTATATTGTTTAACACCGTATCTGGGAAACTCAACACTGGCATCTATGGCAGAAGCGTCGTTAATTCCGTACAGTCCTGATATCAGTCCTTTACATTGTCTAACGAGTTCTTTCAGCTGACGAACCAACGACAACTTATCATCAACCAATTTGGATTTACACCGATACAGACAACCCTCCTTGGTTGTGTCGACGGTGTCGTAGAAAGTGAGTCGAATTAACTCAAACTTCCTACTGATCTCGACTTCTTTCCTTCGCTAGTCCTCACCATCTGGCTCGGGGTCGTCCTTGCCTCGTGGAAGGTTCTCGGCCGTGGATATGCTGCCGCTCTGATGTGTGTCCCTGCGCTGTTGGGTTCTATTCTTGTCAACACGTTGCCAGACCACAATAAAGTGGGCCTCTTATTCTCATACTGGATCTCGAGTGAAAATTATCCCAAAATTTTGCCATATCTTGCTTTCTGATACATCACGATCTGTTTTGCAGTATTCATTATTGTGCCTTTCGTCATCCTTTTGGGCTGGGTTGGCTCCATTGTGTCCGGACATACGAAGAGTGAGTCGAGTTGTGCCCATGTCAATGACTGATCATGGACCTTGCTTGGGGATTAGGAACGACGACGAACGCAATCATACTTATCGCATACGCGATTGGAAATGCTGCTGGACCTTTCATGTGGAAAAAGGCTTACCAACCCCGGTATTTCTTGCTTATTCCATATCACCTTCATTACACCCTCATCCTGGTTTGACAGAAATCACGTACCCTGGGCAGTCATCTCTGCTTGCATGTTTGCCTGTCTACTTCTCCTGCTTCTTCTGCGCTTCATGCTTGCATCAGAAAACCAACGCCGTGCGACCGAGCAGAGGGACGAAAGGTATGATGTCGTTTATATTGCTCAAGAACTACCAGACGGGACGAGGTTGGAGAAAAGAGTTGATAAGGCGTTTCTCGATTTGACTGACATACAAAATCGTGATTTTCGCTTTGCGTTGTGAGAAATTACAGTAACTAGTTTTCATAGTTATTGTTTGCTTATGGCACATTTGATTACTTGTACCGTGACTGTGTCACTATATGTCTGTGGTAACTTGGGGGTCAGAAGTTCGTTCTGCCGCTGCGGGACTCAGATGGCCAACGCCCCAGGTATCATTGGGTCCTTGGTGGTCCGTAGAGGCTGAGAATAACTCAGAGCGAGGTATACGGACCTGGTTAATGGCCAGGCTCACCACTATTAAGTGTTGTTAGTGACATTGGGTTGCACGGCATCATTAACCAACCTGGGGGTTATTCTCGAGTTCATGTTTTCAACATAGGGTCGTGGCAGGGGCATGTGTATTGCACTGCACGAGTCCGACCTATCGGAAATAG
>Ga0307507_10008773_pt1 | contig 13806 bp, 12 predicted proteins | sample 7_EM_MG_FD_207223 | JGI IMG/M metagenome (GOLD analysis project Ga0307507, IMG submission 207223) | Populus trichocarpa ectomycorrhiza microbial communities from riparian zone in the Pacific Northwest, United States - 7_EM | ecosystem: Host-associated > Plants > Roots > Unclassified | place...
CACTCTCATATGCCAGCTCTTAAGCAGATAATCCTCGACTGCGCCATTACGTATAGATCCACCCTGGACTTATTAGTCCTTTTCTCTGAGATGGACTCCATCCTTGCTGGCGGAACTCAAGAAAACCTTCCGGCTTTGCGATCTGTCGTTATTCTGGTGGACTGCAATCAACGATACAAGTCCAAGGTGATGGGAATGATTATGAAGCGAATGCGCTTGCTCCGCGAGATGGGCATTGTCAAGGTTATTAGGGGTGAAGACAGGCAGTTTCTATGACTTGGCTTGGAATTGACACAAGTTTGGTCTAGTCTCTGATTCGCCGTGCGTTCCGAGGGCGTTCTACTTGAATGATAGTGGTCAGCAGGTTGTGGTGGGAAGGGTTCGATGAGTTCACAGATGGTATGGTGGAAGTGTACGAACGCCTTCCTGGTTTATTTAAATGAGTTATCGTTGGCCTACAGAGCGAGAAAATGAGAACCATACTTCCCCGATGAGGGAATGGTGGTGTAATTTGTATTATAAAACAAACAGAGAAAAGTATCTACCCCCGACAGATCCTCCAAAACGAGTGTCTTTCAGCCCATTCTCGTCAATCGTATGACCAGCAGAAACCCTCCTTGGCCTGAGGAAAGTGTCACAACCCAGCACGCTCGATCAGTGACTCTCCTCGAGGACACAACCTGAATGCATGATCTGTAGCGGTTCGATCTCCTAGGATTCGGTCTATTACCCCACCACACGCCGTTCGACCAACCCACACACTTCCGTCCCTCCCCCCTAACTGGCATCGACTCCCGTCTTTCCCAACAGGGATCAACTCCCCATTGACCGTCCTCCGTTGCGCACGCTCGATCTCCACACAACCCAAAAAGTCGTGTTTATGATCCAGTGCTGACTTATCGCACACAACATCAACAAGATCCTCCCCACCCCTTCGTCTCTGGGTCTTTTGAAGGTTGAACGTCTTGCTCGAGAGGCTTGTTGAGGCAAACCCGGAAACAAACGTTGGGTCTTCGCATCCACTACCCCTTGGTGCTCGGAGGGGAAGGAAATACGTCGAACGGGCTTGAGCTGCGTATACGTATCGTGGTGTCAGGAGTTTCGCAAGAGCATGGCGATCGACGTGGACCTGGCCCTCTCCAACGTCCACCTCCCTTCATCACTCATCGAAGCTGTGCCTCCATGGTATCAGAAATCTACCCAACCACCGACGTTGGCTATTGCGAAAGCAGGAAAGATGCAGAGCGAACCTGGCTTCTGTACACGGTACGAGGGCAGTCGGAATACCTGGTAGAAGGCGAGTTCAAATCCGAAGGGGGGTAAAAAGCATTATGTCACTGCAGAGGAGGATGATGTGCAAGAGTGTGCTACGGACAGGTATAGCTCGTCGTTGGGTTGATTAGAGGGGAGGACATGGGCTGGACGTGGTGGGATGGCAGCTTAGCTGGGCGAATCGTGAATCCTTAGCTTCGATTCGGTCAGGGTGTCTTGTGATGTTGAATGTGCTACTTCGGCCGACACTAACGGGAACGAGAGGAGATCAGGACCACGACAAAAGAGCCATTGGCGTCCTTAAATTTTACTTACCTTGAGAATTGAGATTCTACCTGTTGATGTCTCCATTTCGACAACGTCCAAGTATTCCCTTAAAGCTCAGGTTCTGCTAGAATATATACAAACGTTAACGGCGGTATAACACGGGCGAGTGGGCGGTATTGACTTTGAGTAGAGCCTGGACATATGATGCCACTAGTCTGCCATGACTTGCTTTTAAGGAGAATGAAACGTCGGGTAAGTGCTGGAAGCGCGTCATGATCAATAGTATCTCACATTAGGATAACATCTGGTAAGTACTCACCTCTTACCCAACTCTCGCCCGCCGTATAGCAACTCCGTATTTTCCCATATTGTGAAGCGCACCAAGCTGCCGAATACTAGCACCACCGGGACCAAGAACATAGGAGGAAAACACCAACATTCCAGTGATTATGTACACCGTAAGCCGTGCAAGACAGGTTGGATATACACTGTCGTTGTGGATGTATGGTGCAGATAATGTAGTTCGTGCAGCTGGCCCAGATGGCTGGCAACTGGGAAGCCGCGGTTCTACGGAAGTACGTCGGTAGGGTAGTAACAAGTCCTATGAGCTCGTAAGGAGTGAGACTGTCACGGAAACGCGGAGTAGAGAGTGCCAATATGTGCACTGCAAATACTTATCGTGGAGTCAGTCAAGTAAACGGCAGGATATAAGAATCGTCGCCGGACGGACTTTGAATTCGAAAAGAGTTCTTCTGACCAGAACATGAGCAATGCCAAAGGTGACGTTATTGTCGACGAGCTAGTGGTGGTTGAGATCAGCAGAACAATTTTCAGATCTCACTCACCACCACCGAGAAACTCCAAGCAGATGCACCACGTTGACGTTACATTATTACCCAGTAGTGGCGAGGACTATCTGTGACCTCTGTCTTCATATTTCCGCCTAGGTAAGATCTTTGATTTGACTGGGAAGTCATGATCAGGCTGACCAACGCAGAAGCGCCAAATCGACTGTTTTTTCCCCTCATCCGTCCATTCATCCATCCACCAACTCCGGCGTCGAAAACTCGAGCATACCAAACAGTGCTCTGCCAGGGTGCACTGCAATCCCTCCTGGCTCGACGAACCTCCACACGCTTCTCTCAATCGCGTACATCGCGCTATTGTCCCAAGTGAATCCGAGCTCCATTGCTTCCACTGCGTCTAACCGGCATATCGCCTCTATTATCCGCCCAGAATAACCACATCGACATCCACAGCGCATTGCACCCCGCCCAATCAACCTCCACTCCCGCCATACCTCTCTATATGGCGCTGATTTGCCCTTTCTGCGCACAGTGCAATCCTGCGCCAGTTCAATGTCATCCGTGTGCTCTTTCCTGGTGGGGTCGGTTGATATTGTGATGTAGCTGAAAGAACCATCATATATCCTTCCGGTGGATGATGAAGGTGGAGGGATAACGAGGACATGAAGGACAGGCATCTCTCGTGTCGTTGAGAGGCCTGAAGCACACTGTGGATCTTGTAGACGAAGAAAAAATGCATGAAAGTGAGTCGGATTCCGTATAATTCCGGCCCCAGCAACTCCACTTTCACACTCTTTTGCCCTTCCTCATCGAATATTCTTTCCACGATATTCGCCGTGGATGTCAAACAACGACGAGAACCTCGACCAATCCATCGTCCACATCACCTTGATCCCCCCCCCCGGGCTGCACTTGTCTCGATCGACATCAGTCGGGAGGACACCGAAGTAGGCCAAGAACATACTTGGCTTCAGCACCCGAGGAGAGATGGTTGAGGAGCAGTCGAGATTGGAAGGTGCAGGTGCGTTGTCGGTGCAGAGGAGGGTGAATTTGGAGAAACTACGAAGGTCGGCTGTCGTCGACCGTTGGACCGTTTAGGAGAAAGAGCGGGCGAATGTGGGCGTACAAGAGAACGCACTCTGACTTGGGAAAGTAGCTGGATGTGGTCATCTGCAAGAAAACAGTCGTTAGCCATCACCGTTATAGAAAAGAATATGACCTTACTAGACATACTCTATCAAGCGAACCAAGGAGCCCAAAGCCAAAGATGACCTCCCACCATGCAAGTGAGGACTCGACAAAGCAAATATATTGACGTTTGAACATGACCCGCTCAGCGACCACGCTGTACCTCCATCTTTGGAAAAGAGTGTACAGCATGAAAACGGATGTCCAAACGAGGGCGAACTCTGTGCCTTCGGATGCTGTAGCCTCGACGATCAGGCCGAGCGATGGTCACACTGGAAGGGTTGTTAAAACAAAAAAAGAGAGACTTGTAGATCGCGTACCGTTTTCTGATTTGGTGGGCTGCAGCCAAATCTGCCATGACTGGTACCTAAAAGCCGAGGCTTCTGCGTCCAGCATGTGCACTCCGCATCTTCATTTCCCAGGAAATTCTTGAAAGATCTTCGTTGCTGTACGAATTCATACGGGGAAGATGCGGAGCCCCATCAGAAAGTGCGCATTGCCCATCACGATAGGCGTCTTCGGCGCCAGCGGATTTCACCCTTTTCGTGAACTCTGTAAATGCCATACACAGCCAGCATGCAAAAAGGTCGAGCCCACTCACCGAAAAGGAGAACCGCCATCTCTGGACACCGAGGAACAAGAAAAACGAAGACGAAGACTGGAGGACAGTTGGAAAACACAAGCACGTGCTTGCGTGTGTATAAAAATAGAGCAAAACATGCGTTCACCAGTGTTCACCTCGTGGCATAATTGGGGGTCTGACCTCCAGGCGCTCTGCTTTCCTTCCTTCCCTCATCCTGAACATCTCCACCTTCAGTATTTCAACATGAGCAGAGCAAGCATTCTTGCGGGTGCTCACCACTTTGTTGCTCGCGAGAACATGTTTATTAACACTAACACTGTGAGTAGAATGTAGATGTTCTGGTGAACCAGACTGATAGCGTGGATCTCTGGCAGATGCACATCCACAACATCAACAACGGCAATAGTATGATGTCCAATGGGGTCATTCCCCTCATGCCAAATCCAAGCAATTGGTTCACAGGGCAGACAGAAGTCATTGCCAAACTCAAGAAGCATTTTTCCACTGCAAATGACTCAGCTCAGAAGAGAAAGTTCTTTCTGTTGCATGGAATGGGGGGTATTGGAAAAACTCAGATTTGCTTGAAGTTTGTTGAGGAAATGTCTGACTAGTGAGTATCACAAAAGAGGCAGATCCACTCTTGAAATTTAAATTGCCTTCAGTTTCTCTTCTGTTTTCTGGATTGATGCTTCCTCAGTTGGCACCATCACACAGGGATTCAAGGGTATCTGTAATCTTCCTGCAGCCCAGTCTAGTGGACTGGATGGCTCACCTGAATCTGCTCTTCACTGGCTTGGCTTGCTGAAAGAAAACTATGTGTTGGTCTTTGACAATGCTGATGTCCTATCACCTGCTGAGCTGGAGGCTTATCTTCCTCCTGGAAGAGGGGGAAACATTCTGATAACTAGTCGCAACTCCACCATGAGGAATCTGACTTCACCTGAGAATACTCTTGAAGTAACTGAGATGGAAGAGAATGATGCCATTGAATTACTCCTAAAAGCCAGTTGCTTGGATAAATCTGTGACAGAGTTTCAAGCTGAAGCTTCTAAGATTGTGAAGGAGCTTTTCTTCCTTCCTCTTGCTATTGATCAGGCTGGTGCTTACATTGCATCTGGGGCCACCAGTATTGCAGACTACCTTGAAAAATATTCAGAGCATCGAAAAACATTATTGTCCCATTCTGAGTTTACTGGGGCTTCTAAGTATAACAGAAGTGTCTATGGAACTTGGGAACTATCATACAAAGAAATTCAGAAGAGGGCTGAATCTGATGATTCTTACAAGGCCAATGCTGCCAATAGTGCAAGGCTTCTTCTCAGTTTATTTTCTTTCTTCCACCATGAGGGAATCACAGAGGAAATATTTTCTTATGCTGCTCTTCAAAAAGATGGAGAAATGTCTAGCACTGCATTACCAATGGCAAGTTCAATACTGGATCGAACACTACTTCCTCTCAACAAAACTGGTACTTGGGATAACTTTGTCTTTAGAGAGGGAGTTCGAATACTACTGTCATTCTCCTTAATCAAGAAAGGCCCATCTGATGGTATATATGCAATGCATCAATTGGTCCATACATGGGGCAGAGACAGATTGACTTTGAATGAGAGAAAAAAATGTTGCTTAATGGCATATGTCACCTTGTCTTGTTCACTAATATGGGATGGAGGTCAGCCATATGGGTTCCAACGGGCCTTGGTAACACATGTGAGAGCAAATACAGAGTATTTCACATCTGAGGGTAGTCAAAGTATTGTCAGCTATATGGATGATGCCTGTGCAAAGTTTGGGAGGCTGTTGTCAGAACAAGGATATATTATGGAAGCAGAAAAATTGGAAACCAAAGTTCTGGTTACAAGGAACAGAATTCTTGGAGCAGAACACTCAGGCACAATCAGAGCCATGGGAAAATTGGCAGGAACATATATAAACTTGGGCAAATTCACAGAGGCAGAGAAACTGGGCAGCCAAGTTCTGGATGCAAGGACTAGAATTCTTGGAGTGGAACACCCAGATACAATTTTTGCCATGGAAAGTCTAGCATCAACATATAGATGCTTGGGTAAATATACAGAGGCAGAGAAACTGGGCAGCCAAGTTCTGGATGCAAGTACTAGGATTTCTGGAGTGGAACACCCAGAAACAATCAGTGCCATGGGAAATCTGGCAGTAACATTTGGACGTTTGGCAAGATATACAGAGGCAGAGAAACTGGAGATCCAAGTTCTGGATTTGACAACCAAAATTCTTGGAGTGGAACATCCAGAAACAATCACAGCAATGGGAAATCTAGCAGCAACATATAGAAACTTGGGCAAATTCACAGAGGCAGAGAAACTTGATAGTCAAGTTTTGGATGCAAGTACTAGAATTCTTGGAGGGGAACACCCACGAACAATTCTTGCCATGGGAAGTCTAGCATCAACATATCAAAACCTGGGAAATTACACAAATGCAGAAAACCTGGAGATTCAAGTCCTGGATGCAAGTACTAGAATCCTTGGGGTGGAACACCCAGACACAATTTTTGCCATGGGAAGTCTAGCATCAACATATAGATACTTGGGCAAATTCACAGAGGCAGAGAAACTGGGCAGGCAAGTTCTGGATGCAAGTACTAGATTTTTTGGAGTGGAACCAGGAACACCCAGAAACAATCAGTGCCATGGGAAATCTAGCAGTAACATTTGGGCATTTGGGAAAATATACAGAGGCAGAGAAACTGGAGATCCAAGTTCTGGATTTGAGGACCAAAATTTCTGGAGTGGAACACCCAGAAACAATCACAGCAATGGGAAATCTAGCAGTAACATCTGGACATTTAGGAAAACATACAGAGGCAGAGAAATTGGAGATCCAAGTTCTGGATTTGAGGACCAAAACCTTTGGAGTAGAACACCCAGAAACATTTACAGCAATGGGAAATTTAGCAGCAAGATATAGATACTTGGGCAAATTTACAGAGGCAGAGAAACTGGGTAGCCAAGTTCTGGATGCAAGTACTAGAATCCTTGGAGTGGAACACCCAGACACAATTTTTGCCATGGGAAGTCTAGCATCAACATATAGATGCTTGGGCAAATTCACAGAGGCAGGGAAACTGGGCAGCCAAGTTCTGGATACAAATATTAGAATTTTTGGAGTGGAACACCCAGACACAATCAGAGCTATGGGAAGTCTAGCATCAACATATAGATACTTGGGCAAATTTATTGAGGCAGAGAAACTGGGCAGGCAAGTTCTGGATGCAAGTACTAGATTTTTTGGAGTGGAACACCCAGAAACAATCAGTGCCATGGGAAATCTAGCAGTAACATTTGGACGTTTGGCAAGATATACAGAGGCAGAGAAACTAGAGATCCAAGTTCTGGATTTGAGGACCAAAATTTCTGGAGTGAAACACCCAGAAACAATCACAGCAATGGGAAATCTAGCATCAACATATAGATACTTGGGCAAATTTATTGAGGCAGAGAAACTGGGCAGCCAACTTCTGGATGCAAGTACTAGGACTTTTGGGGTGGAACACCCAGAAACAATCAGAGCTATGGGAAATCTAGCAGTAACATTTGGATGTTTGGCAAAATACACAGAGGCAGAGAAATTGGAGATCCAGGTTCTGGATTTGAGGACCAACATTTTTGGAGTGGAGCACCCAGAAACGATCACAGCAATGGGAAATCTAGCAGCAAGATATAGAAGCTTGGGGAAATTCACTGAGGCAGAGAAACTGGGCAGCCAAGTTCTGGATGCAAGGACTAGAATTTTTGGAGTGGAACACCCAGACACAATTGGAGCCATGAAAAATCTAGCAGCAATATACAGAAAGTTGGGCAAATTCACAGAGGCAGAACAACTGGACATCAAAGTTGTGTATTTAAGGACCAGAATTTTTGGAATGGAACAGCCAGAAACAATCAGACCCATGGGAAATCTAATACAATAGAGAATCCTGGGAAAAAAGGTATGTAGTGTGGTTGTTCTTCTTTTCTTCTTTTCAAAAACTCTCATGTTTAAATTACTAGTCTGTTATCTGTCAAATTATTCCAGGAAAATTTTCAATTTCAAGTCCAGGATAACACATTTACTTCAGAAAAAGGAATGTTTTGGCAATGGAGACCTTTCAGGAACTGGTGGTTAATTTCCCTACTACAATGATTTCATCCTTCTCAATAAAAATTCTGTTTCACTGATATTCTATCTTGTACTCATACTTTGTTATGCTGTCAAAGAAAAAAAATTGTCTAGTTAGTTTCATTTATAACTGAATTCAAGGAAGTATTTTGTATCTTGCTCTCCTGTACTTCATCTCTGCACTTAGATTGAAGTCTCCTCAAACCCCCTTGATGTGCCTTTTAATGGACCCATTAATTTATTCTATGACCCACTCCCTGAGGTTGTCTCTGCTTGATGAACTATGTCTTTGAATTGTACTCACATTGAAGTTTGAACTTCTCACTCCAATCACAAACTAAAAGTCAAGGTGTATATCTATATTGTATATATTTTTGGTCTGTATAACACATCAGTTATTCACCTTCATAACCTATTAGCCTTGACAATTCTGCACTTTCTTTTATGGCTAATTGATTCTTGAGCAATTTATTTTTTGGCTCAGACATGAAATATAGGCACTTCATAAGTGCACCAATTCTGGCAGGACACATATTAGCCATGTTGCACTGCTCAGATATATTTCTTTGGACCACTAGGGGTGCCTTGGTTTCTAGTTCCAAAGAGTTTTTATTTTTATTTTTTCACTATTGGGAGTATTCCTGGCAATTTTGCCTTTGTACATAGATGCTTCCCTGGGCAATAGGGGTCCCAATGAAATATCCTAATTAAACTTCTAAAAAATGGCAATGAAACATCTGGAGGTCCCAATAAATATCCTAATGAAAATTCTAAGGAATATTAATGAAAGGGCCAGACAGCCTAATATTCTGAATGAAATACTTATTAAAAGTGTGAGGATTAGTTATGAAAAGTGCCTAATGAAATATTCATTAAAAGTTCACATGAAACAGGAATGAAATAGTTGATGAAAGCCACCAAGATACCTAATGAAATATCCAGAGAAATATTTCATAAAGAGTGTGGACTTATACACACAGCTCTGCTGGCACTTTCCTTAGTTATATCATAAAAGTGGCAGTCACCAGTCCCTTGAGAAGAGACCTTGGTTCTTTATGCCACATGCAGGCCAACTCCCAAGAAAAATTGATATGGTGGAGCTCCCAAGCACTCCCCACCTCACCACCTTTCCTGTACCTGATATACATCTCCTTAAATTTTTCTATTCACTAGATATATACCCAATTTTACTGTAATTAACAGCTACCATTGTTCCCTCATAGTTATTGAAGTATTTCCTGCTACTACTATACAATGACTTTATAGCTACTCCTCCTTCATTATTGAGAACCAAAAATTAGGTTACAACTTTTCTCAACTTGTTGCCTTCTTAGAGCTTGTCAATCAAACTCACAACTCAACTCAACTTGCAAGGTTTTTAGATCTAATTGTCAGCTTGTGACTTGTGACTCATTTGGACAACAAGTCCAAACAAATCATGATGAGCAGGGTGTAGAAATACTGATGGTCTTTCAAGCCACTCATCAGGAACTTACAGTGGCTCTTTTCATTTGATCTTGGGCTTATTTTGATACCTTCAGGCCCTTAAAAATAAAAAAACAGTCTTAATTTGTTGTTGAGGTATGTCAACTTTAATCTTCATTGTGAGTGAAGTGAGCATTCCTTCACTAAAGCACTGAAAGCTCAGACAAACAAGTACAAATTTTCTGTTTTACAAAGGTCAAATGGGAAAACAGAGTATTTCACAAATATCTTGTGCATTTCTGAACTCCTCAAATAAAACTTGGCAAGTATATTCATGTAGTGTACCTTTACACACATATCACAAAAAAAATGCACCATGTCCTATTAATTGCACATTAAATCAACCCTCAAACTTATGTGGCATTTTCAAGAAATTTCTGAAACAGTGTAAGAAGAGCTAGACCATATAAACATTTTCATCAGAGTTATTTACACATCTTGGATGACTTACAGTAGAGAGCAGACAGAATGAACCATGAGTCATTTTCTTCTACTTTTCCGAGCATTTATTGTAGTCTAAATATAGTTGTGTATTCTTTTACATGATGTAGTTGTGTTACACTTCCCTTGGCATGAACTAATTTGAGTGAAAGTTGGGGCCTTGAGGATATTTTTGTTCTGATGGCCATTTTCAGCTCTTGGAAAAAAAAAACATGTGCTAGCTGAAAAGGGAGCCAAAAGATGCTTCTGGCTAACCTGAATGAGCATATCAAAAATCAGTAGAAAATACTGAGTGGTTACAGGTGTAGAGCCTCTAGAAAATGGTCATTTTGTGCTGTTTTGGCCATTTTTGGCAAAACAAACCATTTTCAAAAGACTCTACAGATATAAGCACTCAGTATTTTCTACTGATTTTTGATATGCTCATTCAGGTTAACCACATGCATCTTTTGGCTCCCTTTCTAGCTAGTGGATATTTTTTTTTCCAAGAGCTGAAAATGGCCATCAAAATAAAAATATCCTCAAGGCCTCAAATTTCACTCAAATTAGTTCATACCAAGGGAAGTATAACACAACTATATTTAGACTACAATAAATTCTTGGAAAAGTAGAAGAAAATGACCCATGGTCCATTCTTTTTGCACTCCAGTGTATCACATGTTTCTTTAGTTGTTTCCCCCTGCAAAGCATTCATTTTCAAAAATGGAACCAAGTCATGTCAGGTCATGTTGATGCAACTTTGGCCACCTTGACCCAGGCCACCACAGTGATAACTATTGTGGTCACAGTCAATATATACAAGGGACCAACTCTCTGGAGATAGCTGAATTATTTTTCAAGTGTCTAAAAAAATTTGAGTGCAACAAACTAGTTGTGTGAAGCAAGCCCTAGCCCCTGCAGGACTCATGGATCCATTTTATTTCTATCCTCATGCTCAATCATTATTCAGGAACTTACTGTTGATTTGGGCTTGTTAATAACACTCCACTCAACCATTCATTAATTCACTGACTCATTGTGGACCTATGTCAACTTCAATCTTCATCTTTCTGCCCTTATCCTCAATCATTGTTCATGAACTTATTGAGGCTTGTTTCATTTAATCTTGGGCTCATTTAGATACACCTTCACACCCAAAAAACCCTTCAAAAAAAACTGTTTACAATTTTATCAACTTGTTGTGGAGATATGTTGACTCCCAATCTTCATATTTCTACAAGCTGGGTGCAAGTTGTTTGTCATCTGCATTGTCAATGATAGCTACCATCCATCCTTGCTGCAAGAAAATACTTGCAGTAGTGGTGGTCATGCTTGTCACCATCATCATCAGTCCATCAGCATCATCATGTCATCTGCATTGGTATTTCTACACTCAGCTCATTACAAGTTGTTTGACTGATTTCAACTCATTTGGCCTTGTCTGGACTTGTAATAAGTTGAAACAAGCCCAAACAAATCATGATGAGTTGAAATGAGTCCAAACAAGTTGTGACAAGCAGAGTGTAGAAATACTGATGTGTTATCATTGTCATCAATAGCTATTCCCATCCACCCAGCAAGCAGATGCTTGCTGCAGTGGTGGTGGTGCTAACCACCATTGTTGTCACCCAGTGTCTGGCATTCCACCCACAGTCCACCCCACAAGCAGTTGCTTGAGGTGGGGTTGGTGTGTTTCTACTGTTCACACTCACACTCCACCCTACAACTATCTTTATCTGGGCCAATGCATCCAACTCAGGTGTGGGGTCAAGCTGGCCCATGAGTTGGGATATTGGAGAGGGTCACTCCTCATTTTATCCGCCTGTCAGTCAAAATATGCACAGTGGTGCCATTCATATTTGTTGATAAGATATTGGAGGTGTTTGAAGTATGCAAGGGCACCCTTGATAATGTGCTGTGAAAGGCCACTGAGGTACTCACTCAAGATTGAGAAGTAGGCTTTAAGGGGAAAAAGAACTGAACTGAGTGTCTTGTATAAAGAGGCCCCTTCAGAGCCATCTGGAGGGCACAATTTGTAGAGGTCATGGGCTGGGAACCAGTGAGTGATTATGGATGCAACCAGGCTTTCTGAGTTCTTGATCTTTGAGAGGACTAACACAGGTTGGCTGGTGGTAACTCTGGTACCATAGTTGACTTGTAAAAAGTTGAATGTTTCAGACAGTCACAGTCAGGATAAGGCCACAACTGCAAATAAAGTCCATGTAATTGATAAAAGCTCCTGCAACTTGGATACTTACAGCTGATGGATGAAATGTAGATTGTACACAGTCCACCATTAGTTCACAGGCCAAGGGGGCCCAAGGATCTTAAAATTAAAATTATCATGGGGTTGGTTAATTTTTTAAAGCCACTGTATGTGACCCCCCTCTGCTCTCCTTCCTAAAATAGATATGTCAGGCCAAAAAAGGAAATTCCAAGAAAAACATATCACACTTTTTGGTTTACAAGAAGTGGGTGAAGTAAAAAAGACTAAAAAAACAATACTTATCTTGATTGTGCTGCTTTTTTGAATGTGCATCATTCTGGCAACACCTATTTTTTGGGGCACATAAGCAGGCCAAGTGAAACTGTTTGAGAGAACATAAATGTCAGTACATCAACAGTATGCACAAAAAGGCAATACTTGAGATGTTTCATATCCACAATGTAAGGCAGTTTTGGAGCCCAGAACTTGCTCCTGTTCCTCAAAACATGGCATTTACTTTTACCCATATGTTGACTGAGGCCAGCTGGCCCTACTGTCTTCACCACACCCAGAGCAGTGTGCAGTTGTGGTGATATCATACTTTACCTTATCCTTTACAGGTCATCTAGTCCATCAGCTTTGTTTTATCAATAGACATTCATACCCTCATCTAGTGATCATCATGGGTTTTGAAACTGTTAGGGTACTCTGTCTTTCCTCACTTTTGTCCTTTTGTTCTTCTAGCCTTTGTATTACCTGACTGGTTATGACTAGTTGTATTCTGTCCTACTATTGGTCAAATAGTTGTATTCCATCATTATTCAGTTAAATGTGTTTGCAAGTGCACTTAGTATGAATCAAGGGGGTGTCAGGATTGTAATTAAGGAACTAGAGTCGAATTTTTTGTTAACAGGCTCAAGGCTGAACCAACCAGCCAATATAATCAGGCACATATCTAAATTAGGAAATGATGATGTAATATGATGCAAGACTTTCCCTCCGCATCCTCCTCCGACACATTGCAAAGCCAATTCTTGGGTACACATAGTGTTTTAAGGTCTGGTTCAGTCCAGTTTTTTTACTTCCAAATCAGGCAACCACAACCACAACCAGTCCTGTACTGACCCATATACTGAGTGGACCCAACTGGACCGAGTAGGACCAGTCCTAATCAGTCTGGTTGCCTTGAAAAGACTGGTCCAGACCAGTTTTTTAGTGTAAAATATATCATACCAATATAAAGTATTTGTACATCAAAAGTGATTACTTGGAACCTCTAGAAAGTCATGCGACATGATAGAGCTTGTAAATACCCACCTTTTGGTCTACTTTTCAAGAGATGTGATAAAGATCTGACACAGCTATGACCAAAACCAAAGTACATCACTAAATAATGTAATGTGACAACCATAAAATATGTGATGCATACCCTACATTGATGG
>Ga0307507_10008774_pt1 | contig 13804 bp, 6 predicted proteins | sample 7_EM_MG_FD_207223 | JGI IMG/M metagenome (GOLD analysis project Ga0307507, IMG submission 207223) | Populus trichocarpa ectomycorrhiza microbial communities from riparian zone in the Pacific Northwest, United States - 7_EM | ecosystem: Host-associated > Plants > Roots > Unclassified | place...
TAACAATATTGTACATTAAAAAGTTTTAGCAAGGTTGATTCAAGTTTGTTCTTAGGAATTCTGGCTAACGTAACTAATGATGTCAGCATGACCTAAATAAATCATTGAAATGTGTATAGTGCACTGTTACCCTATTTGATCCGCTAAAATCAGTAGACGTACACCGAGTTGTAGTTAAAGTATGTTGCATAGTACAGAAACTTGTTGATACACAAGATCAAGGGATAGTCAAAACTAATCCTAACCAAGATCAAACCCTAACTAACATGCATGTTGATCCTTATGAAAACTGAACTCAACGATATCCATATGATCTATTAACCCTAAAAAGAGAAAAAAGATCAAGGAATACAACTTCGATATACCTTGTAGATCCCATGGTTCAATTCTGTAAAGATCGATTTCTCTAATAACATCAAGATCGATCTTTTGCGATGCAACTTTTTTCCTTAGATAATAGCCAACAAGCTCTTCATCGGTCGGATGAAACCTGAATCCAGGTGGGACACACGACTCCATTGACTCCATCATAACAACCGTTGATGATGCTGCATAAAATTCACCAACACCACCGTTACCATCAATAATAATGCTCTCTAATTCATCATCTTTAAATCATAACAAAATGTGATCAGTGAGTGAATGGATGAACTTATATAAAGACACCAAAGAGATCACAGAAAACCAGAGAATAAAAAGCTAAAAAGGGGAAGCTAGGTAGAGTTATAGTAGAGTAATACAAAGGAAAAAAAAAAAAAAACAAGGGACCCTCCAAACGAAAAGGTGACAAGCGTTATCAGGTATAATCATCAACTCATTTGGTGGTGAGCAACACTCACCATACATACATATATCTAAGATAGGAAAATAAGGGCGTGTTAATTATAAAACAAAACACCCCATAATTAATTGTTTCACATAAAATTATTTTTTATGATGAAGGCTAGAAGAGGAAAGGAAGGTGAGGAGGAAAAGGGAACAAAATCATGAGAAAGTTTGTGTTTTTTTTATAAAAACCAAGAGATAGTTGGAGCTTAGCTAGCTAGGTAGTCCTCTATTTTGTACAGGGTCCATCAAGAAATTTGGACAGCTAAAGGGTTGCACTAATGATGTTGTCTTGTGTTAGTGAATGGTAGAAATGATGCATCAAGAACGGGGTTTCCCTTATAAACAAGCATGATTAAAAAATTAAGTATTAATTAGTGTGGTTTAATATTTAATTTGTTTAGAGAGCAGAAAACTTCCAATTGGACAAAGAGGATGACGTTATCACAGATTTTAAAGCATGCGTTCCTGGAAAGAGAAAAAAAGGTCAAGAGAAGGCAAAAAGAGAGACACAGTTTCTTATTGGATCAAGCCTGCAAGAAAGGAGAGAAAAGAAAAGCACTCTTAAGGGCGCTCTTGCTGCTGCAGAGTGTGTGTCTCATTAATGCAGAAACGGGGCCTGACCATTTTGTCTGCTTGTCAAGATTTTTCATGGCAGAAACTGACCCTCTTTCCTTTAGTAAAACTCCAAGAAAAAAAATGCAGAAGAGCCCCACAAGAGAAGAAAATGCTTGTGGTTATATAAGGTAATGCCTCTTTATCCTAGCATTTTAATGGATCAAGAAAGGGGTAAACGACCAACTACAAGATTGGTGAGGTTAAGGAGTTAGTGTTAATACAATAGTCAAGAATATTTGGGTGGGCTTACTTTGTCAAGGTGTTAGTGACTTGGTAGTTTTCATGAGAGACGGAGAGGGAGAGATCAGCTGTCTCTTTGAACGTATCGCTAGTCTGTAAAAGGATCGATGAGGGAAAGATCCTATATGCAATAAAGTTCAGGAGAGAATGGTGAGTTTGAGGGTTTACCTATATTAATAGCAAGGAAATGAACTTTCTAACAATCTTTTTACCAAAATCTTGGTCTTCTCCAGGTGTGTTCTTTGACTCGTTTCCTCTTCTGATTGATGCCAAAGTTAATTCGGACAAAATGGATTTTGACGTGAAGAAATATATCTAGGCAATTAGGGATGTGCTACCTCTCTCTCATACGTGGTAGAGAAAGACGGATAGGGAGAGGTTATCAGAAAGGTTTTCAATTAGAAAGCAACCCCTAATTAATTTCAAAATGAATCTCATGAAATTCAAAGGAACCTCTTGAGTACTTCTAGCTAGAAGAGATGCTACAAAATGCACCCTCCTTAATTTCCCGTATGAACGCTAGCTTAAACTGTAGAGAAAGAAGAAATCTAGCTAGCTATAGCTAGCTTCTATATATATATATATATATATACATGAAAATGATCATTTTGTAATGAAATATAATAATGTTTGTAGTATTAGGGGATGGATTGAGTTCCATGCAAGTACAAAAGGCTTACCTTAAGAGTTTGTATGGACAAGCTAGCTTGGTGTATTGTATTAAAATTAAGTAACTTAAAGACTGAAGGAGTGAAGAAGAAGGAGACAAAAGGAAGAAGAAGGAGGAGGAGCAGAAATGAAGATGTACTGAAGGAAGAAAAAAATTCCTTTAGGAGTGGAAGATGGGAGAGAATATAAAAGGGTGGGAAGAGGGGGAGGACCGCTTCATTGCGCATGGTTGATGGTTGTCCCCAGTCCCTTACGTCACTCCTCGCTTCCTACACTAACCCCTTTAATTCTATTTCTCTTTATCTCGCATTGTAATTAAGCTTAGGTTTCTTCGTGTATGCTTGTTATTAAATATTAAAGAATATTAAATATTAATTTTTATTTTATTTTTTCACAAATTTAATTTTCTGATATAAAAAATAAAAAAAATATCAAAAATATTTTTAAACAAAAAATACCCTACACTACAATACAAAACATATATACACAAAACGAAACGTAATTAAAACTATGTTTTGTTTCTATTATTGTTTTGAAAGCATTTGATTAATTAATAGAAACTATAATTTTATATAAATTTCAACGGAAATTCTATCTTAAAAAAATTATAGTATATATAGTTTAAAACAAACTTATTTTTAAAAAGTTCAATCGTAAAAATTACAAAAATTTCAAATAAATACTTACTCAAAAAAATTAAACTTTTTATTCAAATGTTACACTGCCAACACCCAACAATCCACCCCAAAAAAAAAATATAACAAGAAAAAAAATGCCACCAGACATTGTACTGAAATTGAATTATTATAATGTCAACATGTTTAATTCGTGCTCAAGTTGGGTTAGGTAGGTACATGATAAAAAATAAAAAATAAAATGTTTAAAGGAAAAGGAAGGTGTAGGTTTGGTTCGGAGGAATAAAAAAGAAAGTGAATGCATGTTTTTAATTTTATTTTGAGAAGGATTAATGTTTTTAATGTTAATTAAGCGTGCAAAATGAGTCCATTCCATGCATTTATTGGAACCAACTTGCTTGGAAAGTATTTGAGAGTATAGTTGTTTTTTTTTTAAATGATTTTTGTTATAAAATATATTAAAAAAAATATTTTTAACTTCAATATATTAAAAAAATAAATTGAATTATAGCTAATTTCTATTTGAGCGGCAATCGGAACCGGGAGCTTAATATGTAACCTAATTTTTGACCAAATCTACCCCGGATCGGGTAATTTATAACGAGGCTGGAAAGGAAAGACAGACAAAGGTAAGGCCACTTTATTTTATCCTGTTCTGTCTTGACAACTACCATCCAAAACAAACTTATCATGTCGTCTTCAATTTATCTTCAAAATATCATCTCCATAACTTGTGCTTTCTCTCTCACGTTTCGTTATCAAACTTCCTGCCACACCTGCCACGACGGGACAACTCGACAACCTGCCGCCAAAATGACCGCCCGTCCATGCCGAGCTATTCACCTCCGCTACTCCCACCTCACATGGCTTTGTCTTAATTTAAATTACCAAAAAACACCACCACCCTAGCAGGTAAAGACTGGGCCGACCCCTACGGTGTTTTTGAATTTATGATAGGATTTTTTAAAAATATATTTTTTATTTAAAAATATATAAAAATAATATTTTTTTTATTTTTTATAATTTATTTTTAATATCAGAAGATTAAATCGATTTAAAAACACTAAAATTTTTATTAAATGTAAATAATGTCATGTCTAAGCCGATCGATAAATTTTAATGCTATTATTTTTCATGTATTGTATAAAATATATTATATCTAGTTAGTCTCATGAGTTGGCTTCCGATTTGGTCTGGTATAATAACAAACTAATTCAGAGTTGACTCATTCAATCGACAGGTAAATCTGCAACCAAATTAGTTAAAAGAAAAATTTCTTAAAACAATATTTTTCCATTAAAACATAAAATGATAATATAAAAAGTAAATAATTAGAGTTGAGAGTTTAGTTGTTGTTGTTTTTTCAAAGTATTTTTCACTTAGAAATATATTAAAATAATATTTTTTTATTTTTTAAATTGTTTTTAATATCAGTACATCAAAATGATATAAAAATATAAAAAAATATTAATTTAAAGTAAAAAAAATAAAAAAATTTAATTTTTTTCAAAAATATTTTTGAAATAAAAAAACAAATAGTTTTATTTTTTCACTCGTGGTCGGTCCAAAACATAAAAACCAACGGTTTTGCAGGAACGAACCCCAATCTGACTGACAAGACACGTTGACATCATCAATTCATGGGGTTTGTCTCAAGTCGCTTTCAAGGGCGTTCTGGTCATTTGGACTTAAAAATTTATGGCCTGCAAATGATTTACCGACAAGTATTTTGTAGAAGGCAGGAGTAGAAAAGCGGGGAAAACGTACGCTTAGGAGAACAGTCGGGAGACGTGTCAGTCAGTGGTTGGCGGATGACCATTGTACTTTACGTAGATGATAAACAAAGCAAAAGACAAAAATTTATGTCCTCAGGCCACGACGACCTCCTCCTCCTCCTCCTCCTCCTCCTCCTCCTCCTCTCCCATCAAAATATATATGTAGATGAAAACTGGAGCAATGATTTCTGGTTGATTTTACCTTACTAAATTATCTTTTTCTCGTTTAATTAATGTCTTAGAACAGAAAAAACACATATAGAAAAAAAAAGCAATTTTAAAAAAAAATCATTACTACAATATCAAACCCCCCTAATTAAAGTTTAATCAAACTTTAAGTTAATATCCATATCTATCGTAGTATATGTAACAAAAGGCTATGGTCGGCCTGAGATATCCTTGAGAATATTACAGTGGTCTTGGAATCCCACTTAATTTAATACCTATGATCATTCTTAGTGGTCATGCCATAAGATAAACATTGAAAGAGTAATCAACTTTTTTTCCTTCCAAAAATGATATCCTGTTCATAAAAGTTTTTATGATCATGATATATTCCCCTGTAGTTCTTTCTATTGCTTTAGTAAAATTTAGAATATTGATTTTTGTCTGGGTGGACGGATGATACGTTCCGGCAGCTGGTGATTTTATCTTCTAAATTACAATTCATTTAATTTTTAGCTAGCTATAAGATGATACCTGCAGCTGGTGATTCTGTCTTATTGCTTAATTAATGCTCGTTCCTATTCAAGGATCGGGAATATTGTTTTAGATGATCTTGAACTTGATTAAAGTGGGCTAGCTAGTTTTTAGCAACACCCAGCGTGGCCACCCACTTTAGTTCCTTCAAAAAAACAAAAATATTCATATGAGATGCTTATGGGTTTATCCACATCCTTTTAGAAACCATGGATGTTTAGGCTTTGAACTTCGATGTTGTGTTAATGGCTATATTTAAGAAGATTTCGAAGTTTAGCGTTGTTCAAATCTCAAGCCAGGTCTGATCATGAAATTTAAAGTCATTACAAGTCTTTAGTTCGAGCATAGTTTGCATTTTCTCGAACTAAAACGTTGAATTTTGTTAAAAAATCATCTCAATCCAATAGCTTAAGCAGCTTAAGCTATTAAAGTGAGGTCCTAAAATATGATTTATATTATTCTTTAACACACTCCCTCAAGTGAAAGTCCTTTGAACTTGAAACTTGCACATGTTCATTTTACCTTGTGCTTAATTTTTATCAAATAAATGAGGATGGTGAGAATCGAACTCGTGACCACTTGGTCATCAAAGCTCTAATACCATGTCAAAGAACCATCTCAACCCAATAGATTAAGCAATTAAGTGAAGTCTCAGGATATTATTTATATTATTCTCTAACAAATTTTCAGTTTAGGTATGATAAAATCAATCCTAGGATCACTATATATGAGCATAGATTCAAGGTGTTCATATGGCTCAATAAAACAACACCCTTCAATAGAAGGCTTATTGAGTTCCTGTGAAAACTATGTTAGAGAATAATATAAATCATATCTTGAGATGTCATCTAATAATTTAAGCTATTAAGTTGAGATGATTCTTTAACATGGTATCAGAGTTTTGTTGACCAAGTGGTCACGAGTTTGAATCTCATCATCCTCATTTATTTGATAAAAAATTAGGTATAAGGTAAAATGAACATGTGCAAGTTTCAAGTCTAAAGGGTTTTCACTTGAAGAGGTGTGTTAGAGAATAATATAAATCATATCCTAAAACATCATCTAATAACTTAAACTATTAGGTTGAGATGGTTTTTTAACATGATTTTTTCACAAACTGAACAAAGTGAATACACATCTTGAAACAAACTAATACAGAAAACAAAACATAGCCATAGAGGCTTAGCAATCTCTTCGCTATCTAACTTACAGAAAAGAAAACATAACTTAGCCTTTATGAAATGTCATGTATGGGGCAGGCATATAGAAACAAGGGAATATATAGGTTCGTATAAAGCATCCACCAAGAAACGAATTAAAGAGATGCTGCGGCCATCCAACTTCCTTATGTTCTACAATTGGGACCTGGAGGCTGAAAGTTAGTTAGTGCGCCAGTGGCTATAGTCATCAATGGTCACTGTTAAAAATGGCAGTGGCAGCTTGTCATGTTGAAAAAATGTTAGAATTGAAAGGGGGGAGAAAATGCCGATTCAAATTCTAGATCAATGGATTGGCTTGAGACTATGCACCGTTTGTTTTTGCGTTTTAAAAGTGTTTTTAAAAAATTTGAAAATTTTTAATTTTTTTCTTTACTTCAAATTAATACTTTTTTAGTATTTTTAGATCATTTTGATACATTAATATCAAAAATAACTTTTAAAAATTAAAAAAATATATATTATTTTACAACATTTCTAAATAAAAAATATTTTACAAACAATCTCAATCACAAACCTAATCAAAGCTAACACTACTAAACAAGGGCCGTAGTCCAAAAAGAAGATTTACTTGAATATTATGATCTTTAAGGGAGCATTGCATGCTATATCGTACTGTAAAAAGATCGAGGTTTGCGTGCCATGGAAAGGCCGCATGGGTCTGTGCCTTGAGAATCTGTTGACTTTAGGCAAAATCATGAGTAATTCCTTGATCAAGCATGGTGCACGTGTCGTGTAAATCCCAGATTTAGCTAAAAATTACTTTGACTCCTTACTTTCCCTCTTATATTAATTAACTAATTAGTTATTATAAGGCTTTACCATCCAATAGTTAGTTTTTTAAAAAACAATTCTTTAATTTTCTTGAATACTATATAATTTAATCCCTATAATTTCTCGAGTTTCAATTTAATTCTTACCAAGTATAGCAATGTTTCCCTTGAAATTCACCAGCCAAATACCCTTTGGAGGGAGGGAGGGAGAGATGTCTCTGACCGATGCTATGTCTGTGGTAAAATCATCTCTGTCTTACGTACAGAATCCTTATTCATGCAAGATCACTAGGCTAAAAAATGTTTTCATTGTGCTATTAAAATTATATGACTGGCAAAAATTGATATATACTGCAGCTACCAGAAAAAAATGGCCATGAGTTATATATATAACAGGGTGGGCAATTGTGGAAATGCCTGTCAAGATATAACAGAAGTTGGGTACTTTAGAGGGACTTGTAGCTAGATGGCTAGAGATGTGGATTCTTGGTACACGTAGGACGGTGGTGGTCGGCCTTGGCCACCCAATCATGCGGCGGACCGCATCATTGAACTCATTAGAACCCCCCTAATGCGGTCCCCACCACCACTATACCTCTCAAAGCTGGGGCGGTGAGAGCTAAGCATCAAGCCCCCTTTCTTACATGTTAAAATAATAAAAATATGTACAGTATTCTCAACCAAATTAAAAAGAAAAAACTATGAATGAGAGGCAAAAAAAATGTGGAGACGCATAGAGTTTGCGTAACTAGCAAAAGGAGATCCTTTGGGGGTCCTATTTGGATATCTTAACACTTTTTGACATCGACCCTCCTCCAAACTCCTTTTTATAATATCACCTTGGCCTTACCTTTGGAAATTATATTGGTTAAAGGAGTTTTAAGCTTCTGGTTGATCCATGGTGGTTGCTGAGCAGAGAAGAAATTAGTCCACCATGAATATATATATATATGCAAACTCTTCGACTTCACTCTTGTCTATATTGCTCTGCTACTGATTTTGATCTCTATACTACAATCACTCTATAGCAAAGTGTGAAGCACAAGCTTCTTTCTGCTACTATCATTGCCCCCCTTGTAGGTACTAATTCTAACATCTCTAGATGTATTGAAAAGAAATTAAATACTAATTATACTTTCTAGAGCCCCTCTATCACTGAGGAGAGTAGTATGATTGAAAACAAATTTTTTGGACCAATTTGATGCTTTTCTTTTGTTCTTCTTGTAGATTAATGGGATACAAAAAAAAAAAGGGTTTTACAAGTAATGTGTCGTTGTATGAGATGATGATTGATCATCATGTAATTAGAAGTGGATATCCCGTGGCCAATTTCTCTTGTATGGATCATGTTTTGCAAGAGGTGAGTTAATTATATTGATTGAAAACTACCCCAATATATTTTTATTCTCTCATCAAAATAGTTAAATTGTAGCTAGTAGTAATTAACTAGGGTTTGATATTAAATCAATATTATTGTAAACAGGAGGTCGAGTAAAAGAAAGTGTGGTGGAGGTACAGCTTTTCATTTCTTTCTCGATTAAAAATCCCAGAAAAAGAGAGAGCCCTGTCATTTATGGGCGAGAGACAATGCCAAATTATCTAAATTCATGAATTCGAAGCAAATATTATTTTTAGTGGGCTTTCATGGTCGTGTTTACTGTTCATAAACAATGCCAAGACATCAAATTCTCTACATTAAACCATAGCACTCCAAGAGACAACTTCGAATATTAAGTGGGTTTTTTTCCAAATCTTCTTGTTTTATTTATCATGAATTTGAGTAGAATAATCATTATATAAAAAGACTTAATTTATGTATCCAGTTTTATTTAATTATCATTTAATGGAAGAGAACCATCGTATAATATAGCTCTAAACCTAACAAGATTAATTTTTCATGAAAAGATTTATTATAAATATACGTTTAGAAATGGATAGATTGACTGTGTGCAGGTTGGTTTGAGATTATTAATTATTAAGTTAAAAGAGAGAACCTCAGAGAGTCCCGTTGCATTCGTTCAGACCAGCTTTAAGTGGACCAAATGGGCACATGCTACAATTCGTGTAAGCTGTTCATTGGCCTGCCGCCTACAGAAGCCAGTGCAAGAAAAAGAGGATTACCAGCATGATTTTGATGGGCATGGCGTTGCTGAGCAGAACAGGAACTCTCTAGCCATGATGTTCACAGGCTAGCTAAAGGTTACTGCAGGCCATGGCAATGGTGAACTCCAATGAGTTGGCTCCGACTCTGTCCCGTGTTGATGAGAGCTTTCTAAGGTTTTCAGTGGTGGGTCCAATTCTCATCAATTATAACGCGTTCGAATTGACTTGATAGATCTCTCTGTTGCACAGACTTTTTGGTTCTAGATACACACAACATTTCGTTTGATTTGGGCTAGCTAGGTTTGTCAAAAAGCTAATATCATTTTTCTTGTAGCTCTACTTTTTTCCTAGTTCTTCTCCGTTCTTTATGAAATCTCAGGTCGAGGAACTTTCTTAGCAAAGTAAACTGTGATTAGAATTCTACGTGTGCACTCAAGTGTTTAGTTAGTGTAAACATAGACAATTAAGATAAATAAGATATTTGCATCTAATATTTTAAAAGAACAAGAATTTACTTCAAAAATATCATAAACACATATTTATTTTATATATTTTTTATTTTCTTTTCAACTAAACATTGTTTTATGATTTTATCCCTTTATATAATTGATATTAACCTTTTTTTTTACACCGGCCTACATTGGTAAGGATTTTTAATCTAGTGGTACAAATTTCAAATTGAGTTTTATATATTTTCGTCAAGAAAGGAAAGCTAATTGAAAGGATCTTGTTCCAAGATCTATCTATGATCTTGAAAATTTATTCTGAAAGCATTCAATCTAGCTATTTTATAACCTAACCATAGGGTTTTTGGATTCTAATTAAGACAATTAATCCTATCTCTTACACAGAGTTGTCTCATTCCAAATGCTACGTGGGAAAGAAAAAAAATCATCATAAAAGTGATAAAAACACAATAAAATATATAACCATCACTCCTCCATATTGGAGTCCTCTCCACATCCCCTTGCAATTATTTCTACGGATTTCCCACCCATTTCTATTGGCCCCAACATCTACAAACTGGCTTGAATTTGTAAGCTTCGTAATGAACGCGTGGTCATACATCCACAAGCATGTATTAACTCTCTTTTTTATTTTATTTTTCTGAAAAGGGTCATGAGATTAATGATCTCCAATTCATTATAACCGAATCCTTGATAAGCATAATCAATTTGAAAAAGGGAAAATTCGACTGCTGGGGCTTTGAGAACGATCCATTTGTGTGTACCGTCCGTTTAATTTGGTGATACAATGATGAAAGTAACAAAATCATGTAAATGTCTTTTTATCTACAACTTAATCACTTTGTATTAACGATTAAGCATTCGCACGTCTGTCTAGTCCATTGAAATGGTTGTTAGCAGAAATTGGGTGTGAGCCATAATTAATCTACGTTGTTTATGCTTCATGAATTCTCTTACACCTTTTAGGTTAAGATAGAAATTAAACAATCAAGAACAAGAAGATGGACATAGCTAGAAACTTGCTGCATAAGCACCATATCCTCCTCATTATAGCTTAAAGATATGCAACTAGATGGAAAATGCTTGCATGAATGTATAGGTGTGCTTTACTAGTCATCGAGGGACAAATATATAACAATTCTTGAAAGAATTAGATCATCATTGTTACTTTTTGTGCAATGAAAAAAAAAGTGATTTCACCTTATGGGTAATTACTCCAGAGATCCATACAAAAACTCTAGTGTTTGTAGACTCTATGTGTCAATATAATTCCCACAATCAAAATTCATCAACAAACTTTGGTGCTTGATATATAGTAAAGAAGAAAATTATTTCTTGGGCCCAAGAAAAAAAAAACAAGGTCTTGGAAGACCTAAAATTCCTGCATGAACCCACCTTGCACCAAAGAGGCCCGAAGCTTCTTGCTCAAACTGACCCATTATGGTCACCTTTTGGGTTAGGCCTACAAGTTTTGGCTCCTTCTAATGATTAATGGGCCTGTATTACTAAGGTATCATTTCAATTTATTAGTTTGCTTGAAGAGGGACAAGATACATGACAATTTGGAAAGAATTAGATCACCAAGGTCACTTTGTGAAAGTGAAATTAGGGTTACCAATCCAAATTTTACCAACAAACCTTGTAATTTAGTGGTATTTCCTTCTTTTCGCATGAGTCTTAAAAAAAATTGTTGATAGGGTCTTGCTTGAGTTTTGATAATATCACCTGTATTTCACTTATCTCAACATGTCTGGCCATATGAAAAGTTATTCAGCCAAATTGGGCTGAGCTAGCCACTTTAATTAGGCTCAGGGCTTTAAAAATTTGGGACCATTGACTCAAAGGACCACCTTAATTAAAGAGTTTCATGGTTAGGCCAATAATGGGCCTACAGGATTAAATAAGCAAACCCCAACCAACAACCATGAAGATCCCGTAACTGTCAGCTTCACTCCTCTTGTCTGCTCATTCATTAAATCACGAAATTGATAAACATAAGACAGACAAAGCCACCAATTATTTTTAATGAGATAGAGGAAAGATTCCACGTTTGATCGAAGACGACTGCAAGACTATGGAAAAGAGTCTTGATTGCTTACTGGGCTTAGCATGGATTGCTGCAATTTTGCAGAACTATCTCAGCGCTGTAGTTTAATGCTAAGAATTCTACAGTGTGGCCGTTGAGACCTTCGCTGGAATCCCATATAGTATCAGAACTTTGTCAAAGAAGTAGTTATGAGTTCAACTCATTAATTTTATTTTATTTGATAAAAATTAAAAACAATATAATATAAGTTTGTGCGACTTTCAAACCTAAAGCTTCACTATCTTCTTCTCGTTTTAAATCTTTTCATCAACTTGTTATGAGACTTGCTGGGCGACGCAAGATTACACAATCATTTTTGAATTAATCACAAAGTAGTGGTTTAGTCTGATACGAATTATGTATTGATAGCATCGAAATGTGAAAATTATTGATATCTCTGTATTCATGATTTGATGATTATATTTTTTTTTTTAGTTTAATATGGGTGTTCGGGCCAGCTTGCGCGTACCCTAACTAAATATATTTGATGATTATATTTCATTGTACTAAATATGGATTAATATTTTGCTAGTTTAGAAGTTCACAGTGTTCCTCAGGGATTCTTCTTGCAGTTTTACGTGTGGGCTGTGATGCGGACAACCTTTTTGCTCTTCACAAATCGGCACTCTGCTTGTAAAATGGCTCCATTGGGTTCTGACTCAAAGGATCACCCCACAGCTGCTACTCATTTGACTGGAGGTTCGCATACGTTGTCTGCCCGTGTCTCTCATTTCCTTACAGCAGAGCATAGACACAAGGTTTGGTTGTCTGTGTTTTTGCTTTTATTGATGAGAACACAAGTCTTGATGCGCCTGTAATGCACATTTCTGGCTATCGGGCTGGGTTTAAGTGAGTTTCTTAACATTCAAGTACTTTAGACTGTAAGTTTCTATGTGCTTCTGTTTTTCTTTGGCAATTAGTAATGCAGCAATGTTGATTCTCTTTTGCTTAGGATGTTTTTTGTTTCTTTTCTGCTTGAAATATCCTCTCATGGTTATACCGTAAAGGATTCATTATTTATTTATTTATTTTTATTAACGTAGATGTTTAGGCCAGCTAACGCGTGTTTCGATTAATCCCTTGAAGTTAACGACCATGTAAGCCTCCAGTGATCATTAATATTAGCAACCACGGGGCTCGAACCTGAAATCATAAAAAAAACAAACCTTTTTATTTTAAATTCTTACTATTAAACCACCTACTATATATATATATATATTTTTCATTATTTACTTTTTCTCTTTAATGTTTCCTTGGGCAGTTCCTATACATTAGCACCCTTGTGCCTGCCTGTGGGCATCTCATCGACGCAATTTTGGGGGTGGGTGCATCAACGCCGAGATCATGCCATTTTGGTATTTCATCGATGCGTTTACGGACTAGAAAATGAAGAAATTCAGACGCATCAAGCTTCAAACATGTAGTTTGACAAATAAAAAAAATAATAATAATAACGGTAGATATGATTATTGGATTGAGTTTAATTTCAACCAAGAAATTCTACAAATCTAGGCTTATATCCAGTTTATTATTTGTAACTAGATGAGATTGGAAAGGCTCTTAAATTATCGTAAAGTTTTTATTTTGATTATTTTTCTAATTAATTTTGAATTCTTATTATTTTTCTACTTATCTTTTTTTATTCTTTTGGTTAAATGGTTTTTATCTCTATTTAAATAGTTTGTGTTTTATTTTTT
>Ga0307507_10008775_pt1 | contig 13804 bp, 10 predicted proteins | sample 7_EM_MG_FD_207223 | JGI IMG/M metagenome (GOLD analysis project Ga0307507, IMG submission 207223) | Populus trichocarpa ectomycorrhiza microbial communities from riparian zone in the Pacific Northwest, United States - 7_EM | ecosystem: Host-associated > Plants > Roots > Unclassified | place...
TGCGCCGCAACGCACAACGACATATGAAGATACCCCCATGCCCACCGCGCCTGTGCAGCGGGGTGGGTCCGGAGCGCATCCTAGGCACGCGGCGGGCCGCGCGCAGCAGAACTCTACCCGCCTTTCCGGCCGAACACCCCGCACCGGTTGCCGCGACACGCGAAGATGAGACGATCCGGGTGCGGACCTCATGGGGAGATTCGGGCAGGGGAACGGCGATGACGAAACGGTCGACGAAGGTCATCTGCGTGCTGGGCGCGCTGCTGGCACTGACCGCCTGCGGCCAGGCCAGGGCAGGCACGGCGCTGCCGAAGGGCGACGACGCGGCCAACTACGTCGGCGCCAAGTTCGAGCAGACGATGAACAAGCTCCAGACCACGATCGTGTCCGCCCGCGACGTCACCAACTCGACGGACGCGTACTTCCGCTTCGACGAGAAATACGTCCACAGCGTCATCAGCTCGGCCCGGACCGGGAACCCGGAGAGCCTGGTCAGCCGCAACCGGTCGCTGAAGAACCCCGATGAGTCCTTGGACACCTTCGTGCCAGGAGAGGGCGCGGTCGAGTACCTCCACCTCGGGCCGGTCTACAAGAGCGTCGCCCCGACCCCGTGGGTGTCGATGCCCAAGCCGGACGCCGGGCTGAGCCAGCCGTGCGTCTGGGAGGGCGTGCTATCGGCGTGCAAGATGGCCGACGCCGTCGACGACGCCTACAAGGCCGACAAGCGCGCCGTCCAGGGCGCCAAGAGCATGGGTGAGGGCAAGACGGCACTGACCGTCAACGTCCCGTTCAGCGTCTTCCTGGACAACCGCGTCGAGGTGCTGCCGCAGTCGATGCTCGACCAGGTCGGCGCCGAGCTGAAGAAGGCTCAGATCCCGGCCACCATCACGCTGAACCCGGACGGCAGCCTGGTCACCTTCCTGATGGACGCCAAGTTCGAGGGCGACGGCCACAAGCTCGAACTGCGCTACGAATTCAAGTTCACCGGCAAGGCGACCGCGCAGGACCTCCCCGCGACGCCCGCCGCGGACCAGGTCACCGTGCTGCCGGACGCAGCGGCGAAGAAGGATTTCTACCGCCGCCTGGGCGAAGCGCAGGGCAACTGATGGCCGGTCCGGTCCGACGCCTCGCCAGCGCGGCTGTCATCCTCGCCCTCGCCGCGGGTTGCGGTCAGGCCCGCGCGGGCACGGCGCTGCCGAAGGGCGACGACGCCTCCGCCTACGTGGGCGCCAAGTTCGAGCAAGCGATGGCAAAGCTCAGAGAGAGGATCGCCTACACCAAGGATGCAACGAGCTCACTCGACAAGTACTTCCGTGTCGATGACAAGTTCGTCCACGCTGTCCTCGGCACCGTGCGGACGGGGTCACCGGAAAGCCGGGTACTCCGCAATCACTCGCTCAGGAACCCCGACGACATTCTCGATACGTTCACCCCGGCCGCTGGAGCGGTCGAATATGCGTACCACGGCGCGGCATACAAGAGTCTGGCACCCACCCCGTGGGTATCCATTCCGAAGCCCAACGGCGGAGCGCTGATCGAACCGTGCAGCTGGGTCGGGCTAGTGACTCCCTGCAGGATGGCCAACGCCGCGTTCACGGCTTACGAAGCGGACAAAGGAGCGGTCAAAGGAGCCAAAAGCATGGGCGACGGCAAAATCGAGCTCATCGTCGAGGTCCCACTCGGCACTTTTTTCGACGAGCGGGTGCTTACTCTGCCGCCAAAGCTGAGTGAAAAAGTGAGCGAAAAACTGAAGAAGTCGGCGATTCCGACCACGATCACCATGAACGCCGACGGGAGTCCGACCTCATTCATCATGGAAGCCAAGTTTGACGGCGACGGCCACAAGATCGAACTGCGCTTCGATTTCAAGTTCACCGGCCAGGCGAGTGCTCAGGATCTGCCGAACGTCCCGGATCCCGCGCAGCTGACGGTCTTGGACCAATCCGGCGCGAATGAGTACTACCGGCGTCTTGGTGAGCTGCAGGATGCCTCCGGCTGAGCGCCTTCGCTCCAAGTGCACCACCGACCCGACCCCGAGGTGATCTCCGATGAGCCAGCCGCCCGACAAGCAGCCGCAGTGGTGGCAGCCGCCCGCGAATCCGCAAGCAGTTCCACCGGCACCTCAGGGATGGCAGCCCGACCAGCAGGCCACCGGGCCCCACGCCGGGCAGTGGCCGCAGAATCCGGATCCGGGCGCCGTCACCGGCTCCTACACTGGGCAATGGCAGCAGGCACCCGGCACAACCGGGTCGTTTTCCGGTCCGTGGCAGCAGCAGAATCCGGCAGCGCAGCCCCAGGCCGGCCCGTGGCAGCAACAGGTGCCCCCTCCCGCACAACCCGGGCCACCGCAGAACCAGCAGTTCGGTGGCGGCTTCCAGCCGTCGCAATACGGCGGTCTGGGCGTGTTTTCGCCTGAGGCACAGAAGAAACCGCAGCCGAAGAAGCCACTCGCCATCGGCGGCATCGTGGTGCTGGCACTTGTCGTCGGCGGTGGCCTGGCGTGGCTGCTGGGCGCGTTTCGCGGGGACGTCCTGGAACAGAAGTCACTTCAGGACGGTGTAACCAAGGTACTCAACGAAAGCTACGGCGAACCGGACGTCAAGAACGCCCAGTGCCCGGCGAACGAAACGGCGCAGAACGGGACCACCTTCGATTGCACTGTGCAGATCGGCGGCCAGGAAAAGAAGGTGACCGTGCGGGTGCTCAACGACAAGCCCGAATACGAGATCGGCGCGCCGCACTGAGGCCGGCTATCCCACAAAACGAGATACGGCGGGTCCTGCACCGAAGTGCGGGACCCGCCGTGGTTATCGGGGAAGCTCAGCCTTCGAAGAGCCTCTGGGCGCTGTCGTCGGTGCCCTTGTAGCCCTCGGCGATCTGCGGCAGCGCGGAGCCGATCTGCGCGAGAACCTGCTTCAGGTCCTCGAACGACTGGTCCCAGGTGCGCTGCGCCTGCTCGTAGGCGTCCTTGGCGCCACCGCTCCAGGTGGTGATCAGCGGCTTGAGGCTGTCCTTCAGGTGGTCGAACTGCTGCTGCAGGTCGGCACCGGTGCTGTCGCAGTCTTCACCAGCGCGGATGATGGTCGCATAATTGACGACGATTCCAGCGTCAGACATGACTTACTCCCTTTGCTTTCAAGAAGATTGTGGGTGGATGGGGAAAGAATCAGCCGAGGGCGTCGAAGCCGCGGTTCACGGCCTGCATGATCTCCTGCTGCTCCTGCTCCGTCTTCTCGTACTTGGAGCCGGCCTCGCGGAGCAGGTCCGCGATGCGCTGCAGCGCCTGGTTGATCTTGCGGCCGTCCTCGTCGAAGCGGTCCATGACGCGGTTGAAGGCCAGCGAGGCGTCACCCTTCCACGCGCTCCTCGTGCTCTCGATCTCGTCACGAAGCTTCGACAGCCGCGCGTCCATCGAGGAGCGCACCTCAGTCACCTGGCCTTCGGCCGTGGTGAACTGTTCAACTGTCCCGGTAAATCCGCCGCCGCTCATTGGGGAGCCCCCTTCGCTAGTGGTTGTCCGCACTTGCTTGTTCGTTTCGTACGGACCTACGACGGTGACCCTGCCATGTCCGGTTCCCTCGTGTCGCTGTTTGCCCGCAAGTAGTTGCTTGCGTGAACGCTCGCCAAGGGAACCGATCGCGGGTAGTAGTGCGAAGCAACCCCGATCCAGCTATCGCACGCTCGAAAAACTGATCCCTACCAGGTCAATTAGCACACGCACAGTGCACGTTGGCAGATCGTCAAAGATCGCGCTTCATGATTCGCGTCTGCGAAAAGTCGTCTTCGTCCTCACTCGATCGGGTGGGACGAGCGGGTGGCGCCGGTCGCGCGGGAACCGAATCCGCGACCGCGGGGAACTCCGGTACCGGAAGTCCGCGTGCTTGGCGGAAGCGCCGTGCCGCGTTGCGGAGCGCTCCCGGTGTCGGATCCGCCTGCTTGCCGCGTCCGGCGTGCTTGGCCAATTCGCGATTGGCCGCGCGGTGGCGTTCATTCCGGGCCAGCGCGGTCCCCACCACTCGGCGGGCGTAGGTGACCGCATCCTGCCCGGTGCGGGTGAAGGCGGCCGCCGCGGTTTCGGGGTTTTCGGGTGGGGGCACCGCCGTGCCTCCTCTCAGCTGGTGACTTCGACGGTCTGGACCGCCTGGGTACAGGCTGCGCTCACCCGCGCCTTGAGCTCGGGCGCGCTGTACTGGCAGCCGATGTGCACCCGGATCCGGCCCTTCGCGACGACGTACCAGTCGACCTGCAGGGGTTCGGGCTCGTTCGGCTTGACCTCGTGGTAGCCGATGACGGTCTTGCCCGCGTAGGAGAGGTTCGGGGTGAACTGGCTGTAGCGCTCCGGGGAGAGGGCCGCCTTGCCTTGTAGTTCGTCGACGAGCTTCTGGCGGTCAGCGGTCGCGTCGTAGTCCATGACGTACTCCTGGGCGACGACGAGATCACCGCCGCTCACGAAGTCCTGCGGGTGGATGACGACCTGCCGTTCGGCGACGCGGTCGTCGGTCTGCACCCAGTCCTGCGGCGCGACGAACTTGAAATCGTACTGGGACAGCGTCCGGCCCGCGGGCTGATCGGGCGTCTTGTCGCGGGTGAAGAACCACACACCGCCGACGGCGAGCGCAACCACGACGACCACCGCTACAACACTCCACTGCAGCTTGGACTTCTTCTTGCCGGGCTCTTGTCCCGGACGCTGCTGCGTCCTGGGCGGCCCCGGCGGCGGCCCTCCGGGCGCACCCGATCCTCCAGGCCCTCCCGGCCCCGGCGAGGACCACGGCGGCGCCGAAGGCTGCCCCCGGGGCGGCGTGACCTGGCGATTCACGGTTAGCCCGCTAAACGCGCTCGGCGCGTTTAGCGGGCTAACCGTGGACGGCGGGGTGCGGGGCGGGACGGGGGCCCCGTGGTGGACGACGTCGGTGCGCTGGTCGGCGGGCACCGCGCCGAGGCGAGCCAGGCCGGCGCCTGGCAGGGCGCCCGTGCGGTCGGGTTCGGCCAGCACCGCGCGCAGCGCGCCGCGCGCGACGACCGTCTCGGGCTGGTCGAGGCTGGTCGGCACGACGCCGGTGCGTTCGTGCACCAGGCGGGAGATCATCGGGATCCGGCTCGACCCGCCGACCAGGAAGATCGCGGTGAGCTGCCCCGGACGCAGGCCGGCGTCCGCGATCGCCGCCGCGGTCAGCTCGACCGCGCGGCCGAGCGGCGCGGCGATCAGCCGCTCGAGATCTTCACGCGTGACGTGCGCGTCCGCGAACGGCGGCGGCATCGGCACATCGGTGTAGGCGTGCCGGGACAGCGTTTCCTTCGCGCCTCGGACGTCCTGGCGCAGCACGCGGCGTCGCCGCCGGTCCACCAGCTCACGGCCCTCGACGAGCTGCCGCCACGCCTCCGGGTCCGCCGCCGAGACGAGCGAACCGACGTGTTCCAGCAGCGCCTGATCGATGTCCGCGCCCCCGAACCCGGGATCGCCGCGGGTGGCCAGGACCTGGAAGCCACCACGCGGACGGCCTCGCTCCGGCTCGACGGGCAGCCGCCGGACGACGCTGACGTCCACCGTGCCGCCGCCGAGGTCCAGCACAGCCAAGGTTTCACCGGGGCGTCCGCTGAACTCGACCGTGCGGTCGCCGGTCAGCTCGGCCGGGGCGAACGTCGCCGCGTGGTACACCGCCGCCGCGACTGGCTCCGGCACGAGCGCGACCTCGCGAGCGAGCCCGCCGGCGGCCTGGCGCAGCAAGCGTGTGCGGATCGCGCCCCAGTCCGCGGGGTGAGTAAGAACGAGAAGGTCGACTTCGGCTTCGCCGGCAATGCGCCGCGCCTCGGCCACCGCCCGGCCGAGCACGGCGTGGACGACGTCGGTCACCCGCAGCACGCTATCGCCGAGCAGCAGGTCGCCCTCGTCGATGCGCCGCTTGGGGTTCGGCTCGTAGCGCGACGGGTCGACCGCGGCCTGCCGCTCCGCTTCCTGGCCGACGAACAGGGTGCCGTCGGACGCCGCGTAGACCGCCGACGACATCAGCGGCTGGCCATCGATCACCACGACCTGCGGCTCGCGCCCGTTGACCGACGCGACGACGCAGGTGCTCGACGTCCCGAAGTCCACTGCGACCCGGACCGTCACCCGCAACTCCCCCAGTCCTCGTGCGCACGCCGGCGGGGCGCGCCTTCCGGGAGGAACCTACCCTCCACGGCCGGGCGCCCCGCCGCCATGGTCATTCCGGCTGGATCCACGACACCTGGATGAGCTGCTTCCCGAACTTCCGGGTGAGCAGGTTGCCCCGGCCCGGCGGCAAGGGGCCGGCCTTGATGTTGCCGACCAGCACGCCTTCGTCCTTCGAGCCGTTCATGACCAGACCCGGCGCCGCGATCTCCTTGAGCTTGCCGATGATCGGGTCGTAGAGCGCCTTGCTGGCACCACCGGTACGCCGGACGACGATCAAGTGCAGGCCGACATCCTTGGCCTGGGCCAGGAAGTCGGACAGCTTCCGGAGCGGGTTGTTGGTCGAGGAACTCACCAGGTCGTAGTCGTCGACCAGGATGAACAGCTCGGGGCCCTTCCACCAGGACCGCGTCTTGAGCTGTTCCTGCGTGACGTCGGGACCGGGCAGCCGCCGCGTCATCGAGTTGAAGACGTCGCTGACCATGCTTTCCAGCTGCTGCGCGGAAACCGCGTAGCCGAGCAGCGAATCGCCCTGGACGTAGCCGAGCATGGTGCGCCGGTAGTCGACGAGCAGGATGAGCGCTTCCTGCGGGGTGAACCGCTCGGAGATACCCCGGGCGATCTGCCGCAGCAGGTTCGTCTTACCCGACTCGCCGTCCGCGAACGCGTAGAAGTGCGGCTCGGCATTGAAGTCGAGGTAGATCGGCTGCAGGTCCTCCTCGTTGACCCCGATCGGGACCAGCTTGGAATCGCGCTTGGTGTCGGCCTTGAGCACCTCTTCGTAGGTGATCATCTCCGGCAGCAGGCGGACCTGCGGTGCCGGGCGGCCACGCCAGGCACCCTTGATCTTCGCCACGGCGTCGGCGACACCGGCCGCGACCGTCTCCGGGTCGCTCGACCCATCGATCCGTGGCAGCCCGGTCAGCATGTGCAGCTTCTCGCGGGTCATACCGCGGCCCGGCCGCCCGGCCGGGATGTTCACCGCGATACGGCGGTCGATGTCCGACTCGGTCGGGTCACCCAGGCGCAGCTCGAACCGGGTGCCGATCATGTCCTTGATCGCCGGGCGGATGTCCGCCCACCGGTTGGCGGCGATGAACACGTGCACGCCGTAGGACAGACCCTGGGTGGCGATCCGGGTGATCGTGGTCTCGAGCTCCTCGAAGTCGTCCCGCAGCGCGCGCCAGCCGTCGATGATCAGGAACGCGTCGCCGAACGGGTCCTGATCCGGTGGGATCTCGCCGCGGCGCTTGCGATTACGGAACTCGGTCATCGAGTCGATGCCCAGCGCGCCGAACCGGCCTTCCCTCTCGGTGAGCAGGGTGGTCATCTCGGCCACGATCCGGCGGGCCTTGTCGGGCTCGCGCCGCGCCACCGCGACGCCGCCGACGTGCGGCAGGTCCTGCAGACCGGCGAGCGTGCCACCACCGAGGTCGAGGCAGTAGAACTGCGCCTCGTCCGGGGTGTGGGTGAGCGCCATCGACATGATCATCGTGCGGAGCGCGGTCGACTTGCCCGACTGCGGGCCACCGACGATCACGCCGTGCCCCGCCGCGCCGGAGAAGTCGGCCCACAGCAGGTCGCGCCGCTGCTCGTAGGGCCGGTCGACGATGCCGAGCGGAACCTGCATCCGGCCGTTGCCGAAGAAGCCGACCGGGGACAGGCCGCGGTCGTCGGTCGGGTTCAGGTTGGGCAGCATCGTGTCGAGGGAGCTCGGCTCCTTCAACGGCGGCAGCCAGACCTCGTGCGCGGGCGGACCCTGGCCCACCAGCCGCGAGACGATGACGTCGAGCTCGCTGGGCTCGACCGCCTCCTCGGGCCGCCGTTCCTCTTCCTTCGGCGCCTCGATCTGCTGAGGCTCCGGTTCCTTCGGCAGTTCGATGAAGTCCGGGACGAAGTACTGCGGGCGCTTGTCGGCACGGACGACCGTGGCCGCGGGCCCGGCCGCCTTGATGCCGGCCGGGCGGTACGGGCCCGACACGTAGGAGGCCTTGAAGCGGACCAGTGTCGAAGTGTCGAACTTGAGGTAGCCACCACCGGGGACCGACGGCAGCTCGAACGCGTCCGGGACACCGATCGCGGCCCGGGACTCCGCGGCCGAGAACGTCTTCAGGCCGATGCGGTAGGACAGATGCGAGTCGAGACCGCGCAGCTTGCCCTCCTCCAGCCGCTGTGACGCGAGGAGCATGTGCATCTGCAGCGACCGGCCCAGCCGGCCGATGGCGACGAACAGGTCGATGAAGTCGGGCTTCGCGGCCAGCAGCTCGGAGAACTCGTCACAGACGATGAACAGCGCAGGCAGCGGGTCGAGGTCGGCGCCGTTCTCGCGCGCCTTCTCGTATTCCCAGACGTTCTTGAAGTTGCCGCCGTTCTTCAGCGCCTCCTGGCGGCGGTTCATCTCGCCGGCCAGCGCGTCCTTCATGCGGTCGACCAGCGTGACCTCGTCGGCGAGGTTGGTGATGACCGCGGACACGTGCGGCGCCTTGTCCAGGCCGAGGAACGTCGCACCACCCTTGAAGTCGACGAGCACGAAGTTGAGCGTGCTGGACGAATGGGTGGCAAGCATGCCGAGCACCAAGGTGCGGAGGAACTCGGACTTACCGGAACCGGTCGCACCGATGCACAGGCCGTGCGGGCCCATGCCCTCGGCCGCGGCCTCCTTGATGTCGAGCTCGACCGGCTGGCCGTACTCGCCGACGCCGAAGGGCACGCGGTAGCGGTCGCGGATCGGGCGTGGCCGCCAGGCCTGCTGGACGTCGAAGGTCATCGGGTCGCCCGGGATGCCGAGCAGCTCGAGCAGCGAGGGGTTGGACAGCAGCGGCTCTTCGTCGCTCGCCTCCTGCCCGGCGCCGCCACCGACGCGGTACGGCGAGATCCGGCGGGCCAGCGCTTCGGTCTCGACCACGGAAAGCGTGTCAGGGCGGCCGAACCATTCGACGCCGCCTGCGCTGCGGGCACCGAGCCGGTCGGCTTCGACGACCAGCCGCAGGCCGCGGCGGGCGGCGAGGTTGCCCGTGGAGTCGGACAGGTCGATCAGCGTGACGCCGACCAGGCCTTCCTCCAAGAGGATCTGCTCTTCGCGGGTGACCTCGGCGTCGTCGATGATGATCACGACGTGCGGCTGGTCCGGCGCCGGGGTGGCGTTGCGGGAGAAGCGCTGGCGGTCACGCAGCTCGTCGTCGAGCCAGGCCTCGATCTGGGCGAGCGAACCGGCCATCATGCGGAGCTGGCCGATGCCGTCGGCCAGCGTCGGGTGCTGAGCGTGCGGCAGCCACTTCGCCCACTCCCACTCCTCCTTGGCGCGGCCTGCGGTGGCGACCGCGATGAGGACGTCGTCGGGACTGTGAAAGGTGATGAGCTGCGCGAGCATCGCGCGGGTGAGGCCGCGGGTGAGGGTGCGGTCGCCCTGCATGCTGACCCCGGCGAAGCCGCGCAGCGTGATCTGGGTGGGCAGGTCCGGCACGATCGAGTGGGCGCGGACGAACCGGCGCAGCGCGAGGGTGGCGATCGGCTCCAGCTCGTCGACCGGGCCGGTCTGCGGCGGGACCAGCCGCGTCGCGAGGCGATGCGAGCTGCGGCCGACGCGCAGGTGCAGGAAGTCCTGGTCGTTCTGGCGGCGCTCCCACATCCGGCGGCTGGCGGCCAGCGACCAGAGCGACTGCGGGTCGGGGTGCACCCATTCCAGGGCGGCGCGCTGGTCGACCATGGCCTCGCGGGCGCGGTCGCGCATCTGGCCGAGGTAGCGCAGGTAGTCCTTGCGGTCCTCGTCCATCTCGGCCTTCTTGGCCCCGCCGCCCTTGCCACCGCCGCCGGCCATCATGCCGACGGTGCCGATGACCATCATGCCGCCCATCATCAGCATCATGGGCTGGCGTCCACCGGCGGTGAACATGAAGACCATCATCCCGAGCGAGGACACGATCATCACGACCGGCAGCACCTTCATGAAGATGTTGCCCGGGATCGTCCGTGGCACCTCGGGCGGCGGCTCGAGGTGCACCTCACCGCCCGGCGGGCGAGGTGCCGCCAGCCGCGGCGACTTCTTGAACTGCAGCGTGCTCATCGAAGGACCCCTCTTCAAACTCGACGATGGCGGCCACCGTTGGTGCGTGCGCAACAACCTATCGAACGTCTTCGGGGAAATCCGGCCAATGCCGGGAACGGCCCTGATCACCCCCGCGACGCCCGTCACGATCATTCCCGCCGAGTGTACGACCCGCCACCGACAGTCACGCCGGGCCGCGGGCCGCTCCGTGCCCCGCGGCCGACGGTTAGCCCGCTAAACGCGACGTCCCCGCAGCTTCCGTCACCTCCGCGGGCCGCGCGCGGTTAGCCCGCTAAACGCGCGTGGCGCCGGGTCCGCACGGCACGGTTAGCCCGCTAAACGCGACGTCGGGGCTGGCCAGTCGGCGGGCGCGGCACCGCCGGGTGTGATGTGCTTTTGCCGGTCAATTTCGGACAGTCGGTGAACTCGGCACCCGGGTTCGGTATAAGTTCCCCCCGGGAGCAGTCTCATCAGAGCGGGGGCAGTGCAGTGGCTACGGGCACGACGGTATTCAGCAGGGTGACGGTGGTCGCACCGACCACCCGGATCGACGTCGCGCTGCCCGCCGACGTCGCGGTGGCCGACCTGCTGCCGATGCTGCTGGAAATGGCGAAGGAGGCGACGCCGGACGGCGGCGCCCGCCACGGCGGCTGGGCACTGGCGAAACTCGGCGACGCCCCGCTCGACCCGAGCCGCACGCTGGCCTCCCTCGGGGTGGTCGACGGTGAGCTCCTGCAGCTGCGCAAGCGCAACGAGAACCCCCCGCCGCCGCTCTACGACGACGTCGTGGACGCCATCGCGGAGTCGGCCCCGGACAGTTTCCGGCCGTGGACCAAGGAAACCGCCCGCCGGTTCGGGCACGTCGCGGGCGGGCTGGCGCTGTTCACCGCCGCCGTCGCGCTGTTCATGAGCGGCTCGTTCTTCGGTGGCAACGCGATCGCCGCGGCCATCGCCGGCGGTGTCGGCGCCATCGCGTGCGTCGCGATCGGCTCGACGCTGGCGAAGGCGTACCAGGCCGAACCAACGGGTGTGCTCATCGCCGCGGCGGGCGGGCTCCCACTGGCTTTCGTCAGCGGCTTCTACGTCGTGCCGGACCTGACTCTGCGCGCGAACCTCCTGCTCGGCTCGACCTTCGTGATCATCGTCGCGTCGGTCTGCATCCTCGTCACCGGCGCCGGGATCACGACGTTCATCGCGGCTGCGACCGCCGCCACGTTCGGCGCGCTGGCCTTCCTCTTCGGGACGCTCGTGGCGCACCCGGGGGCCGGCATCGCGGCCGGCACCGCCGCCGTGGCGCTCGCCTGCATCTCGATTCTCCCGCGCGCCACCATCTGGCTGGCGAAGCTGCCGCTGCCGCACGTCCCGGGCAGCGCGGAGGAGCTCAAGGAGGACTCGGGCTTCCCCGACTACCGGGCGATCGAGCGCCGCACCGCGGTCGCGCACAACTACATGACCGGCCTGATGATCGGCTGCGGCGTCACGGTGGCGTTGTCCGCGATCATCGCGGCGACCGCGCCGGGGCCGTTCGGGATCATCCTCGCCGTGGTGGCGACGCTGGTGCTGCTGCTCCGTGCGCGCGCCTACGCCAACGGGAGCCAGGCGATCGCGCTGCTCACCAGCGGGATGGTTGCCGCGGCCGGGATCGCCATCGGCTGGCTGGTCAGCTCGAGCGCGGAAAGCCGCCTGCTGTACGTCTTCGGCATGCTGATCGTGGTGGCCGCCGGCGCGCTGGTGGTCGGTGTGATCTTCCCCAACCAGCGGTTCTCCCCGCCGCTGCGGCGAACCGTGGAGATCATCGAGGCGATCTGCATCGCGTCGGTGCTCCCCCTGGCGCTGGGCGTGATGGACCTCTACACCACGCTGCGGCACCTCAACTTCAAGTGACCGGGGCGGGTGGAGCACACATGGGGGACGCGCGAGTGCGACGTTTCAGCCCGGCCAAGCGGACCACGACGGCACTGCTGGCGGCGGGGATCGGCATCGTCTCGCCGCTGGCGGTCGCGATGCCCGGATGGGCGCAGACGACCGACGGCGGGTTCTACGCGGCACCGCCGCCCGTGGACGAAGGCGCGCTGATCCAGGACACCAAGCAGCCTGACAAGGCCTACGTCAAGAAGAAGGAGTGCGTGCAGCGCAGCACTCTGGGCCACGTCGAGCTCAACAGCCGGCCGTGGGGACAGGAATACCTGCAGATCACCAAGGCGCAGGAGATCGTCCGGGCAGCGTCGAAGGATGGCACCGCCGGCGGCGGCATCAAGGTCGCGGTGGTCGACACCGGCGTCACGCAGCACCCGTGGTTCCAGGGGCGGGTCATCAGCGGCGGAGACTACGTGCAGGCTCCGCAGGGCAAGGAGCCCGGGCTGGAGGACTGCGACGGCCACGGCACCGAGGTGGCCGGCATCATCGCGGCAAAGCCTGACAATCCTCAGGTCGGGTTCATCGGAGTCGCCCCGGACGCGACGATCGTTTCCTACCGGCAGCTGAGTGAAAACTACGGGCCCGACGACAAGGCGCAGAACGGCGGCGGAAGCTCGTCGAGCGCGCCCCCGCCGGGGAACACCCAGCCGCCCACCGGCTCGAACACGGCGTTGCCGCCGTCCACGTCGAACGGCGGCGGCGAACCCGGTGGCGGGACCGTGCCGGGGCAGAACGGCGGCGGGCGTCAGATCGACAAGGCGGGCACGGCCGGAACGCTGACCTCGCTGGCGATGATCCTCAAGCGGATCGCCGACGACGGCACCATCAAGGTGGTCAACATGTCGGTGGACCGGTGCCGTGCCGCCGACGGCAGCATCCAGCCGCTGGAGAAGGCGGTCCAAGCGGCCGTGCACTACGCGACCGAACGCAACGTCGTGGTCGTCGCCGCTGCCGGCAACTCCACCGACGCCTGCCCGCAGAACGACCAGGCGGATCCGCTGAAGCCGAAGACGATCGTCACGCCGCCGTGGTTCGCCGACGACGTGCTGTCCGTCGGCGCGATCGACGACACCGGCAGCGTGGCGGGGTTCAGCGTGCACGGCCCGTGGGTCGGGGTCGCGGCGCCGGGCACGAAGATCATCTCGCTGGACCCTGCGGAGGGCTCGACCGGGCTGGCGAACCTGACGTTCGAGAACGGGAACCAGGCGACCGAGATCCAGGGCACCAGCTTCGCCGCGCCTTATGTCGCGGGTCTGGCGGCGCTGGTCCGGGCGAAATACCCGACGCTCAATGCTCGTCAGGTCGTGGCGCGGATCAAGGCGACCGCGCAGCATCCGGCGGCGCCCGGGGGGCGGGACAACTTCGTCGGCTACGGCGTGATCGACCCGCTGGCGGCGCTCACCCAGGTCGTCGCGTCCGAGGAGGGCATCACGGCGGCGAGCCCGAGCCCGCAGTGGGCGCAGCTGCCCCCGGCCGACGACCGCAACTGGACCCCGATGATCGTGGCGCTGGCGGGCACCGGCGGCGGTCTGGTCGCGCTGCTGATCACGCTGTTCGTGATGCACACGATCCGCCGGAACCGCCCGGAGTCGGCTTCCACCAAACCCCGCTGACCTGGCCCGGCCTCGCGTTTAGCGGGCTAACCGCGCCACCCGGCGTCCGCGCGTCACGTTTAGCGGGCTAAACGTGAC
>Ga0307507_10008776_pt1 | contig 13803 bp, 9 predicted proteins | sample 7_EM_MG_FD_207223 | JGI IMG/M metagenome (GOLD analysis project Ga0307507, IMG submission 207223) | Populus trichocarpa ectomycorrhiza microbial communities from riparian zone in the Pacific Northwest, United States - 7_EM | ecosystem: Host-associated > Plants > Roots > Unclassified | place...
ATCTGTTTTCGATCGATTCTAAATTTAGTTTGAACATGTATAATTAAGAAAAAAAACAGAACTGGAAATTTTGATTGAGCAATGAAGACCATACCGGTCGATTCGAGCCACCACGTTCTCTGATGACATAATTACAACTGGGATTTCTCTGAAAGTAGTTGATTCCTGCTCAATACACCAAATCTATCAACTTTTTTGCTTTGTTTGATTACAAAAGAAGAGACACAATTAGTGATTAAGAATTAATTAATTAACCTTGATTTTCTTGAGCAACTCATATCCTGTCATTCCAGGCATACAGTAGTCAGTAATAATTAGATCCACCTTCAACACCTGATAAATAAAATCAATCAGGGAATTTAGTTTTTTTTTGCAAGTAAAATGAAAAGAAAAGAAAAGGTCCAAGATCATTTATATATTATTACTCCTTCACTCACATCAAAACCAGCAGATGAGGAGGAGGAGGAGCTGCTGCTCTTGTCTTCTTCGTCTAATAATCCAAGCAATTTTAGAGCTCTCCATCCACTGTCCACTGCTGTCACTGCAAACAAATCCCAATGCAAAACTTCGACTTCTAATTAATAATACTTAATTACTCCTCGAAGAAACAGACAAGCCTTACCTTTACAAGAAGAAATCTTGAGCAAACGCTCGATGACTTTGCGATCAACAAGACTATCATCCACTGCCAGTACATGAACTCCCTCCTCTTCGTTATCTGAATTGGAATTGGGAGAGGGATCGAAGCCGTCCATCTTCTCCGACATCCAACGATTCGAAGCTATGCTGTTCGAACTCATATCCAGTTTACAATTAAGGGTGGGTGAAAAAAACTGTCAATTTCCCTTTGGAGGAGCTGAGGAAGCAAGAACAGGGTTCTATGCCTCTTGTGCCCTTTGCTTTTATATGCCTTGCCAGCCCTCCCTGTCTATGATACACTTGCCAATGGTGCCAACAATACTACTGTATGTGTAACAAGGATGACCAGGGGTATCACAGGTCGATTTACACTGTTAATTACTTAAAAAAAATCTAGATATTATTCATTTATACTTGTATCCATTATTTAACACACACACATATATAACTAGTTTTTACGTATAAAACAAATTATGTATGAGTAATTATTTAATATATCAATATCTACAAATAATTTTTATGATAAATCTTATATTTACATGTACAATCCCTATATAACCTAGTAATTTCTTATCATTTACAATTTAGTACATTTTGATTAAAAATAATAATACATTGACTTGGTGGGTTTAAGAATATTTGTCTCTTTTCTTGATTTATCAAGTTTAAATTTTGAGGTCATTAAAAGAAATCGTTAAATCTTTATCTTCGTAATTCTCAAATATATTTTTATCACACACCTGTATATTAATATTATAATTTTCTATAAAAAAAATACTTTTTAAGAATGTAATTATATTAAAATTTTGATTTTTTTATTTCATAAAATTAATATTAAAAAATAAACTGCTCAAAATAAATAATAAATTATTTTCTACAACTTGATAATTTATAATAATTAAAAATTGAATGAATTAGTGTAAATAATTTTTAATTAAATCAAATTAATTAATCAAAGAGTGATTTTTATTAATATATATATATATATATATATTAAAATGTTTTTCTCCCTTAATGATTGATTTTTTTAATAATATAAAAGAATATTATTATTGAAAAATAAATATATAATTTAAATATACATAATATAGAGAAATGAAAATTAATCATGTTTTCAAAGAATGATAATTAAAAAATTGCATTTATGATGACATTGTTATCTTATATTTTCAACTATGTTAGATTTTAATGTATTGGTATAAATATTTTACTTAACATACATCTAGTTTAATTATTTGATTTATTATCAGATATATTTGAAAAATGATTTAGTAACTAAATAAGATATAATTATATTATATTATTTTTTAGAAATAAAATATCTTCATATGATGATTACAAATCTTTGTTAGCATGATTTTGATGAGCAAAAAAATCTTGATTTTAAGTTAGCTTTTTTAAAAATAATATTCATTATAAACTAAAGTAAAATAATGATATTTATTTATTGTTCCAAATATTGTAAGTTTTAGTAATATACATCTAGGGTAAAACATATTTTTTTTGTTATTTTTTTTTTTTACCCCTCGTTGATTAAACAAAATATAAAGATATTCATTATATCTGATACATCACTAATAAACATGTCTATATTTATGATATATTTTTTTTTCTGAATATTGTTCTTGTTTTTGTTATGTAATAATAAACAAATAATAACTTATAATTGAATAAAGAAAATTGTATGCTATGCTAGTATAATTGTAAATTCAATGCCTACATGTCTCTTTGATTTGGTTGTTATTTTTTTAAAAAATTAATATATTTAATTAAAAATATTGGCAGAATAACATAATTAGAATTTTTTTTATAATTTTTTATTTTTTACCCCTCATCAATTAAACAAAATATATTTATTATATCTTGTATATCATTGTTAAACACATCTATATTTATGATATTTGTTTGTTTTGTTTTTTTTTTTGTTCCAATTATCATTTTTTTTGTTATGTAATAGTAACCAAACAGTAACTTATAATTGAATAAAAAAACTTATATTCTATGCTAGTATAATTGTAAATGCAATGCCTACTTGTCTCTTTCATTTTGTTGTCATTGTTTTTTTTTTTATCAGTACTATTAATTAAAATATTAGTGGAATAACATAGTTCAAAAAATTTCTTGCAAAATAATATAATCTATGCATGTTACAATTTTTATAGTTTGTCTTTTTTATCTCAATTTTTATAGTTTGTCTCTATACAGAATAGTGGCATCCAATAAAAGATTTTAAATGAGCAAGAGAGGAGATAAAAAAAAAAAAAAAAAGATTTTGAAGACACATTAAAACTTCAATTACGATATTATTGATACTATCAGAAAAATCTTGACGAAATGCATCCAACGATATCAAGAAAGATCACCAATAATGACTCGAGTGGGCACACTTGCTGCTAAAGACAAGTGAGCCACCATCTATCTTTGAGCGGCAAATGTGGCCTACTAGGATAACCTTGGTGTCATTAGATCTGTTTTGTTGAGATTGTTCAGTTGTTATTGTAATTAGAACTTCAGTATGTTTTTGAGATCTTATTTTTTTTCATTATTTTTCTTTTTTTTTGTTCATTTTTTTTATTAGATATTTTTATTTTGAATATCGAGAAGTTATAAAAATTATGTTTTTTCCATTGTAATACAAACCGTGCTATTTGATTAATTTTTTTAATTGTATTATTTTTGCAATATTTTTTTTAAAATATGTAAAAGCCAAAAATAGCCTTGTTTTTGGTTTTTTCTCACTAAAAACCAAATCTTTAGTTTCTCTCTCCAAGAATTTTTGCGATCTGTCATTTTATTCGTACAAGTATATATATATTTTTTTCCCGCCACAACGCTCAGATTCTGAAATTCACTTTGTTGAGATCTCCAAATCAACATGAAAGCTAAACCTATATATCTCGTGATAAAACACTCGAGCCGCGAGATATTGGCAAGTGTAGAGATGCGTGGGACGTAGGAAGTTGACCGAGGGGTCAGTTGAGGACCGCGCCGTCAATTCTGTATAGGGAAATGACCGACAAGGAACCCTAATAACAAGGAATGCTTCTGCTCAAACATTATTACACTACAGAGCAGTTAATTTTGGAATTTTTTTTTAATCTAGAAGTTAAAAAAAATACCAAAAAATTAATCAAGAAAGCACCACTGAAATAATTTACAATAATAAAATAAAAGGAGAAAAATAAGGAAAGAAAAAAAAAAGCATTCTATGTAAATATATCAAAACTCCGATGAAGACACTACAAATATTCTTGGAAAGATCTCGACGAGATAAATCTAACGACATAAAAAAAGATCATCAACGATGATCAGAGTGACTCACACGAGCTGTCCAAATGTGTCGGAGCTCATTTGCTTTTAAACGTCTTGTATGACACACTTTGTTCACCGTTGATAACATTCCTTGATGTCATTGGATTCATCTCCTTGAGATCTTTCCAACAATATCGATGATGTCATTATTAGAGCTTTGGTGTGCCTCTAAGATAATTTTTAAAATTTTTGTTCTCTCTCCCCCCTTCTTCACAAAAGCAAAACGAAAAAAAAGAGACTATGGAGACACACCAAAGCTCCGATAATATCAACAAGACAAATCAAATGACGTAAAGGAAGGTCACCAACGGTGACCGAAGTGTGCAACATGAGCCATCCAAAGGCAAATGAGCCTTGACATATTTGAACGGCTCGTGTGACCCACTACGGTCATTGTTATTGACCTTTCTTGGTGTTATTAGATTCGTCTCTTCATATCTTTCCAATGGTACCAATGGTGTCGTCATCAAAGTTTCGATGTGTCTCCGAGGTCTTTTCTCTCTCTCTCTCTCTCCTCTCCTCTCCTCTTTTTTTTTTTAATTGTAAATTGTGTCAACTTATTTTTAGAATTGAAAAGAGTCACAAATGATGTGACTCGCGAGTCCCAGCTAAACTATGCTATTTTCTTAAATATTTTTTGTACTATGTTATTTTATTATTATTTTTAAGTGCTAAAGAAAAATAATACTCATTAATTTTAGATAGATTGGGCAATTTCATGTAAAATACAAATAAATGATGAAATGACACAGAAATGAAAAGTTTTGAAAAAATAGCACACTTTTAGATGTTGCGGTTGAGAACCGCAACAAAATTTTAATTTATACCGCGGTTCACAAATGTGATATTTATTTAAATTCAAGACTATCTGGCCGACTGGTTCGTAAAAAAAATCACAAAACTGTCAAAACTGTTAAAACCAGGTTTCAAGGGTGAGGATTTGGAAATCTAAAGATTTGATGGTCGAAGTAGTTATTCCATTATTAATGTAAGGAAAATGACATTTAAAAATTTCTGTAAAAATTTGAGCGTGATCCAACGATCAGATCAAAAGTTATGATTTTTTTGAGCTACCATTTTGGTTTAGCGTGATTGGATCTCCTTCTAAGCCTAGACATGTCTCATTGGTTCATAAATGCATCTGCTAGGTCATCCATATAATCTATTTAGGGCAGGTCTTTTTCTAGTTATGACAAACACACATTTGACTTCTCAGAATTATCCGTGAAAACTATTGTGTGAACAGTGACTAGCAAAACTGGACAATGATTTTTTTTAATGTGTTTTTGTATCTGATAAGATTACTTTATCATAACACACTTATGTGATCAGTGCTAAGCCTATTGTTTTGTCTTACATGCACCATTATCTTGTGTTTTGTTTTGTTTTTTTGTTTTTTGTTTTAAATATGTATTCTTTTACGTGTTTTCACTTCTAATTTGAGATGTTCTTTTACTCAACAGAACCAAGGTTTTTTTTTTAATAATTTGTCAACGCTTTTTTTATTGTTTTTTTGTTCATACTGGTCTTATTAAACAAATTAATGAGCATTTAGTAGGTAATAAATTAATGAGTGCAACTTAATGGTGCTAAGTGAGAAAAATTGATTTGAATTAATCTCAAATTTGATTTTTCTTTTCTTTTAATAGCTATTGAATCTTAAGTGGTTGATTTAGTGATTAAATAAGTTTTTTCTTTTTAATATTTTGAATTCTAATTTTAGGATCAAAGTTTATAAAAATTTATTAATACACCATTTTAATATTAATGTAAGGGTATATTCTTGAAATTGTTTAGACAAAACAATATTTACTATTTTATAGGTCATGCTAAGAAAAATTTTAAACGTAAAAAGAATATTTAGTGTAACAATCTTATTTTTTTTCTTTCAACTTTCCGGAGTTAAAACATATACATTAATATCGGATTTGCCATTAAATCTTTTTTTTTTAAATACGGCAACATTTCTCCTATTTGGTAACACTATCAGGTTATCGACCTCATTAATTTTCATATTAACCATCTTCTATCATATAATTTAATCATTCTGATATTTTTTCAATGATCACGACAATTTCAAATAAACTATGTTCATTAATAGATGTTATTTATTCTCCTAATATAGCACAAAAAGTTACATTGTATTACTAATTATCTTTCAAGATTAAAGAAATTATAAAAAAAATTAAAAAAATATATAAAAATATTACATTTATCTAACTACAAAGTATTAACTAATAAATTACATGCCACCCCATATAAACTAGAAAGTTATACATGTTGAACTTATATATTAACTAGAAAGTTATACATGAGTTCAACACTTTACAATATCATTAATTTACTAAGTTTTAAATCCCAATACATTAATCTAAAATGAAGTTCTATTATTACCTCAATTATAACAAAAGAGATCATAATAACAAATCACTTTATTCTCGACGAGTTTGAAATGAACCTATAATACATAACATAAATATATAATTAATATAACACAAACTTTTCCTTATAAAATAATTACTACTATAATTATATTTACTCTTTGATCACTAATTATTCTCAAGTCTTAGAATTAATTAATGCCTCAACTATTATCTATCAAACAAAACCCTCTCCTTTTTTCTCCATTTTATTCCGACATTATTATTCATGATACCATTAATTATTAGACTTGATAATTTAATCGTACAGACAATAACATTCATCATTACCATTAGGTTATCATTTCACAAATGACAACTAAATTTATGTTAATATCAATACTCATGATATCATTAATTACCCTCATTTGACAATTAATTCATGCCGACAACGACATTTATCTTTATCATTAGTCACCATTTTCCTGAGTGACTAATCAATTTATGCCAATATCAATACTCATGATATTATTAATTACCTTCACCTGATAATTAATTCATTTCGACAACGATATTCATTGTTATCACTAGTCACTTTTTTCCCAGGTGAATAATTAATTTATACCGATATCAATACTCATGATATCATTAATTACCCTCACCTGGTAGTTAATCCAACCTGACAATGATATTCATCGTTATCATTAGTCACCTTTTCTCAAGTGAATAATCAAATTATGTAGATATCAATACCCATGATATCATTAATTACCCTCACCTGGTAATTAATCCATACCGACAACGATATTCATCGTTATCATTAGTCACCTTTTTTTTAAAAGTGAATATTCAATTTATGTTGATTCTCACATTGCTACTATTAATTCTCTACTTTTCTTTTTATAGATTATTTTCTTTTATCATGAAAATCTCATTATGACCGATATTAATTTCGCTACTTTCATTAGTCTCCACTAATCAAATTTTCTCCTTCCACATTCACTTCTTTTATCAAATTTCTACATAATCTATTCCCTTGATATTTCTTTAAGGTAAAACAATAAATAAATAAAAAAAGATAGAATGGATTTCTAAGTAATTTATTTTAGGCATGGTGGTACTTACCTGTTGCACGTGAAGGTCCTGCACCGCCCATCTATGGCCTTCCTGTAGTGATGTCCCCTCTAATACCATAAGCAATACTATCACTATTTCCATAAACACAATTAAGGATCCTATTTGGCCCTTTTTTTTTATCCAATAAGTCATCAATAATTCCAAATGGATATCATTCCTATTCACATTTCTTATTATAAATTTAATTATTCTTTACTCATTAATTATCAATTGTTTAATACTACAAAACAATTCACCATTTAATAGGTTTCATTACCATTTATCCTATTTTTTCCTCCCAATTCCTACAATTAGTTGGCCTTAAAGGCCTTCTCCCCCTCTTTTTTTATTTATTAAACATTCAATTTCAATATAATTAGCTTAATTAAACCCATAGAACTCATCAATTATATATAAAAAAAACCCAAACAAAATTCCCTCATACTCTCCCTCTCTAGCTAAACATGTCTCCTTGGAAGGGAATGAATGTTCCTTTAAATTTGTTCAATTTTTCTACTTATCCAATCTTTATTCATGCTTTTAACAAAAAAAAAAAAAAAGCCCTTACAATCATCACAACCGCAAAAATCCATATTTTCATAATACCAAAACATCACTTTAAACCTCAATATGCCAAAATTTTCAAAACTAAACACAGTAAAAGTTGTTCTTACCTTGAAACAACAAAGAATCAAAGAAAACTTTGGAAGAAAAATTGAGCTTTCTTTCATCTTTGCTTTCCTCTCTTTCTAACACTAGATTTTCTCCTTCAAGCCTTTAAACCCACTAAAATCACTCACTTTCCCTCTTTGACCACTCTTAAACCCTTTTTGATTTCCTAAAACTACTACTTTTAAAGAGATTTTTCAAGAAATATAAAGAAAAAAAATCCCAAAAACCCCAACTCCCTCTCTTAACCTTGCTACCGGCCTTAATAGGAGAAGAAGAAAGGTATTTATACCCCTTATTTTATCTATTTATAAATTGACCCCTAAGGTTTTTAATGTTTTTTAATTTCCCAATCATTCTTTTAATAATTTTTAATGTCACACCAAACTTTCTTATTGTTTAATCCACTCCTTAATATCCATTTAGATTGTAATACCTCGACTTTCTCGTGTGTTTTTACTTAATTTCTATGACTGAATACGTAGAAATTCGAGTAAATTTCCTTTTCTATATATGAGGAAAGTCTTAATAACCTTTCAATAATTTTATAAATGTATAAAATTTATTACAACTCTTGTTAAAATTACATCCACATTAACTTCTTATAAGTTTTTCTTTTTCTGAAAATATAAATATTCTTTCTATATAATACAAGGTAGCTCAATGACCTTAAGAAATGGATGTCCTCAAAGAAATTTACCTATGACATACACAAAATTACAAAATAAATCATATTAAACATTTGTGTACTAACATTTAATAGTCATATGATCAAAATCAATTTCATAAATTTCTCTTTAAGAATGTTGATTTTATATCAATTTCCAACATCTTATATTTTTCATTATTCCTCGATGATTTTTCTTCCCATCATTTTATTCATCATATTATCATCCTTGCATTATGATAATTGTTTCATTCATAATCTAGTTTAACACGTCATTATACAATTTATTCATTGCAACTTTAAAATTGATTGGTCTCATTCAAACACCTTCATACAATATTTCTTTTTACATCGAGGTTACTTCATAACTATTTCTACTTCATGAATATATTCAATTTATATTAATATTATTACTTCACAACTCATGAAATTTACTCCATAATTTATTTTCTTAACATATATAAATCATATGATCTTTTGCTTTCTCAATCACCTTTAATACTTATCGTAACTTGTTTTATAATCATGTCTAATTCACATCATTATTTAATTCAAAAAATATTTAATTCATGTCACCTTTTTACTTCCCTATCATTTATTACATATAACACCCTTGTTATATTAAGAAATTTTCTCGATTAATTATTCATTCCAATTATTTCATGTCCACTTATATTATTTATGATTTATTACATAACCTTCCATTACTTCTATAGTTGCACGACGTGCTCAAATCATCTTTTTTTTTCCGTAAAACTTTATCGGTAGGGCTAACTTAATATCTAATCATTAACCTGTCAACACAATCAAACTCACATTCACCTTGCTCCTTTACATGTTATTATTGTTGTCAATTGGTCAACTAAATAACTTATTAATTATTTTATATGCAACCTCAACCATTCAGATACAATTTTGCTTAACTATTTTTTAAAATTTGATATATACTCTATAAAAATTCCAGCGGAGTTTTTCTTATACTTGAACTCTACCAAATTATCGACATCTTCATCAATATCTCAATCCAATACTAGAATCATGATCCAATCATCTTGGACCTCGCTTTAGGTCAACACATTTCAAGAATGGTATACAAATCAGTTTAACACCAACGATTTACAATATTTATATCACAAGATAGTAATATAGCTATAGGCTCAGGGATTCTAGTGCGAGTGAAATCTGACAAATAAAGTATTTTGCTATATTAGAACATAATACTTCTATGTGAGAATTAAAACTTATTCATGATCATTCAACTCATTAGATGGATTTTGATAACAATTATAAGCTCATTATCTTCAATGCATGTATAATTCATACATATACTTTACCTTATAAGATAGGTTCAAAATCATGATAGTTAGACAAATTGATACCAGTAGCCCTTTATCGGGCACTAACCCCATTACTGAGTAATCTAGTTTCACCGCCCATTACCAGACACTAACTCCATTACCGGGTAACTAGTTCTATAACACCCCATGTAACAACCCCAACTAATTTACATAACATTCCATGTGTACATATTTTATTTAGATATTTACACATTTTTGGATATAAAATTATATTACAAAGCAAAATATTCATTTCTTCCATTTATATAATTTGATTAAACAAAAAAAACACATATACATGATCTACTACTGCTTGACACAATGTTACAAGGTACTTGAAAATTTATTTAATACCAAATTCAATCAATTTTATACACAATGATTATTTACTATTATATCTTCTATATATTTACTATATCAATTACTAAATAGTTAATTTTTTTTATTTTATCCTTAACCTTACTAATCAATACAATTAGCATAATTTAAAGACATATCAATGTCCTTTATAGCCTAAACCGGACATTTGTCTCATTACCAAATTAATTGGTTTCTCTCATTGCCCATTTATTAGGACATTAGTCTCATTAACCAAGACATTAATCCCATTAATCAGGGTAATTAGTTTCTTCAATAATTTAACATTTTTCAAATAAAATCAAGATACATTTAAAGAAAATTGTGATTATAATTTAAATAATATTTTAGTTTTAAGATACCGAGAACCTACATAATACTTTGGTCTCATAAACTCCCTCTACGAATGCCCCTCCTAACATTTACGGGAGGTATCCTGATCAAAAACTTATTTCATGAAGTTTATACCATGCATCAATATTAACCACATATACTTTTCATAATTTCACACAACAAATTCAAATTGTAACATCCTTAATTTTTTGGGACACCGTACACATTTGACATATATATATATTAAGAAATTTCTATCAAAATTTTGAAAGAATTTCCTCTATATTTTGAACGTCTCAAGTTATCGACAACAACCTGTTTAATACTATATAGGCTTTCAAACTTTGATCCAACCATCCTGGATCAATCAAGCATCACAACATCATTCCATCAAGCATGATTTCTCGACAATATGAAAGGCAATTACACCATTTATAATTACATCAAACATAATTTCTCAACAATATAATAAGGAAAATTAGAGAATTAAAAGAGTTAAGTAACTATATATCTATCCAAAATATTCAAGTGATAGGTGAATAGTCATCCATATTTTTATGTAGACTAAATTCAAATGTTAGGGTTTACATATTTTATCTAAAATTCATTACAAACCTAAAAGAGCAAAATACACCTAGTCTATAAGGACATAGTTAGATAAAATAGGTTTACCTCGGTCGGGAAGATGAAGGCCCTGAAAAAAAATATAGCAAACAATAATAAACTATTTATATTTTATTTTCCTCAATCCAATATTCACTATATCAAACTAGTACAAGACTGCAACTAATATGTTTCAACATATCTTTCTCATAGTCTTTTTTTTCCTCGTAAAGCCATATCAATATCATCTTTCTATCTTCATATTATAACTTTTGATACCAAATGCCCTGATATCATTGGTCAACCATAACCCAGGTCGAGCAATCAATGCCGATATCGATTATAATACCAATATCATTAGTCATCACCAACTAGATGATTAATCAGGAGTATCACTAATAAAATATAGTGAATGTCTATGTCAATGTAATCAGATTGACATCATTAGCCTCAGAGTTGTCAATTCCGTTCTGTTTCGGCCGGAATGCCCGGAACATCTCGTACCAGTTCAAAAAACAAAACAAAACAGAACAATTTTCACCTCGCTTAAAATCTCGGCCTGATCCGGATTTTCCGATCAAATTCCGGCCGGAACGTTCCAGTCGGATTCAATGTGTTCCGTTTCAGGTTAAAGCCACCGAGTCAAAGTCAAAGACTTAAAATTAAACCCGGTTCATTTTCATTAACTACACAGTACACCCACCGACCCACGTATAAATACTCTTTCTCTCTGAAGTCTATACTAAAAACCAAATCCCTAATTTCTCTTCCTCGCAGACTCAACTCTCAAGTTCCCAACCAAAACAATTACAATCAGCATCTTGTCTTTCACGAACTCCCTCTCCAATCTTCCCTCTTCTCTGTTGTTGTCTTCCTCTTGCATACTGCACTGCTGCTCCTGCAACCTGACTTCCCAACTGAAGCGGCTCGATCGATAAAAAAGAGAAGGAGCCCCCCTGGAACCTGGCAAAGAATTATCAATGAATTTCGGAGAATTCTTAACCTCCCTGTAAAGATTATATCACACAGAACCAGAAGACTCATACCAGACTAATTGTGGCTATTCGCTCCTTCTCGAATAATTGTCTCTGCAGAGCTAAGGTGCAATCTTTTCTCTCTCTTTAAGTTCAAATGGGAAATGGAAAACACATGAACTCAGTTCTATTACACTGCTGGAACGTTAATACCAAATACCTTTCTCATAAATTTTGTATTTAATTTGGTCTTTCTTTGTATCTAATTTAATATTCTGAAATGGAAAACGTATGCAATCTTTTTCTTTGTATATAATCTTATTGTTGGGTTTTTAACTTTGTATTATATTTATCATTTTATTGCTTTACCGGGCTTGGCTAGCTAGTTTGAAGTTTGAAGCTTTATCTGAAATTGAATGCTGCTTTGATGTTTGATGATGATCTGTGCACAAGCATATACAAATCAAGTTAGAGCTCTTTAAGTAAATGAAATTGATAAAACAGAGTTAATGATCTGTTTTATTTATACCACAATCTGCATACATCAAGATTAAAGTTAAAGTGTTAAACAGAGTTAAGCCTAGATAAGAATATTACATTTAAAGGAAGAAATTATACTACATACGTCAAGATTAGAATTCAAGAAACAAAGAACAAAATAATCGGATTAATTGCTATGTTGCTAAGTCTGGTAGTTAATAATATAAGTAACTTGATTAACCATTACCGGATTAATTATAAGGAAGGATACATAATTATTATATGAAACCGAAAGTATATATATGTTTGCTGCTATGTTGTATTAATTTCTATGTAATTATTATATGTATATGTGTAAAATATAAGTAACTTGACCATAACCGGATTATATAGTTTTTTTGAGAATTATAATATCCAATCATAAATTCTAATTGTGAAACCAAATGTACCAAACCATAATTAATTATAAGGAAGAATACATAATTATTATATGAAACCGAATGTATCAAATAATAAATTTAAAGTGTGAACTGTGAAGCCAACTGTAATAGCTGAAATTAATTGTGTTTTATTTTTTTTTAGATCAAATTACATGGCTGAAAACTCATCAAATGGTGCTTCTTCTATGGCTTCAGCTTCAGCAAGATCAGATGATCCAGCATGGGCTCATGGGCAAGTGGTTGTTGATGCAAAGAACTCAAGTATATGTGTTCATTGTAGCAAAAGGATCAATGGTGGTGGTATTACTCGTCTGAAGTATCACCTTGCTGGTATTAAGGGCCAAGTTGAAGCTTGTAAAAAGGTTCCTCTAGATGTGAAATGGTAAATAAAGCAGTTGATAGAGGACTTAACAATGGAGAAAGAGAAAAGAAAGAGACTTAGAACTGATATTGGAAATTCTCAATCACTTTCCAATGATGAAGTCGAAGAGGGTGGTAGTGCAAATCCTACTTTAA
>Ga0307507_10008777_pt1 | contig 13802 bp, 12 predicted proteins | sample 7_EM_MG_FD_207223 | JGI IMG/M metagenome (GOLD analysis project Ga0307507, IMG submission 207223) | Populus trichocarpa ectomycorrhiza microbial communities from riparian zone in the Pacific Northwest, United States - 7_EM | ecosystem: Host-associated > Plants > Roots > Unclassified | place...
TCATCCCTCCCAAGAAAACACATTATAGGATTAAAAACACTATTGTAAATTCTGAGTTTAATTGGTCAGTTTTTGAATTTGTTTTTTAATAGTCACGAGTTTAAGTTTGAGTTCTCTCAGGAGCACTGAAGATTTATATAATTATTAATTTTATGATCTATAAAATTAGTCAAAGTAAACGCAAAACTAATTCAAACCCTTGTATTAATTAAAAAAAAAAAGCGGCATTTCAAATGCCCCGATGAAAAACTCAAAGGGCCCACTAAAGAGATAATAGTCAAAAAGAGAGAGAAAAATCGCAACAATAAGTTATGTTAGTCGTGTGAAGATTCTCTGCGCAAAGCGCACCCAAGTGTAAACATGGCAGGCATGGCCCTGATTTGTTTTGTACAGTCGGTTGTAACCACCAGCGAAACAGCGCCACGTTGCAATCAACTTTTGATGAGCGGTGACCCTCTTCTGTCCGTCACAGCTTGCCCAAGGACAGAGTAGTTTCTTCCAGAAGTGACACAGGGAAACATTAAAGGACAAGCCGTTGATTTCTCGATCCCTCTGTTTCAATATTCTCTTGCTGATGCAACCGACACGTATCCTAAGAGTTTACAACATGTGATATATAAATCAGTAAATTGTAAGGACTTGCAATGCTTCGTACGCATCGGCTCTTCCTTTATCTTCATTGCTGATAAGATTCCTTTTCTTTTTAGATTTTTGGTACGGTTTTTCATTATTTTGCTTAAACGACAACGAAGTGGATGCCTTTCATGCAAGACGACAATCATTTGCAACCACAGACTCTGTGCTTTTTTCGGCGTGTTTGAGAATATAGTTTCATTCCTGTTTTTTTTTTAAATATTATTTTTAAATCATTATTATAAAAAATTAATTTAAAAAAATAAAAAAATATATTTTAAAAAATAACCACCGCTATACACGGAAAGCATAATAAACATAATCAATCCTTTTGGCCGTGTGGCTTATGGAGGAATTCTACTAGCTAACTAAGCATTCTCTATTGCTTCACCGACATGTGGCGCGCTTTAAATCTAAAACCTGTAGTATTTTACTTAATATCTCGAGATAAAAAATAATATATTTTTCTATTTTTTGTTTTAAAAATACAAAAAATTATTTTAAAATTATCTAGAAAACATATTTATTTTTATTTTGTATTTTTTTATCTCGTCAACTAAAAATAATTTTTTTTATTTTTATTTTTATATGAGATGGAAACTAAACACTAAAAATTTAGTGAAAAAAAATAAATTAAGCTTCGTTTACTTTGAATCCTCTGAACAAAAACTTTATGTTTGGCGAGTTTCAATACACATTATAACCCTTTGTTTTGCACACTCTTTCTCTATAAAATGTATAAAGAACAATTTTTTTTTAATTATTCTTGTAATAATTAAAAATAAATAAATAAAACGATGGATGCTATCTTTTATGCCATAAATTAATCAATTTTGTGAATATTATTTCGAAGCTAGATTCCACAAGTTAGCGTGCTCACATGTGGTCGAGTGATTAGAATTTAAAGGGTGGATATTAAAAATTGGTGTGTGTATATCATGATTGTCTCTTTCTAGATTATAATAATAGATAAAAAAAAACATGGGTTAGTTAAATATAAACAGTTAACAAAGTTAATATAATGAACAATTAACCAAGTTAAATGTTAGTTTTTTTTTTATTTTTATCTTTGGATTATTTTTTAATTTTATTATTTAGTATTGATTTTTTTATTGAATTTTATCATTAAGTGTTAAGTTGATTCTGAATCGATTTTTGTGTTAATTTTTTTTAATGTTTTTATCATGTAATAAAATATATAAAAAAATTAATTTAACTCAGTAGAATCCATAACTCGATTTACGGGTTTGGTGGATTGACTAAGGTGAATATATCTTCTTTTTTTCCTTTGATTTCCTTTTGTTTTGACATACGTAAAGTTATATCACGACAACCCTCACATGATTTAATTGAAAATTCAAACTAACTAAAGAAGCAGGACGAGATTTTTTAAGTTTAAACTGTTATACCAAATTTAATAAAAATGATAAAAAGTTTCTATTAATTATCTAAATATTATATTTTTATATTAATCACGGGCGATACACTAATAGTAGGTTAGTTTTCAATTATCTCGTGAGGGACTTTGAGGGTGTTTAAGAGTATGGTAGCGGTTGCTTTTTAAAGTATTTTTTATTTAGAAATACATCAAAATAATTTTTTTTTATTTTTAAAAAATTATTTTTAACATCAATATCTCAAAACAATATAAATTTTTAAATTTTATAAAATACTGTTTACACTGTGTTTGTAGACAGTCCCATTGTATAGCCAGTAGAAACTATACTAGTTATGAAAGGTACGAGGTGGTGCGAGGTATCGGTTGTCTTTATGATAATATTCTACAAACCAAATTCTTATTTAAAAACGAACGGAAGAAAGAAAAAGCGAAAAGCTTTTTATGTTATGAATGCAGTAATGACTCCACTTTATAAATTCTCCATTGTCGCCTAGCGGTTAGGGTATAGCAGACCCAGTTTTTTTTTTTTTTTGAAACAATTAACTAAGAAAATTGATAAATATAAGAGTCCAAAATAAAAAAAAATATTTAAAAGATAATAATGTAGCAATTCTTTTTCTTTCCTTCTATTTCTGGAATCAATTTATTCTATCCATGGTGATCTCTAAAATTCCAATGGACATTATAGTTTAAGTTATTTATTTTTGCGGTTAGAAAATGTTTTTCTAAAAATTTAATTTATTTTGCTTCAAGTTAATTTATTTAGAGTGTTTTTAGACTATTATAATGTGCTAATATTAAAAATAAATAATAAATAAAAAATATTATTTTAATATATTTTTAAATAAAAAATATTTTTAAAAGAACGAGGTTAATAGCCCTTCATAAAATTTTCTTTTTTTTTTAAAAAGGGAAAATTCTTCCCCTATTTGAGATGTCTATTGTTATCAATGGTGGCAGGAACTCCTTAATAATATATAATACTCACTACTATAGCCTAAGAAAGATGCCATGAAGTCTCAGAGGGCTCGACCCAATCAGCCCAGAAGGAATTCAAAATTCGAAAATGCTGCTGAATCCTGCAACCCCACCTCCAGAAAACAAACAACAAGAAATCCACAACTGCAACCTGAAAATTTGAAAATGGGGTTCTTATTGCGCCTCTTAACAGGCAAATACATGTAACTGTTGGTGGACCTTGTTGCCTGTAAATTAATCACGAGCAACTCACTGTTAGGCCTTCACAGAATGAACGGAAAAGAGTTTTGGAGCAGTCAATGTCAAAGAGTTCTTTCAGCTTCACATCACATGGTATTCTCCTCTTGTCAGATGGATCCTTCAATCAAACAGAAAATGGTTTGAGGCACAATTTAGGTACAGTTCGAAATCAATCTCAAAAGATCATAAAACAGCACCGTGTCCAAGTTTCTTTATCTAGTAGTTTCTCTTCATAGAAACTACAAGACCAAGCCACGATGCTATGAATTCTGAAGGGAATGCTTTCTTTCACATATATTCCATCCAATTTGCAAGCCACTGCAAACAGAGTTGGAGCCATACTTGAAGAAGGTGTGAAATCTGAACACGATGGAGAACCAATTCCTGACTATCATGCGGAGTTATCTTTAAGAATAATTAGGAATGAGAAAAGTGGGCACGATACTACATTATCACCATCAAGAAGTCCATTATAGACGCAGTGGCCCCTGATAAGGTTATAGATGGTCAAAACAGTGGAAATGACACTGCTGACATGCTAATTGACACTCTCGATCTTATCTTCTCGACTTGTTCCTATTTGCTCTGCAGACAAGTCAAGGTCCAATTTTAAGGGCAAACAATCTGGGCTGCCCTTATCAATCTAATAATTTCCTTGGTAAAACCTTTTCATATCTCCAGTTACCACTACTCCATCTTATACAGGTTATATATCCCATTTTGTTTTGCAAAGCCTAGCAATCCTGTCTGCATCCCCAGAGATGGATTTAAATGAGCATGTATGGTGTGATTCACATCAGTTTTGGCAGCTGGAATCATCTTTAATGGTTAAGTTATACCTGTGCAGCAGTAGGTGTTTGAAAACACAGGCCTTTTCTTCACTTATTAGCATACGCCACCAACAACTATGAAATTATGACATAAGATTTCACTGAGCACAGTAACCACATACCTGGAGATTGTTTTGCTTTATGCATTCCCAAATTCTCTTGACAACATCAGATCGTGATAATGAACTTTTTCCAGTACCAAGGAGCTTTATTAAAGCATATGAATATTGAAGTGGGGCAAGAAAGCCTGAATTTCCTCCCTTATGCTTCTCTTTTTCCTGTTTGGCTCACCTTCCTCTGAGATGTTATCACCATAAGATTAACAAAGATTATGATGTTCAGGAATCATGTAAATGTGTATAAAGTCCCCGTTGATTTACTCATAACTCATAACTCATTTGAAACATGTTGATGGAATCGACACCGAAAAGAGCCTGCAATGGCTTTTCACAATTTATATTCCGTCTATCACTCGGATCTTGCAAATTCTTCTCCCTTATGTAGGTCCAAAGTTGCTTGACAAACCAGAAAAAACTTAAAAAGTTCACACTATTGATAATCCCACATTCCAGATTATACGATGGGAAATTAAAATAACTTTCCCCTAACTTTTAAGGTGTTCCTCTGTCCTGGCCATTTGAGGCACCCACAATGAATTCTTGAAGCTGAGGAGACAGGCTAAATAATAAGCTAAAACCACCCCCTCTTTTCTTGCCTCCCTTGTTATTCTTGTTGGATCAGGACCACGTTTCTACAAAAACTTGTAAGCATGCACAGCAGCACAAAATGACAGCAGCTGCCTTGAAAAATCCTAAAAAAATGATGAAGACTGAAGAGAGCCACTTGTTTGGTATTTCAAATGCACAAGAGAATGCATAAAATTTGTTTTAGAAAAACCCTTACTGTTGTTCAACATTAAATGAGCAGCAGATGCATAGCTTGAACTTTGGAGGGGCAACAGCAAAATAATAATAATATATCATAAACGGGAAATTATTGCTAAAATCTGTTTCTATATCATTTTTCCATTTTCACAAGTTAAAAAACCTACAGCATCAAAGAACACACACCAAAAAAATAGAAATAAAAAAATCTGCAAATCCCAGAACTAAGAATTATTCAGTGATATACAGGAATTGAGATAAAAGTACCCCTTATATTGATAAATACATATGAATATAACACACACATGTACGTTTATTCACAACAATTTGAATTCTCTTCACAAGCATGTAATCAGAGTTCACTTTGAACGTTAATATGAATATACCCATTTCTTGAGATTCATGATGGGTAATAAATAATATCCGAAATTTTTAAAAATATAACAAGATATGATCATATATTTGGAGGGAGCACTGAAAGTAGTGTTGATCAATAAAGAAACATAATTGTGAAAGCTATTTTTAATATTTATTTTTGAACGCAGAGTCTTTTATCTTTTTGTAAAATTTTATCATCAAGAACAAGTACACCACATCTTTGTAGATAAAGCTGCTTATTATTTGTATGAACCACACACACACACACACACACATATATATATATATATATATATATATAGTTTTACAATTTAAATTTATATTATATTTTCATGCCGTGTAATTTTTTTTTGACAACCTCTCTATTAACCCTATTTATCATTGTGATTTTAGTGAGTTCTTTCTTTTCTAGGACCAAATTGAAGATGATCCATGCATGTACTTGTTGATTTTCTATTGAAGTCAAGTGATTATATTTTTCTATTCAAAGGGTTTTTTTTTTTAATTTTTTTTATTGAAGCATTTTATTAGAACCTGCTTAAAAATCGTTGATGTAGGATAGTTGGTATAAAAAATGAGTCTCAGTTATCAAGCATTTCATGAGAGTTATTGATTACAAAATTGGTTTTTGTTTTGGTTGAATTTTTCTTTCATTTGAGTGCTTGCAGTCGTTTATTTTTTAATTTGAGTGCTTGAATTTTTTTCATTTCAGTCCTTATATTCGTTTATTTTTCTATTAAAGAGTTTGTATTATAAAAAATCAATCAATTGAATATTTTTTAGGTGTTTTTCTCATTTATACCATTTTCCCCCAAACTTTGTCCTTATTTTGAACATTAGTTTCTAAATAGATTAATTAGACACATTACAAATATTTCATTTTTTACGAAATTCATAAATTAGTAAAAAGAATGGAACAATATTAAAATTAAAAATTAAAAATTAAAAAAATAATTAACATCAAATAAAGTTAACAAGAGGAACCAAGGTTAGTACTATAATTAAGAAAATAATTTTTTTCTTGAAAAATCAAACCAAATCAATCTCATTTTTCTTCACCACCATTCAACATGATATATATATATATAACACTATGTACCACCAGCTACGATTCCTCTAATAATCATATTAACCATCTAATAGGTAACTTATTGGTAAGAGCTTGAGATTAAGAGGTTTTTTTTCCCTGTAGTTTCAGGTTTGAGCCTTGTAATTGCTAATATGATGACCACTAAAGGCTTACATGGTCGTTAACTTCAAGGCCTATAGGATTAGTCGAGATACACGCAAATTAACCCGGACATCCACGTTAATAATAATAATAAAAAATCATACTACAAACCACCCCAAATCGTTTACGTGCGTGATGCATGATCAGAAGTCGTTGGTGCTTAAACGAAATATTGCTCGACCTTTAGGCGATAACTAATGGTAATAATAATAATAATAATAATAATAATTTGATCATGTGATTTAGGGACAAAAATTACAAAATTAAGAATGCTAATCCACGTGGGGTTGTCCTTAATAAAACCAAGCCATGTCATGAATAAAGCTAATAACATCAACAATTAGCAGTTGGTGGTGCTAGGGTGGCCTTTTGCTAGATGGTAGCTTTAGTAACTCATTCATGTAAGAAATAATAAAGTGTTTGAAGTTAAAATTTAAATCTATTAAAAAGTGTAAAAATTAAAAATTCATGTTGTATAGAAAACTTTTAAAATGAAAACTTTGTTTCATTATTTTATTTTATTTATTTATTTAATGTTAAATAATTATTTTTAATTTATATTTATTCTAGTTCATTATACATTGTTAAGAAGTTTATTTTATTATTAAACTTATGTTAGTTGATTATTAATTTAAGCCCATTAGTTTGTAACTCAAAAATAGTCTATTAAGGTTAGTTAAAGGAGATTGTATTATATTTTTTTGAGCTGCAAATTTCAGGAGCAGGTTAAAGAATTAAAGTGGATTTTTTTTTTGTTTGTTTGTGACAAAATAATATTTTTTTGCAAAGATAAAAATTATATATTGATTTATTAAAGATTAACTGATTTTGTGATATAATTCACAGATTCACAAAAATTATATATTAAATACATGGTTATTTCTGGATTAGAGTTATATCAAATTTGATTTTTGATTTTTTAAGTTATTATCTAGGTGATTGGGAGTTGCTTTATCATGTTATCAAGAGATCCGTATTAAATAAGCCGTGTTGTTCATGTTATTTTAGGAAGCTACCTGGAAGGTACTCTAGAAGCAATCCCGACCTTCAATATTTATGCATGAACTTGTCCCCTTTCAAGGCTGACAGTAAATGTTGATTGTCAATATCCCATTTTTCGGTTCATGGAGGAAGTTTTGCTTTGCTTCCCCTTTCACTAGCAATACCCGCAGCTCTTGCAGGACTTGGGCATGCTTTAATTCAATTAGTATGCCTTTGTTTTTTTTTTTTTGCATCTAGTCGTTGGTTACTTAACAAGGTATTCCAGTTGTCAATGGGATTTGATTCTGTGCCGCTTGGATGGCACTATTTATTGGCTAGTGGATGGTCTTGTGTATGGTAAATAGTTACCTTGGAACAATGGTTGATCAAAGGTCAAAAACCATTAATTTATTTGTAATTATGTAAAGATGATATAGCTGTGTTTTCAGTGCCTCGTGCTTTAACTTAAGCTGTGTTTTCCGCATCTTGATTTTGCTTTAGATGAACATGTGTTCATATGAGGAGGACACAGTTTTACCATGGTGCTCTATGCTTTGAGATTTAAGCCTGTGTAGGCAAGCTTGTAAATCTCTCTCTCTACCTCTCTACTCTTTTTTCTTTTCTTCACACACACATACATGCAGTTCAGCTGCATTTATAGCAAAACAAGTCGCCGTTTTGATGTTCTGCAATGCCAGGTTGCAGATGTTTGGTCGTGTGGTGTAACCTTATATGTGATGCTGGTTGAGGATCCTGATGAACCTATAGACTTTGGGAAGACAATACAGGCACCAAATGGATCCTGCTGTTACTTGCTACTCGCAAATGTTATTCAATTTACTTTTATGAAAGAACATTTTGTTGATTCTGTGCAGAGAATTCTTAACGTCTAGTATTCTATTCAGGACTCCATTCAGATAACATCCAGAATGTTGCCACCTGATTTCAAGGATTTCTTATGCCGATCCTGCAAATGTGAGTGATTCCTTTTCTTTTCCTTTTCATTTTGTTGGATACTTAAAATTGTTTTAAAAATCATTCAAAGCATGATATATTTATGATGCATTAAACTTGTAGCACTGAAGTTTGTGTGATCTTCTGGTAATACTCCTGCTTTTGGATGTTTGCACGCAACACAGGATTACCATTCCTGAAATCAGGAATCATGAGTGGTTTCTGAAGAATCTTCCCACCGACCTGATGGATGAAAAGACAATGGGCAGCCATTTTGAAGAGTCTGATCAGCCCATGGTCTTAATAGATGCATGTTGGACAATCTGGACATGGACTTAGATTATGAATCCGAGCTTGATATTGACAGCAGTGGGGAGATAGTTTATGCATTGTAATCCTATCATTATGCAGTTGTACTTCCGGCATGCCTTTGCAAGATGTTGTCCATGGAGCACATGGATGTATGGAGTTCAAATTCAAAAGAAACGTGTTGTAGAATATAGCAGGTGTAGAATAGGCAACAGCATGGGAAAGTTCAATTTATGCTTCTTTACGTTTCATGTTCATATTATAAGCTTTCATACCATTGTGACCGGAGGGATTTGATCTGATTCATGTAGGGTGGAAACTGGTACAAATTCTGGATGTCAGGGGTTGTCCACCCTCTGCCGTCCGATCGAACTAGTCTGTTCATTATTCAGTTTTGCGTCTGTCCCTGTATTTTGTCTGTTGTGCTATGGCATATTATCCGTTTGTTTACTCTAAATGAAAGGTGCCTGAAAGTGTCCTGAAATGCCTTGTTCTATCCCTTCGTTGATTGTTCCTCAAGTCTCATGAGCGATCAACATTTTCCAGCACTCAATTTAGACACTAGGCTTTAACTCTTCTGGCATATTTAGACAGGGTTTGTCGAAGTCGTTGGTGCCAGAGTTCTCTTTTCTGACTACATATATCTTATAACTTCCTGTTTCTTCTTCAATGGTCTAAGTCATAACAGAGTTATCATAATTTTGTATTTCCTTTACCTGGAAATGAGATACTAACCTTTATTTGTTGTTGCCGAGTTGCAAATTTTTCTGGGTATCAATGGATTAAATAGTTCAGAGAAGGATCTTGACGCCTACACGCTTCAATCCCATCATTTATGGATTTCTGCTTTCTTAATCCATTGAAAAATCTGTAATTTGTAGTCAAACTCTTTCTTTTTCTAACTGTTATTTTATCCATCAGCAGTATTACCCAGAAGGAATGATATTGTCACCATGTAACCAGATAAATCAAGTCAGGCAACATTTTTATGAAATTGGTCCCTGTTAAAGAATACAATCACTTGATCCAGGATATTTCAGCTTCTTTTCTTCTACTCAGGGTAATCTCCCTGCTTCCACCCAACAAATCCAGCAAGGACAACAGAATAGAAAATTTAAAATTCACAAACGATGAAGGGTTTTACAAAGGAATTAAAAATAAAGGCAGAACAACAACATTTTCAGAACAAAAGTCGGTCAAAAACGATGATTGTAAAGCCAGTTTAAGTTGACTTCTTCTTTCTGAACCTTAATCCTCAAATTCTTGCAAACAAGCATAATTGGTTTCCACAAAATGGCTGTTTCTTCATCACAGACGACTTCCTTCAAATGTTCAAGGTTCATGATTGATTGTGGCAACTCACAGTTGCTTGAGCAGCCCATCATAAGGAGCTGCCTTAGATTTTGCAGCTCGCCGATCTCTTCGGGTAATCTTTCAATTCCTAAACACTCTGATATGTCAAGAACACTCAAGTTACAGAGACCCCCGATTGTGTTCGGTAACTCCAACAATTCAATACAGGAACCAAGCCTTAGAACCTCTAAATTAACCAACTTTCCGATTTCTTTAGGCAATGCAACCAACTTATGACAATTGATGATGCTGAGTTTCTTTAGCTTGGTAAGAAGACAGATCTCAACCGGTAATTCTATCAGATCATTGCTGTACTCAATGTTGATTTCCATTATATTTGGCAATGCTTCTGAAACCAGGATGGTAGAGGTACTAAAAGCTTGACTAATGTTGCACATATACAAGGTTAGCTTTTGTAGAATCTCTAACTTCACAGTGGTGAAGGCAAAGGGAGGAATTGAAACACGCTCCAGTCTGATTCTCTTCAAGTTGGTTACGTAGCCAAGAAGTAGGAAATTATTTAATTCAGTTGGGAAGAAACCGTAGTTCTCGACTATCAAAACTTTCAGCTTCTCCATTTTCTTTATGAACTCTGGTAAGGTGTGGTTCTTTGATCGAACATTAAGAACCAAAACCTCAACTTCAGGTGCTTGTATGAAGCACCAACTTGACGAGAACTTTTCATCTGCGAAAAATGTCCCACTTTCATATGATGCAAAAGGGCATATCAAAAGAAGATAAAGCAAATGAACTATACCTCATGTGCAGGTGCACGAGGGATTGTGTGAAAGTAAAGAGACATGAACTACCTGTGGAGATAGACAAGAGGCGGCAACTAATGTTTGGCTGCTTCTGTTCCATCCACCAGGCAGGAACATTATTTGCACTTATCTCCAGAATTAGTCTTTTTCTCCGCTCAATGGACTCTGAGTCGCTCTGACAGATGGCTAGCTCTCTAAGAAGGTCATGTTGCATGGCGAACTGCTGATTGTAGCAGCCACTAGCAACGTTCCTGGAGAAAGAAGAAAAAATATTTGCTTAGGGAATATACTACAGAATTTTCACGTACAAAGACATATATAATACATGCTTTCCTATACAAGGACGGATATAGTAACTAGAGAGGCAACTCCATCAGATAGATTACAATTAAACATTAAGAACCATAAACAGCTTGCTTGAAATTGTGTTAAAGAAAAATCAAATGACAAAATATATTTAGTCACATGAAGTCTGAAGAAGAAGAAGAGAGCCAGTCGGCACGGCAGCATACCCTGTGACTACAAGATCAACTAGATTCCGGTTGCAGAGTTCCTGGAGTTTGGCGACAGCATATGCTTCTTCATCTAGATTGTACAATTCCATCCACATATCAACAAGGGCATTAACAGGAATCCTTTGATCTTCTGGAAATGAACATAGGTCTATGAAGCACTCCTTCAAGATAACCTTGTTATCTAAGGTATCCAAACTTTTCTGGAGAGAATTGAGCAGGTCAGTGTATTCAAAAATAGAACCAACTTTAGACAACTCCATTGCTCTAGTTTTCCAAATTTCTTCAGGCTCTCCACAGAGTGAACTGCCAACCACTTTAAGGGCCAGTGGGAACCCCTTGCAGCCTTTCACAATCTGCAAAAAATGAATATTTCACTTTTTGGTGGTAGTTAGGGATTCAACAACAGCTGAAGTCTCTAGGAAATTAGTTATTTGTAACACACATATTGTTTCTCAAAGGTAAAAAGTGGCACCTTGCTGACAACATTTTTATCTGGAATGTCCTGGCTCTGATGAGGTAGGAATGCGGAGCTTCTGAAAAGAGTCAACGAATCTTCATAATTCAATGGTTTTAATTCATATGTAGAACCAAATCTTCGAAATACAGATCTTGATGTTACCAAAATCTTGTAATCTTTGATTTGGAACATAAACTTTTCAAGAAACGACTCTGATTCAGGCCAAACATCATCCAGGACCAACAATATTGGACTTGGTCCAATGCTGTTCAAAAATTGCTCCAACCGGTAGACTATATCTTCATCACTTCGAAAATCACTTGGGGGCTTCTGACCTTTATGATTGAATAGTGCCCTTACAATGCCTTCCATGTTGGTGTTTTTCGACACAATAACATAAAAAATGTTATCCTTGAATTTTTCTGTCCAAAGACCCATAACTATATCAGAGACTTGCTAATAAGAACTTGCAGAAATTCTTAGATAAAAAGGAAAACATTCACATGATCACATCAGAATATTTTGAATCGATACCTTCAACTTCTTTATCATGACAAAGTAGTCTTGCCAATGTTGTTTTTCCGCAGCCTGGAGGAGCAGACAGTACAACAATAGACACCCCATCCTTAAACAGCTTCATCTTCAATTCTCCTATGGCCACCTGTAATCCAACAGGATTCACCAGAGACTCTGGGACTGCACATGAGACATCACGTCCATCAATCGTTCCGTTTGAACCTGAACCCTTGCGGCCTCTTACCTCCAACAGAATTTCTTTGGTGTCTCTTGCTATTTGCGCTGGCATAACAGTCTGAAAGAATTGGTTGATTGATCTTTCTAACTCGATGAGCTTGTCTGTGTATTTTGGCCTTCTCCAACAATGATACCAACGAATTTTTGAGCATTCAAGAACGAGCGTCTCGCCATTCCTGATCACTTCCATTAATTTTTCAATCTCTTCATTTCTACGATCCAATTCTTCATCCAACTGTTTGATTTCATCTAAAATTGGAATGTTGGATTCTAGAGTTTCTTGTATTTGCTTCAATTTGGTCTTGAACACGAGGGCTTTTTGTGCCACATTCTCAATTACTTTTAGCAGCTCTCCGAACACTGCTCCGCCAAGCAATTCAGCTGCCATATTCACTGTTTCTTTACAGCACAGACAATTTTTTTTTTTTTTTTCAAGAACCTCAAGTGCTCTCAATGTTGAGTTTTGTAAGATGCAAATGCAAACTTGGACGAAGACAGAAAAAAATATGACAAATGTATCTTGGCCTTGCAACTTACAAATTAAGAAAGGAATAGCAGAAGCTGTAAAGGAAATTCCATGCCTTATTCTCGTTGACATTGACCTACTTACTTTATTATATGGCTTAGCTATGAAGCTAGAAGTTAGGCTGTTTGTGCTTACACTGTATGATAAACAAGGGAAGAAAAAGGAAAAGAAGAATGGAATAAAAGATCGTGTAATTTGTAGGAAATTCTTTTCTCAAGGAATATGCCTTCAAATTTTTCTTATGGAGAACAGATATTATCATTAGTAGGGAAATTCATGCTCCTTAATTAATGTGGCATGCTATGATTGCACCATGCAAGTTAACAAGTTATTGGTGAAAATGTTATTGATAGAAAATATCATTGATATAGAAATTAAATAGTGTTTGCTATGCTAGAAAAACTCTTGTATGTGTAAAGAAATTATTTGCATAAAGAGTTTGCGTGGGCGTGCTTATAAAATCTTGAAAAAAACATATATCAAAAGCGTGCTGGACATGATCGGATAAACCGAGTCAACACTGGATCTGAGATGAATTTTTTAGTGGAAACTGGTTTGCAACAAAGAAACTGATCGGCAACATTCAGCAGGCGTTTCCATTGGAATGATTACTTCCATTA
>Ga0307507_10008778_pt1 | contig 13800 bp, 8 predicted proteins | sample 7_EM_MG_FD_207223 | JGI IMG/M metagenome (GOLD analysis project Ga0307507, IMG submission 207223) | Populus trichocarpa ectomycorrhiza microbial communities from riparian zone in the Pacific Northwest, United States - 7_EM | ecosystem: Host-associated > Plants > Roots > Unclassified | place...
ACTTGATCACCTCGCACTCGAGCTAACTCATCACGCGTTGATGCGTGTAGTTTTTTTTAAATAATATTTAATAAAACACGCTCAAATGTCAATAATTCAATGATAAATGATAAAATTAAAAAAAAAATCAATTAAAACAACAGAGTCAACCCAGGTTACTCAACGAACTTGCGATCTGAGATATGAGGTAGGAACAACCTAACAAAAAAGAAAGTAGAACAAATCACGAAGCTCAAGGTCCAATAATTCAATGTCAAATAAAGAAAATAAAAACAAAAACTATTTTTAAAAGGACTTTAAAAAGACCAAACTTGAACTGGGTTCATAATTGAAACTGGTAGACCAGGTCATGAGACTGAGATTACCTTGTAAATGACAAACACGAAAAAATTACAAAGAAGAATTTCAAATCATCAAAAAATTAAAATAATTAAAATTAAAACAATGAGAACTATACCATGAACAAAAAATAATTGAAAGAAACTAATAAGGGATTAAATTGAAAAATAAAATAAATAAAAAAAATGATAAAAAAGAGCAATAAAAAAATGAGGACCAAAATTGGAAACCAAATTAAATTAAATTAAATTCCCAAGGAAAAAATAAATAATAATAATAATGCAAAGGATAAAAAAATAGTAATAAAAAGAATGAGAACTAGATTGGATAAAAAAAATCTAATGAGATTACATGATGAGGGATGTAATTAAAAACAAAATAAACTTAAAGAATCATCAAATTTTTTAAAAAATAGAAATTAAAAAAATAAGGAACAAACTCAAAACAAATACAAACTTGAGGACACAATTGAATTTTTAAAAGCTCTGCATGAATACTAAGGCTCGGGAGAAAGAAAAGAAGGGGAGCAGAAAAAAGACTAATCGTCGCTGAACCGCCGCTTGAATGACAAAACACGCCACCCTAATAGAAACATTGCCACCTTCGGTGCTGGGTGAGTAGGCGATCAACATTTTTTGACCATTGTAATTGTCCCCACGCTTCACCAGAATGGTGCAAGGGACGATGACGCGCCTAAACATGTGTGACACGCGTAAGCCTATTTTATTCATTTATTAATATTATAATAATGCAAATTACTATAAATATTCTACGGGCATATGAATATTATATATATATATAAAAAACAATGATGTAAATATAAAAATACCTTTTCAAGACATCTTAGACTTTTCAAAGTTAAAAGGTAAACATGAAATTTGATTGTACATAAAATGTGCAATAGAAAAAACTCCTATTTTAAATGCCTATATTTTTTAGACCAGAAGGATACAAATGTTATTTAATTATTCAAATCAACTAGTACCTCTACCCTCTGTGGCCTCTGCAAGATAAAGGAATAATAATAATAATAATAATAATAAAACAGAGAGGGCTAGAGGGAGAGAGATCATGGCTGGTAACATTTGTGCATGCCAGCAGGGCTCCATTGTGCACTCTATGCTCTACAAGATGAGAGTTCAGTTGCCCTTTGCCTAGCTTCTGCTCATGAGCTAGCTGAAACATTAATCTAAATTTCGTTTCGTAAGATTGCCTGTATATTAGGCTTGATTTCTAGTTTTTGTTTGTCTCGTTATATTATCATACAAAAAAAGAAAAAAAATGTCAACATGCTACGTTTGATCCCCAGGAGACAAATTTAAAAGATGTATATATCTGTCTGATTTTTTATGTCCTTGCCATTGACTTGACTTGGCCTTCCTTTTATTTGTTTGTTTGTTATAGTCTGGTGTTGCGACCGCGCAGTTAATTAGAGCAGAGTGTTCTTGCTGGTATCTATTTTTTTTTTCCGTTTCCATAAATGTACAACAGGCTGTGCAAGTGCAGGATCATACTAATCAGACTGTACGTATATCTGAAAGTAAGACTTTACGCGTTGAAATCAAATCAAAATGATCAAATTAGACGTACAAGTCGACGGACAATTACTGCATGGACCAAAAATTTGGGCAAGAAACTAATTAAACAAACAAATGAAACAAGTATTGATAGCTAAAAGTTAATGATCTATGGAGGTCCTGCAGAGTGGGCAGGTGAAGTGATCACGCTGTATCCATTTCTCAATGCAATCCATATGGAAGACGTGCATACACCTTGAGAGTTGGCTCACCTCATCTTCTTTCTCCAACTCTATCAGGCAAATGGAGCAGCATACCTCCTTCTCCTGCAACTTTTCAAACCTGGAGGGCACTGGCAGAAGCTGCTGCGGAGGCCTACTACAGTCGCAACAGTACTCAATCTCTGCCGGCTCAAGCCTCCTGCTGCTGCTGCTCATGAGTAGTACTATGATACTGAAAAGAGTCTGTTTGATTTGACGGAGCGGAATGAGAACGAATGTGTAAAATATAATAGTAGCCATACAAATGCCTGAAGACTGGCGAGAATACATCATAACTGGAATCATATCGCTGCCTGCACCTTCCTCAACTGCTACTCTCTCTCTTTTCCCCTCTTATTGAATGGTTGTTTTGTGCATGTGTTGCAGCTTATTGATCAGAGTTTACATCTGCAGGGAAGGGAACCATTCTGTACATATATATAGGCAAGTGGGTAAGAACAATACAAAAAAAGAAAGGTATTTCAATTGAAGATTTCTAAGAAGTCCACGCGTTATCATATACATAATTAATACATGTATATTAGATCGATTCATCAATTCATTCATAGATTAATAAATTAATTAGCAGTGCATAAGTAAGTGTGTTCCTTCCAGATAATATCGGAATACGGCGGGGTTGGCGCCGACCCCACATTCTCTCTTAGCCACCCAGTCTTGTGTTATTTTAACACTACTGTGCGTGCTCCTTATAATTTTTTAATATTATGTTAATGTGTTTGTATAGTAGTCATCGTGAATTTTTCTGATCTTCTATGTTTATCAATGGTAAATACGAGCATGGAGGGTTTGATTTCATTCATTTGAAACAATGCAAAGCAACTTTATTGAACAGAGAGATCATGGAAAACAACTTGACTTTATAAGTTGATCTTTTCATACATAAACAACATCTCCAATGAAGGTGTTTTTTGGGGGTCAACTACAACTTGGTACAACCCAGCAAGGCTCCTACCCTCTCGTCAACCTTGTAATGATTAAATCCTGACATAGGAATGATATTTGAAGTGCTGTGCCCAAGCTCAAATTGCTCCGTGCTACTTAATTTGTTTGCATCCATTTGTATTCAAGATTCAGACTCACAAGATTAAGTCGATGTGATTCTTAAAAAGAAAAACATGGCAAATGATATCCTTAGTTCTTAGACACATATTGTTCGAGATCAATTTCATTTTTGCTTATATTTTCAGATGATGGTCATGTGTACTTGTGCCCCTAGACAGAGGCACCCCGGAGCACTGCATATGGTGGGCTAGCAGGGGTGGATCGATAATGGAACAGGTGGTACCCAAAGCCAAGGGGTCCGGTTTGACTTGAGGCAGATGGAGTGGAAAAGAAAAAAAAAACAATGCCGACCATATCTGAAAAGATCTTTCACAACATTAGAGTATAAGAACAAGAATTTTGTTGTGGGAAATGCATTCAGACTGCTCATTACAATAACATCCACCCTTTCCTTTCTCTTCCCTTCGATTAAACACTAACCGACCATGTGCTATGCAATGCCTGTGCAGCCCCAATCCCTTCTATTATTATTATTCATCACCCTCCATGCTCTCTCTCTCTCTCGATTAAACCTTTCTGGCTGGGCTGGGCTGGGTTGGCATTGCCAAAACGTACAGCAACTGCCACACGTAGCAGTGATTCCAAGATATCCACCACCTACCTGTTCATATGATCTTTACTGCCCTCCTAGCAACTCATTTTAACAAACCCCACAAATCATGCTGGAGCGCCGCGGTTAAACAAAGCATGCGTGGTCTAACAAGTCAAAACGGCAACACAAGGAGCAGTTTTATCATCCATCTAGGCAGGCGACGCACGCTATATTACCGGCCGGTCCAAATTTTTTTAAGGTAAAAAAATAATTTTCAAACGATGATAACCCGAAATAAATCGGGTTAAATATATCAAATCATGATATAAGATCAAAACAACTCGTAAAAAAAAAAATTGTAAAGTTCAAAACTTAATAATCTATTGTCAAAGATTAAAAAAAATCTAAAAATATAATGCTAAAGAAGCAAATTCGAGTCAACTCGGTCTAACTAGATAAACCTACAATCCGCAATATGAAATACGGATAAAAAAAAAAGAAATTCAAAAGAAGCACCTAACAAACAAAACAAAGTTCAACACAAAAAAAAAACTTCAAAAAAACTCCAAGCTAACCTGAGTTAACTTTATTAACCCGCCATCGTAATAACCACACAAAAAGAAAACCAAAAAAATAACAAAGCTAAAGGGAAAATTATTCCATGCAAAACGATGAAATAAAAAAAACCATAAAAAATCAAGGAAAAAAATTAGACCTTTAAAAGAAGCATTTGGAAAAAAATACCAAAGTTAAATAAAAAAAACTTAGTAAAAAAATGGATGCTAACTCATGTTGACTTTACCACCCCGCACTCAGGATTACCCATCATGCGTGCATTTGTTTTTAATAATATTTAATAAAACACGTTCAGTGGTCAATAATTCAATGACAAAGGATAAAATCAAATTTTTTAAGAAAAAAAATCAAGTTAATCCAGGTTAACTCAACCAACTTTCGATCTGAGATATGAGATAATAATAACTCAATAAAAAAAACAAAACAAATTAAGAAGCTCAAAGCCCAACAATTCAATGTTAAATAATGAAAACAAAAAAAATAATTAAAAAAAACCTTAAAAAAGATCAAACTTAAACCAGGTTCATCATCTAAACTGGTGGACCAGGTTATGAGACTGAAATTACCCTGTAAAAAACAGACATGAAAAAACTACAAGGAAAAATTTCAAACCATAAAAAATAAAATTTTAAAATAACTAAAATTAAAACAATGTACAAAAATAATTGAAAGAAACTAATTGGGGACAAAATTAAAAAACAAAATAAATGAAGAAAATGATAAAAAGTAATAAAAAATGAGGAACAAAATTAGAAACCAAATAAAATTAAATCAAACTCCCAAGGAAATAATAAAAATAATAATTAAAAGGATAAAAAATAACAATAAAAAAAATAAGGATCAAATTAAATAAAAAAATTTAATTAGATTAAATGATTAGGGACAAAATTAAAAACAAAAAAAACTTAAAGAAGCATCAAATTTAACAAAAATAGAAATCAAAAGAATGAGGACCAAACCCTAAACAAATACAAACTGGAGGACACAATTAAATTTGTCAAAGCTCTGCATGTATATTGAGGTATGAGAGAGAGAAGAAGGGAAGGAGAAAAATGACCAATTGTCATCAAACCGTCGCTCAAATGACAATATGCGCCACCCTAAAAGATTTTCTGCCACCTTCCAAGTCGAGTGAGTAGGCAATTGACCTTTTTTTATCATCGTATATGCCCCCACGAGCCAACCAAATAGAGCAGGGGCGATGACGTGCCTACGTGTGCGTGACACACATAGACCAACTTTATCGATTTATTAATATTATAATAATGCAAATTACTAAAACGGCCATGAGGGCATACAAATATTACAAAATAAAAACCATGATGCAAATACAAAAATATCCTTCCAAGCAACCTTTTATCAAAGTCAAAGAGCAAAAACAAAAATTTACTGTACATAAAATGTGCAAAGACATAACAACCCTTCACTCAAAGGTCAATATTTCTAAGACCTAAAGGGCACAAATATTATTTCACTGTACAAATAAACATGTCAAGAGGCAAAAACTCTTGGACCAAAGGCCAATTTTTTTTAGCCTTCAAGGGTAATATAATATTTTTACAATACATAAAATATACAGAACGACAATCTTACCCTTAATCAATTATCAAATGACATTTGGATCCTATAGAAAATACAATTTTACCCTCAGTGACAAGGTAATTGTTAAAGAAATAAAAGGTAAAATAATAATTACACTAATTAAATCCACAATAAAACACATGCTACAATAAAACACATGCTATTGTAAAACACTAAACCTTTTAGTATTTTTTGTTAATTTAAGTTCAAAATCCAATGTCTTCCAAGATCATTATTTAACAAGAGTCTGAACCAAAATTGTTAAAATCGCGAGTTAACTCGTAAAATCTTACGATTTACGAGTCAACATGTATCTAACGTGCTAGATCGGATTAAAAACTCGAAACCAGTAAAATCAGACTTAAATCGTGCAAAATTGGTAAAATCGATAAACTCGATCCGATTTTACGAGTTTACTAAATTTATGATATGAACCAAGTCAGGTCCAAATTTGACCTTAAAATGTCTCCTGACTAATTTTGCGAGATTGAACATATCTTTCAAACCGTATATTCGATAAAACTGAAATTTTACAGGGAAATATTAGATATATAAACATATATTGTGGTACATTTTTAGGTCAAATAGAGTTAGAGAACATAATATTTCAGAGGATTAAAGTTAGTAAACTAATATTATCAAATATGTCAAACAAGACCTTCGTATACTGTTTGGGACATATCTAGAGCTACCGGTGGAATTTTGTTTCGATTAAAGTTGATATAGAAATTAAACATCTAAAATTTTCCAACTATATATTGTAGGCCAATAATTCATCTAAATGAGAGAAAACTACATGTTTGAAATCAGGAGAAAACGACATGTTTGAAATCAAGATTCAAATCTGCCAAGAATATGTAAAAATTGGAGATTCATGCTACATTGAGGAATTTTAACATTAATATTTTATTTTATTTTATTTTATTTTAAATAATGATTTTTAATTTGAATTTTTTCTAGCGCATTACTAATTTAAACTCATTAGCTTGCAATCTAAATGGGGTTTATCAAGACTTATTGTGATGGGAACAATCAGATTGTCACTAGGTTTATGTGTGCTTCCTACCTTTCAGTGATTCCTCTATATTGAGAAATTTTGTTCTAAGAATTTTTATTTCTCAATGTCATTAATTTATTGATTCATACTATCTATTCTCTCATTTTATTTAGATCACTCATTAATTATAATATTGTTGACTTATTTTATCAAATTTTAATATAATTTAATTTCTTAACTAGAATTATCAATATATAATTAATTAAAAAAATTATTTATGATTTTACAATTTGAATTTATATTATATTTTTTATCTCGTGTAAAAAAAAAAAAAATTTTGACAACCTTGGTCTGGGTAAGAGAAGGGGCATGGGAAATTTCATGACTGGACTTTAGTCCTTGGGAGGCATGGAGCACCTCAAACTGATTCACCAAATTATTTGTCTTTTTATTTAGTCCTTTTGTCCCGTGAATTCAGCACTTTGAAATTCAATAAATTTCTTCAATTTCACCCATTTCAATTTAGTTCAGAATTGTTACAAAAAGGCAATATATGCCAAGGGCACAAATAGCAGTTGGCAAAATGCACGAAATACATGTATATTGTTTGAAGATGGCAATTTACATGTGGCATTTCGCAAAGCAGAGATTTTAAAAAACAATTGTTGATGTTCTCACTGTAATGAAGAGCCAAAGCGAAGTCAGAAATCTCCTAACAATTCTTCAAGATGACCTACAGGTACAACTTCTTAAATCCTACCCAATGCCTCCTGAAGTGACTATATCATAATATTGTAAGAGAATCTTAGCCAAGCCAATGGAACCACAATAGCCTTTAACATGACAACTGCTGATCAAATACATTCATCAACACATGAGTAGCAAATATCCAGTAACTGAAGAAAGCATAAAATATTTACAAGCATCAGAGATGAGATTCCATTTATGAAGATGACAGTTGAGACAAGTTTGCTGTTAAGCTTAAGAGGGAGCCAAAGAAACAGAGTGGAGGAAGAAAATTAAAAAAATAAAATAAAAAAGAAAAGAAAACTTACGAAGCATCATCAGAGATGTTATTAAAATCATCTGTTTGGGGCTGTGAGGTTGTTGGAGGCGGATGAGATGGTTGGGGACGGCGGGGATTGTTAGCGTTATAGTTAGGTTCTCCTCCTCCTCCTCCTCCTCCTCTTCCACCACCACCTCCTCTATTGCTATAGTTATTATTGAAGTTAGGTCTCTCGCCTCTTAAAGGCCTGTTTGGTATGGGATCCGGTGGTTTCTGATTCTGATTCTGGATCTGCGTCTTCCTTTCTTCTTCATCATTGAAATTGAAACCAGCAGCAGCAGCAACACCAGTAGAAGTAGTAGCTCGTCCTTTAACAGAGCTGCTGAAACGGCGCAGTATTTGAAAAAGCGAGGTAAGCGAGAGAGAATGGAGCTTCAAGATCCGAAATTGAGATGATGATGCCATTGCCACTGCCCGGAGTGATTGACTGATTAAATCAGCATTTGATTTTGAAGAAAGAAAGGGAAAAGGGGGTTTTAGTTTTAGGGTTTTTGAAAAATGAAAACAGATGACACAGGCAAACGGACATTTTCAAAATGAATAGGATAGAGAAAGAAACGCCAAGGAGACGAGGCCAACATGGTCTTTTTGGTTAGAAACAGTAAGGGCAATTGTGGTAAATAATGTCGGCTAGAATGGAATAGAATACAAATACAACAGAACAGTTACAGAAGAAGAAGAAGAAGAAGATAAGGCAAGCGCAAAGTAGCAAACTGAGAGAGAGAGAGAGAGACGAGATGAATTGAATATAAATTACTCAAATAAAAATCAGTAGTGCTAAGCTTCTCTTCTCATGGTCAGACCTTTCTCTCACTATCTTCTTCTTCTTCTTATAATTCTCTTTATATATATATATATATATATATTGTTCATATGTAGTGCTGCGAGATTCGTTATTATTTATTTATTTCATCATCCTTGCTTGTAATTATTCATATACAAGTTGAAGTTATTTACGGTGATGATTTCTTCTCCATTACTCGATAGAAAGAGCTGTATGGCATTTATTTATTCTTATGGGTTACTTGCTATTCAAATATGAAGTTATTCCATTACGCTTACATTTACAGCACCATCGCTTTTGACATCCCTTTCTTTTGTTTCAATTCATTTTCAATTGTAATGTAATGGAAAGTAGTTTGTAAAAAGCAAAAGATAGTCTTGCTATACAATCAATACACCATTCTCATATGATTAAAGTCACCAACTAATTACTTACCCTGTTTGTTGCAATGCTTAAAACTCCTAATCCAAAATCTTTAGTCAATCTTCAACCTTCTTCATTAATATCCTTTGCTCATTTCACCAAATGTTATCTTCATTCCTTCATTTTCTATTTCATCTCCCCTTTCCCTCTCTCTTTCGCCCCACTCGTACAACCATTACATTTGCTTCTTTTCTTCTCAGCCCATATGGAAATGGCAAGCACTCAAAAATGGTAATAGCAGCATCCTGTGGTTCTTCAGGGATAGAGGTTTTGATGACAACGCCGTCCATGAAATGTTCCGAAAGTGCAAATGCCTACAAGGCACCCAGGGGGATAGAGCATCTGGAAACTGGGCTTACCTCAAAACCATTGGCATTCAAGAGAGAAAGCTCCCTTCAATTATTTCAAAGTGTCCCAAAGTCCTCACTCTCGGTCTCAATGAGAAGCTCATCCCCATGGTTGAGTGCCTTGCTACCCTTGGTTCTAAACCCCGTGAAATTGCTTCCGCCATAACCAGGTTCCCTCACATACTGTCTCATAGCGTTGAAGAGAAGCTCTGCCCCCTTTTGGCTTTTTTTCAGGCACTTGGGGTCCCTGAAAAGCAACTCGGCAAGATTTTATTGCTCAACCCAAGGCTCATCAGCTACAGCATTGATTCCAAGCTCACACAAATTGTTGACTTTCTTGCTGCTCTTGGCCTTACCAAAGATGGGATGATTGGTAAAGTTTTGGTGAAACACCCCTTTATAATGGGGTATAGCGTTGACAAGAGACTACGCCCCACTTCAGAGTTTCTCAAGTCAGTTGGACTGACAGAGCTGGATCTTCAAACGGTGGTCATGAACTTCCCCGAAGTTCTTTGTAGAGATGTCAACAAGATTCTGAAACCCAATTTTGCATATCTAAGGAGATGTGGATTCAATGATAGACAAATAGCAGCTTTGGTGACTGGTTATCCCCCTATTTTGATCAAGAGTATCAGGAATTCTCTGGAACCTCGGATCAAGTTCTTGGTGGAAGTAATGGGAAGACAAATAGATGAAGTTGTTGATTACCCAAACTTCTTTCAGCATGGTTTGAAGAAGACTTTGGAGTCAAGGCACAAACTTTTGAAACAGAGGAAACTAGATTGTAGCTTGAGTGAGATGCTGGGTTGTAACCAAAAGAAGTTCCTAATGAAGTATGCCTTGCTTAAGGATCCGCCTGAGATATTTGTTCGTTCTTTCATGACTCTAGGTGATCTTTATCTTTATACTGAACTCAACTCGTGTGAGGATGCGATCAATGGGAACTCGAGTTTTGTGATTCCATTTGTTTTGAAATTTACTGAACTGGGGCATAAATTTGTTAATGATCTGATCGATCCAGCATTATCGATGTTGATCAGTTCTGGCACACTGGCTAAAAGATGCTTGCAAAAAGATATGGATGTGATGTACCACAATTTTATTGTTTTCCTTACAATAGTGTTTGAAATGGCGACAATTGAACTAACAAACAAGAAATCCTGGAAATCGTGCACTTAATTACAGTATTTTGATCCCTAATTAGCTTCCGTACAAGTATAGCTCTAGATCTAAAAGTCTGCAGGGGTGGTTGTTAGAAAATGAAGATACAACAAGATGTATGATCTCTACACATGCAGAGTAAGTTTGACAGCATACAAAAACAACGCCATAGAGGAAACTAGAAGGATGACATGCAGAAACTTTGTAGCTTTTCTAGTAACATGGCTCCAAAACTACAGAAGCTCAAGGATGTAAACCGGGAGTCTTGATGGAGTCCTCTGCAATTTTGTTACAATTTGTGTTCTTGCATAATTTTGAGAAGATGATGTTACGCTGGAGAGTGAACCAGTTGTACTGTCAATGGAGCTTATGGAAGGCCACGTGACGACAGACGTAAATGGAGGTACGCGAGGCAGTGGCAAAGTCCGAAAAAAGAAACCCTAAATTCTTTAGGTTCAAGCAATAAAAATTATGATTGAACAAAATTCAATACATAAATAAGATCAAATCAAAATAATATCTAATAAGATTTAATTTATTGATGAAAAAGAAGAAGAATAGAAAGGAAAAAAAATCCTTCGCAACCGTTATTTTACTGGAATAAAAAAGAAGAGTAAAAGGAATTATATGAAAAGAAGAGAAAAGAGGTCAATTAGAATGGTACTTACCCTTGGAGAAAACTAGGGTCTGGCCATGATTTGTTCCAGGCTTCCATCACCTTGGGGCACAAGTGTAACTATGAGACGATATTTTAACCTCTTAACTAGGGTTTTGTTTGGTTTAACTGGAGTAATATTTATATTTCATCAATCTTCCACCATTTCACATCAATTTACTGCCGGGTTGATTATTTATGTAAGCTTCATTTCAGCACACAATTTAATTCAATCTGTAGATCACCCGTGGAAGCAGAAAAACCGAAGAATGATTCTTGTTTCAGGTGCTCGAGGCTTATATAGTCTCATTTAGGGCTCGTTTGGGAACGCGGCTGCGGCTGCGTTCTCAAAAAATTTGAATTTTTTTTTTTGCTAAAATTTAATATGGTTTGTATGTTTTGGATCGTTTTGATTTGCTGATGTCAAAAATAATTTTTAAAAAATAAAAAAACATCATTGACATGTATTTTGACACGAAAAGTTATTTGAAAAGCATCCGCAACCACACTGTCAAATACGCTCTTAGACAAGCATGAAACACTTTTCTACTCTAGTAATCTACCTTTCGGTTATAGTCTATTTTAGAATCTTTTACCAGGACTGACTCACGGAGACTCATGAATGATTGAGTGCATTTTTGTAGTTACATCGTAAAGTGATTTTCAGGATTTTTTTTAATTATTATATTTTACATTAATATATTAAAATCATAAAAAAAAATACTAAAACATATTAATTTATTTTTTACTTTTTTCAAAACAAATTTATTTCTAAAAACTATCTAAAAACAGAAGCTAATTATCATCAATTGTCCAGCTAAGGTTTCAATGTAAAACAATTTTCTCACAAGCTCAACGTTTTAACTTATTTCAGAGTTTTTCTTAGCAATTTTATTTCATATTTATTTAATGCTTTATTTATAAATTTATTTAATGCTTCTTTTCTTAGCTTTAATATTTTCTTAATTTTCTATAGTTACTCTCTACTATAAACTCATGTAGTTTATTATGCTTCTGGCTAGAAAACCTTGCTATATATTTGCTCATAGTTCAGCTGCCGTTGGAAGCACGTCTTGCTCGACTGAGAAGTTATTGTCTTTTCTTCCTGTTTACTTTCAATTAATAAATAAAAAATAAGATTTTATTGGCAACACAACAATAAAATCTGTAAACTTTTTGGTGTGTAAAGGATCATTTTAATTATTATTTTTATGTCATTACCATGATCTTCTTACAAGAAAAGGGCAGCATAAACTATTATGAGTTAACACTCCTTGTCTTGTTCTTTTTTTTTATTATTAACATGGGTGTCCGGGTCAGCTTGCACGTGTCTCGACTAATTTCACATGCCCTGAAGTTAACGATCATATAAACTTCCAGTAACCCTAATGTTCGTAGAACTCGAACTGGTGACTTATAAAGATCAAACCCATGATACCCCTTGTTTTTTTCCTAAATTATTGACGTAGATGATATATACATATATTATAGAGATACATGGGAGTGGACACAGATGATATAAAAACAAAAATTAAGACGTGGGAGTGGAATTAGGTTAAAGGTTGCTTTAATGGAATATGATTGTTGGCGTCCAAATTAATTATTATTTATGTATGAGATAAAATTGCTTTATCCCCACATTTTTCTTCTCATCACACATGCTCTACTTTATGCCAAAGATTACCAGACAACAAAGGGCCAAAAAGTCCAACTTAGTGCAAAAATTTTGCCGTCTTTTACAGATCCTTTTCTCAGCAGTGCCCTACCACTTTGTTGTATTGAATTTTCAAAAGAGATGAACATGAAAGCCATTGTCATGTCTCCTTTTGCTTTTCCAACATCATCTCAACTGCCCCCCTTCTCCATTGCGTTAATAGTGCTTTAATCAATCACTTTTAAAAGCAAGATAATTGATTGATCCTTTATGCCAGCGTCCATCCCGCTTTCTAATTCAATTTTGACACTAGTTTACTGTCACAGATCATCGTGAATTGCATTCCACATCTTCATCAAGCTTTTGCAAGAGGAAGCCTCGCAGAATCAAGACCTTCATCTCCAAGGGATGGGAAATGGGCGCCTAAAAGATTGAAGAAAATGACCGGCACCTTCGAATTAAATAAGCTCTTTCTCGTGTTTAGAGGACCCTTCCATGCTTGAGTTAGCATGGATATTAAGGGGATAAAGTCTTGAAGGCGATGCAGTGCATATATTTGCAGAATCTAAAGATTAAAGATTATAAATTTAAGAAGAATATGTACAGTTACAGGAGGAATAAAGCCTAGCAGCCGATTGCAACTTGCACCTCATATAAAACACGAAGGTAGATATTTAGAGCATGTGAGATTAGTTGGGTATGTGCAAGCTGATCTGAACACCAACGATAATAATTAAAAAAAAAACCAAAGCATCTACCATTCAAAACCTGTCTTAAGGTATTTAAATGAAGGCACCAAAGATTATAATTAACTCTTATATTTTA
>Ga0307507_10008779_pt1 | contig 13799 bp, 14 predicted proteins | sample 7_EM_MG_FD_207223 | JGI IMG/M metagenome (GOLD analysis project Ga0307507, IMG submission 207223) | Populus trichocarpa ectomycorrhiza microbial communities from riparian zone in the Pacific Northwest, United States - 7_EM | ecosystem: Host-associated > Plants > Roots > Unclassified | place...
CCTCGTCGCCAGCGCGGTAGCGGTGGCAGACCGGCTCCAGGGCGCCGAAGTCGCCGGTGCCCTTGAAGTCGAACGCGTACAGCGCCGCCCGCGGGTCCAACGCGGCGATGAGCAGGAACAGCCGCATCAGGAACGTCTTGCCCATGCGCGGGATGGACCCGACGACGACCGACGCGAACATGAGGGTCACGGCGACGTCGCGCATGCGCTGGTCGTTGCCGAACACGACCGGCTTGAACAGGTCCACGCTGCCCGACTTCAGCAGCGGCCAGGCGGGCTTGGTGGTCTCGTTCATGGGCTTGTCGCCCACCCACAGAATCAGCCGGCCCTCGTGCTCGTCGGGGTCGGCTGAGGGCCACACGCAGCCGACCTTGCGGCGCAGACCCGACGCGAGCGGCTTGCGCGCCTCCATGATGTCCTCCGGGGTCACACCCCAGGGCAGATCGAGGTCGGCGCGGTAGCCGGGGCCGTCGCGGGTGATCTCGGAGGTGAAGCGCATCCCGTTCATGTCGCCGCCCTTCTTGATGGCGGCCGTCAGCTTCGGGTTGCCGATGTTGTCCAGCGCGCGCAGCACGATCGGGCCGGTGAGCTTCTGGATCTCGGTCTTCAGCACCGCGGGCCCGATCACGGGATGATCCTGGGGAGAGCCCCAGAACCCGGCGACCAGCACCGCGGCGCAGGCCAGCGCCATCAGCCAGCCCGGGGCCATCACGTACAGGGTCAGCGCGAACGCACTGCCGAAGATGAGCGCCACGGTCGTCACCAGGACCCGCAGCCGCACCCGCCCGTCCCGCTGACGCGACAGCTTCAGGTACTCAGCAGTGTTCTCCTTGTAGACCTCGTAGGCGCGCAGCGGAGCACCCTCCGCATCCCACACCCACCGGTTCGTGTCCCCCACGAAACGGGCCGCACCGCGCGGCGCGTTGAGCGTGAGCTGCAACGCGTACCAGGGAGTGCGGATGCCGTGGAAGGCGGTGGCGTAGAACGCGTTGGCGGTCGCCCGCTGCGTGGTGGCCACGAACCCCGGCTTCGAGGTGAGCCACGTCGGCAGGATCGGCCGCCGCTTGTAGGTCGTGATACCCGGCGCCGGAAGGTCGGGCCGGTCCACCGGTCGGGCGACCGAGTCGCCCGACTCCTCATCATCCGGGTCGGCCGACTCGGTACCCGACTTAGTCGGGTGGGAGTCGGGCAGCGGGTCGGCAGTCGGTGCGGCCGACCCGTCACGGGCGGATCGGGCCTTGTTGAGGTCGACCACCTCGGCGCCGGAGTCGGCGGTCATCTCGGCTTCGAGCCGGTGGAACAGTTCGTTGTCGTCGGGCTGGTTCACTTGAGCAGTTCCTTCCAAGGGACGAAAGGCGGGGTCCGGCCGTCGCTGTAGGAGGTGGGCGACCGGACCCCGCCGGAGTGTGGTGCGGGGGTGGTCAGGCAGTGGTGTGGGCGCGCGTCGAGGGCGCGGTCACCACCAACTGAAGGACTTCTTGGCGGCCTTGGCCGCGGCGGCCTCGGTCACGATCCGCTGCCGCTCGTTCTGCAACGCGGTGATCTCGCCGCTCAGCCGGGTCTGGACCGACGTCCACAGGTCTTCCAGCTTGCGTTCGGCGCGCGTCGTGCTCTTCCCGCGCACGACCCGGAACGAGCCGCCGGCCAGAGCCCCGAGGACCGCGCGGCGCTCGGAGCCGGTGAGCGGCCACATCTCCTGATTGCGGACGGCTTCGAGCTTGCGGGTGGTGAGCCGGATCTCGCGGTCCAGACGGCTCGTGTTGGGCTTGGGCATGGTCAATCCCCCTTCAGGGAGCGGCAGTTGAGGCGGTGGGGGTGTCGGGGTAGGCGCAGGGCACGCACATGCCGAGCGAGCTGGGGATGACGTATCCCGCATCCGTGCGGCAGGCCGGGCAGGTGCGGCGGGCGCACATCGCCTTCGCCAGGGCGGCCCGCTTGCCGGGCGTCATCGGCCGGACCGCCTTGGCGCAGTCGAGGCGGTAGAGGTAGGCGACCAGCGGGCCGCGCCGGTAGCGCGGCCGTAACACCTGCGCCGCTATCGGCTGACCGCCCGGACGCAGCCCACGGGCCCGCAGTTGACGACGCGTGGCCAGCCCGTCGGGGGCGTAGCGCCACGGGTAGGTAGGGATGCCGAACTGCGCGCCGGTGGGGTCGTAGCACTTGCCGAACGACCCGGGCATCAGGCGGCCTCAGCCCCGGACTCATCGCCCTCCGCAGCGTCCACGGAGTGCAGCGGGCGGCCCTCAGCACGCTCAGCCTTCAACGCGTCGCGCAGGCTGCGGGCGTTGACTGACGAACAGCGCACCGCAGCGCGGATGCGATCCGCGGTCAACTCCGCATCCGGCCACAGTGCGGTGAGCCTGCGCGCCTCGCTCAGAAGCACCTCGAAGCTGCGCTGCCCCTTCGCCTTGCCATTGGCCTTGGCGCCGGTCTGCCGGCGAGGCCGCGGCTTGGCGTCGACCGGAGGCGCCGACGGCGTCTCGATCGAGGGCAGGGCGCGGGTGGTGTCTTCGGTGGCGGGGGCGAGGTCGCCCATGCGCAGCATCACGCGCTCACGGCGCGGGGTCTTGGTCCGCCACTTGCGGCCGTGCTGCTCGCGCAGGTCCGCGCGGGCCAACTGCCGTTCCTTCTCCCGCGCCAGCGCCTCGCTGTAGGAGGTGATCTCCCACAACGTCATACGACGCCACAACGCGAACGTGGACGGGAACGCCAACAGCCAACGCGAGAACCGGATCTTCTCCATACGGCGGCCGGTGGCAGCGCCGATCCGCACGGCATAGACGTGCGCACCGATCTCGGAAAACACCACCCACAGCAGCGGCATCGTCCCGTGCGCGACCTTCGCCGACAGCGAGTGTCCGGCCGCGATGTTCAACCCACACGTGATCAGCGTCAGCACCCAGGGCACGAACCGCACCCACGCAAGCGCCATGTCCATCCGGATAAGAAGGAGGTTGGCGACGGTGAACACCGGGATGGACACGTCGATACCGACCGGCAGCATCCACGGAGCGGAGAACCCCCAACTCGCCGCGGCAGACGACACCGCGTCGAAAGAGGAGATCAGACCGAGAGCGCCAACACCGGCCGCGCCGAACGCACCGACACCAGCAAGCCCCAACTCAGGCTTCGTCAGCGGCGGCACCCCGGACGCGGGCGCCTCGGGGGCGGGGGACGTTGTGGTGGTCATGCCGCAACCCCCTTACGCGCGGTGCGCCGGCGGGCGGGGCGGACCAGGGCGACGACGTGGAACAGGTCCGGGTTCTCCTCGATGACCTGCGCAGCCATGCGGACCAGGTCGCCGGGAAAGCTCGGGTTGTCGGCGAGGATGTCGCGCGCCGCGTCCTCACGGGCCGCGCGCTCTTCGTCACTCTCGCCCTCGACCCCGAGCCACAGCTCAACCGGGGTACCGAGCGCCAGTTCCGCGAACTCCGAGTCGCCGTAGGCCTCTTGGCCGGCGACGTAGGTGCGCATGCTCATGGTGGATCTCTCCTCATTGCTACGTCGGGAAGGCGCGGGGCGGTCGGCTGTCCTTGTCCGGGAGGGCGACCGCCCCGCGAGGTGGGGTTAGAAGGTGGTGACGGCGAGGGCTAGCTGATCTGGACGTAGCCGCTGGTCACCCGACGGCGGACGTTCAGGTGCGAGGCGCCCGTGATGCGCGCGCAGCCCGAGGTGGCGCTGACCGTGAGACGGCCGGTGGCCTGCGTCGTCGCGGCCATCCGGACGTTTCCGGAGGTGAGGTTCAGCCGCGCGTCACTGCCGCTGTAGGCGCCGACAGTGAGGTTGCCGGAAGTGAGGTTGACGTCCAGCGGGCCGGTCACGTCGCCGACGATGACGCTGCCGCTGGTGATCGTGGCGTCCAGGTCACCGATGCGCTCAGCGGTCAGGGCACCGGAGGTGCCGTCGTACTCCAGCCGCGCCAGCGTGCCCGTGATCACCGTGTTCGCGTGGTGCGTACTGATCAGCGCCACGGACCCGGCGGGCAGGTGGACGACGGCGCTGATCGGCGTCACCGCGTCACCTGTCGGGCCGGTGGCGGTGACCTCGCGGCCGTTGACGAAGACCTTGCCGCCACCGTGGCCGGTGACGTGGACGTTGCCGTTCACGATCTGCACGCCGCTGCCGCCGGAGAACGTCATGGTGTTGCCGCCCATGCGGATGGTCGTGCTGCCGCTCATACCGCCGGCCACGTCCGGGACGCGGACCGTGAGGTTCTGCCCGGTGACGCTGACGGCGGTGTCGCGGACCGCGTCGGCCGACGGGCCCGACGTGGCGTCGGTCTTCAGTACTACCTGCGCCTGCTTCAGCATCGGGTCGACGACGACGCGGATCGTGCCCGCGTTCATCGTCAGGTCCACGGCGATCGGGCCGAAAGCGGCCACGGGGATGATGCGCTCGGTCATGGAGGAACTCCTTGAGTACGTCGGGATGGAGACCGGCGCGGCGGGCTGTCCTTGTCCGGGAGTGCTGCCGCACCGGAAACGAGCGATGAGCCGCGCGCCGGTGAGACCGGAGCGCGGCTAGACGCGAGGGGCAGGCCCTCGCCAAGGTTCTGCGGGCTTCAGATCAAGCAATGCCAGTCACTGCCCCGAGGGGCGTAACCGGGCAGGTCACCCGGCCCAACTCGGTCGGGATGATGACCCGCACCCATCGACCACCCGTGTTCAGGTGGCTGGGTCGGCACGCTGTTGAGTTGTCAAAGAACGGCCGCTTCCTTCGAATCCCTTTCGAGGACCCTCCGGGCGTTGGTGCAGGTCAAGCGGTTGCCCTCTTAGTTCGGGGCGACCTCTTGCTAACTAGCTTGCACTAGTCTGCTGTGGTGCACAACCCTCAGAGGGTGATGCGCACTAGTTCGCTGTGGTGGGTACCCTCAAGGCATGACTGTCACAGGAGGGCCCAAGTCGAAGGCGGTGCAGGTGGCGGACGCACTCCGCGACGACATCAAGAAGATGAAGCCGGGGGAGAAACTCCCGTCTCAGCGAGAGCTGATGGACCGCTTCGGGTACGCGAGCCAGACCATCCAGAACGGGCTAGCCGCGCTCCGGACCGAGGGACTGATCGTCTCGGCGGGGAACCTGGGCAACTTCGTCAGCGACGGGTCTGCCCCCAGTGACGACGTACGTGATGACATCAAGGAAATCCGCTCCCAGCTTCAGGCGTTGACTGAACGGCTCGAAGCGCTGGAAAACCGCTCCGAACCAGGTGGCGCTTGATCTGCAACCAGCATGGGAGGAACGGAGTGTGTTCGGTAAGTGACAGCCAGGGGACGGCAGAACGGAGCTGGGGACATGTCCGATGACACCCCCCTGTCCCCTTCCCTGTCCCCCCTCGTTACGCGCGAGACTCGGGGTAGGCACTCGGAGGAGGGCGCATGACTGACGACAGGCCCGCATGGGCGCGGCGTATCGCTGCCGAACGACAGGCGCGCGACTGGTCACAGCGCGACGCGGTCAGGGCCCTACGGGCACACGCCCCCAATGAGCTGCCCGCAGAGGACAGCATGATTCGCCAGTGGAAGCGCTGGGAGTCGGGCCAGGCGCCAAACGACTTCTACCAACCGATCATCGCGGCCGTATTCGGAACCGTGACGCACGCCCTCTTCCCTGCGCCCTCACGGAGGGACGGAGAAAAAGAGATCCTGGCCGCGAGCGGCATGGAGACTCTGGAGATCGTGAGCCGTCTGAACCGGTCCGACGTCGACAACGCCACACTCGACGCTCTGCGGATCACCACAGATCGGCTTTGCTCCGAGTACCCGTACATGCCGAGTGGTCAGCTCCTCATCGAGGGGCGGCAGTGGCTTCGCCGCGTCGTCGAACTGCACTCGAAGAGCCTCACGCTTGCCCAGCACCGTGAAGTGCTCGCGCTGTCCGGTTGGCTCGCTCTACTGGTCGGCTGTGTCGAGTACGACTCAGGAGACCGCCACGCGGCGGAGTCGACGCGCCGTGCCGCCCTCTCACTCGCGACTGAGGCCGACCAAGGAGAGGTAGCCGGATGGGCGCATGAGATGCGGGCTTGGTTCGCCCTGACGACCGGCGATTATCGCGGCGTCATCTCAGCGGCGCGAGCCGGAGCAGAGGCAGCACCGAACCATGGCGTTGCCGTGCAGCTCGCGGGCCAGGAAGCCAAGGCATGGGCGCGGCTCGGCGACCGCCGGCAGGTTGAGGTAGCCCTCGACAAGGGGCGTCGGATGCTTGAGGGGATGCCGTATCCCGAGAACCTGGACAACCACTTCGTAGTGGACCCTGCCAAGTTCGATTTCTACTCGATGGACTGCTACCGCCTGGTTGGGGAGGACCAACTTGCGCGGACGCTCGCGGATGAGGTTCTGAGGGCCGGAACGGACTTCGACGGCACGGAGCGCTCACCCATGCGGAACGCTGAAGCACGGGTGACCCTGGGAGTTGTCGCAGCGCGCGAGGGCGACCTCGAACAGGCCCTCATCCATGGCGAGCGGGCACTACAGGGTGACCGTCAGTCCGTCCCCTCGCTCATCATGACCAGTCGAGAACTCGCGGCCGTCATGAGGCAGCGCTACAGCACCGAGCCGACAGCGCAGGACTACCTGAGTCACCTGCAAGAGCTGGGCAAGGAAAGGCCGGGGTTTCTCCCCTCCTGACCAGCACAGACAAAAAACGGGCGCGGCCTCATGGCGAGGCCGCGCCCGTCTCAGTCTCCGTCCCGTTCAGCGCCGTTCGTTGTCCTGGTTCTTGTCCAGTGCGCTGACGAACGCCACCGTTCACCGCCGTACGCGCACCCCTTCTGAGCTGCCGCGCGAACCCCCACGGACGCCCCCGAACGGCCGTGCGGACAGTTGGAAAGCGTGTTGGGGGCAACCCCTCACGAGTTCGAATCTCGTATCCTCCGCCAGTGCCTCACCGGGCACTACGAAGTAGCCCTGATTCACGGAAACGTGGGTCAGGGCTTCTTTGCTTTGGGCTGCGTCGGGAACAGGCGGTCCGGTCGGTGCGGTTGCATCGGGCGAGGGACCGGCGCCGTAGCGGTACGCCGGTCCCGCCGCGTGGACCAAGACGTACTTCTGCAGGAGGACTGTTTTCATGACTGACCGGCCCTTGACGCTCATGGCGGTACACGCTCACCCCGACGACGAAGCGACCAGCACCGGAGGGGTGCTCGCGCGGTATGCGGCGGAAGGCATCCGTACGGTTCTCGTGACCTGTACCGACGGTGGTTGCGGTGATGGACCAGGGGGTGTCAAGCCGGGGGATCCCGGGCACGATCCGGCGGCTGTCGCGCTGATGCGTCGGCAGGAGCTGGAGGCGAGCTGTGACGTCTTGAAGATCAGCGATCTGGAGATGTTGGACTACGCCGACTCCGGGATGATGGGCTGGCCGAGCAACGACGCCCCCGGATCCTTCTGGCAGACCCCCGTGGAAGAAGGCGCGGGTCGGCTCGCGGAGCTCATGCGGCATTACCGGCCCGATGTGGTCGTCACCTATGACGAGAACGGCTTCTACGGGCACCCCGACCACATCCAGGCCCACCGCATCACGATGGCGGCGCTGGAGATGACGGCGCTGGACACGACCGCGCCGACACCGAAGGTGTACTGGACCACGATGCCCCGCTCGACGATGCGGCGGTTCGGCGAGATCATCCGCGAGTTCCATCCGGACATGCCGGAGCCGGATCCCGCCGAGGTCGCCGAGATGGCCAAGATGGGCCTCCCCGACGACGAAATCACCACCTGGGTGGACGCCACCGCGTTCAGCGACCAGAAGTTCGACTCGCTGGCCGCGCACGCCAGTCAGGGCGACAACATCTTCTTCCTCAAGATGGGCAAGGAGAGGTTCGGCGAGCTGATGGGCGTGGAGACCTTCGTCCGTGTTCAGGACGCCACCGGCGCGGCCCTGCCCGAGAACGATCTCTTCGCCGGACTGCGCTGATCCCGCGGCTCTTCGGCGTCCCCTCGCTCACCGCGCGGGATGCCACCAAAGCGACACATACGCCGGTGGTTCGTCCACGAAGGGCGGCTCCCCGCCGATCTGCCGGGCGCGGGTGCCGTCGGGATCGGCCACGTCGTACGCGGGCCAGCCGGGGTCGCCGTCCGTGAGGAACCCCGTCCACGCGGCGATCAGGGTGTCTCGGGCGGCGCGTTGCTCCGGGGTGTCGATGTCCAGGAGGGCGAGTTGATCGAAGGCGTAGAAGCGTTCGCAGCCGTGGAAGGCGCCGTAGTGGGGGCCCAGGGGTTCGGCGGAGAAGAGGTAGGTGTGGGCGGTGCCGCCGGCCTTGGTCTGGAGTTCGGCCAGGTGCGTTGCCCGGCGGCGGTAGACGGCGTCGGAGAGGAAGCGGGTTCGTAGATCGGACAGTTCGGCGGACTCGTCATTGGACGGGGCGCTGGACATGTCGTTGGACCGGTCGTTGGACCGGTCGTTGGACCTGTCGTTGGACCTGTCGTTCGGCGCGTGCGGTGCTTCGTGGTTGCGGTATGCCTCCAGCAGGTCTCGCGGGTGTTGTACGCCTGCCCGTTCCATCTCGGACAGGAGGGCCTGTTCGTCTTTCGGGTGGCGGTAGCGCTCACTGGCGTAGAGGTACTGGAAGGTGCGGAACTCGTCCCGGTTGGCGCCGATCAGGAGGGGGATGTGGGTCGCTGCGCCTGCCGCGATGGCCTTGGCGGGGTCCTCGACGATCACCGTTCCGTCGTGGACCAAACCCCACGCGCGGCCGCCGGGGAGGTTGCGGGCGCCGAAGTCCTGGTCGATCACCGTGTGTTGGGCCTCGATGATGCGCGTGAGAGGGGCCGACTGAAGTTCGGTCATCGTCTTGGCGCCGACCTGCGTCATGAGGTCCTCCGTGATGGAGGACGAGAGGTCGGGTGGGTAGAGGCGGCCGATGCTGCCGCTGTGCAGGATCGCCTTGTGGAAAGTGCCCCGGGCGGCGGGGTGGGTCAGCAGGGCGCCGATCGAGAAGGCTCCTGCCGAGTGGCCGGCGACGGTGATGTTGTCCGGATCGCCGCCGAACGAGGCGATGTTGGCGTGGATCCAGTGCAGTGCGGCGGTCTGGTCCTGGAGGCCCAGGTTGGCGCTGTCCCGCCATTCGTTCGCGTCCGGGCCTGCCGGGTTCAGCCAACCCAGCGCTCCTACGCGGTAGTTGGGGGCCACTACCACCGCGCCGGTCAGGCGGGAGAGGGCTGCGCCATCCGTCGGCGGCAGGGAGGCCGTGCCGAGTTCGAAGCCGCCGCCGTAGATCCACACCAACACCGGTCGCCTGCCTGCCAGTTCGGGCGTCCATACGTTCAGGTACAGGCAGTCCTCGGATGTCTCCCAGCCGCCGGGGCCGTCCGCGCCTCGCTGTGCGGGGCCGGCGGGGTACTCGGTCGCCTCGCGTACGCCCTCCCAGGGGGTGGGGGGTTGCGGTGGGCGCAGGCGCAGGGGGCCGATGGGTGGGGCGGCGAACGGTACTCCGGCGAACAGCAACGCTGACGACACATCGTCGGCCGTACGCGCTGTACGCGCCGTACTCGTTCCGCGTAGAACGCCGTGCGTGATGTGTGCGGTGGGGGGGTTCGTCGTCATCGGGTCAGTCATCGGGTCAGTCCTTCGCGTCTGTTGTCGGTGGGGCCGGTACGTCCATCTCCAGCAGGCAGGCCGCGAGGCTCTTTCCGTGGGCGTCCAGGCGGAGGGAACGGGTGACGCCACCGTCGAGGGCGTCGTGGAGGACGAACTTGAGGGCGTGGAGGGACGGGATCTCGTAGCGGTGGATCGGGCCTGGGGGGAGGTCGGGGAAGTGGGCGCGTATGCGGTCGGGGGTGAGGAGTGCGCGGAGGTGGGGGTAGTGCGCGGGCCGGTAGGCGATGACCGAGATGTCGGCCGTGGAGCCCTTGTCGCCGGAGCGGGCGTGGGCCAGTTCGTGGAGTTTCATGGTGTGGCTCCGGCCGTGCTCAGCTGAACTCCCGTTGCGGGCATGACCAGTTCGCGAGGCAGCAGGACCGAGGTGATGGCGATGTTCTCGCGGGTCTCTCGGGTGACGCCCGCGCCTCCGTAGGGGCCGTTCAGCCACAGGGACGCCACCTCTCTGCCCAACCGGCGTGCCTGGAGGAGGGTTTCGGTGCGGGCGGCCACGCGTCGGCGAACTTCGGCCGGTTCTACGGCAGTTGCGGGGGCGATGCCGGTTCCTCGGTGTACGGCGTCGACGCCGATCAGGTCGTAGCGCGCCTCCGTGACCGGGAACTCGGCCCGGGTCAGGCGCTGTTGGACGATCCGTGCTGCCTCGCGGGCTCGGGCCACGGCGCCGGGGCCGGCGTAGGAGATCTCGCCGTGGGCGAGGAAACCGTCGCGGTAGCCGACCGATGCCTTGAGGGTGATGGGGCGTTCGCGGCCGGTGATGCCCGTGACCGCGACCCGGTCCTCCGCGAGGTGGGTGAGATGGGCGTGGGAGAAGTCGGCGGTGACGTCGGGGGTGAGGTAGGCGGCGGGGTCGTGGACCTCGTAGAGGAGTTGTTCGGTGACGGTGGCGGGCGTCAGGCGGCCGCCTGAGCCGGGGACCTTGGTGACCGTGAAGGAGCCGTCCTCGGCGACCTCGGCGAGGGGGAAGCCGAGGCGGGCGAGGTCGGGGACATCCTTGGTGCCGGGGTCGGCGTAGTAGCCGCCGGTGAGTTGGCCGGCGCATTCCAGGAGGTGGCCCACGGCGGTTCCGCGGGCCAGGAGGGGCCAGTCGGTCGGGGGCCAGCCGAACTCGTGCATCAGCGGGGCGAGGAAGAGTGACGGGTCGGCGACCCGGCCGGTGACGACCACGTCGGCGCCCTGGGCGAGGGCCTCGATGATGGGGGTCGCGCCCAGGTAGGCGTTCGCCGATACGACGGTCTTGTGGAGGTCGCTCACCGTGCTTGCCGCCCTGCCGGGGCCGTCCAGGAGGGGGAGGTGGGTGCCTTTGACCAGGTGGAGTACGTCGTCGCCGGTGACCGTCGCGATGCGCAGGCCGTCGAGGCCCAGGCGGCGGGCGACCTCGGCGACCACCCTCGCGGCGGCCGTCGGGTTGGCCGCGCCCATGTTGGTGATGATGCGGGTTCCCTGGCGGGCGCAGGGTTCGAGTACGGCTTCCATGCGTTCCTCCAGCCACTCGTTGTAGCCGGTGTCCGGGTCGCGGAGGCGGTCCAACTGGGCCAGGGCGACGGTGCGTTCGGCCAGGCACTCGAAGACGAGGTAGTCGAGGCGGCCGTGTTTCGCGAGTTCCACGGCGGGGTCGACGCGGTCGTCGGCGAAGCCCGCGCCGCAGCCGATGCGGATCCGTCGCGCCGGCTTCTCAGGGGTCGGTGTCCGGCTCCATGTCCGGCTCCATGTCCGGCTCCATGTCCGGCTCATGGGACCACTGTGGGGCGGTGCGGGGGCCCCGGGCAAAGATCAATCGCGCATGGATTGATGTGGCATCCGCATGGATGAGCCCTCCGCCCTGTACGCATGGGGCATGGACATCACCCTGCGGCAGATGGAGCTGTTCCTGAGCGTCGCGGAAGCCGGGCCGTTCACCAGGGCCACCGAGGAGGTGTTGCTGAGCCAGCCCGTGCTGAGCCGTACCGTTCAGCAGCTCGAACACGCGGTGGGCGCGAAGCTCTTCGAGCGCACGACGCGGTCGCTGGCGCTCACCCCGGAGGGCACTGAGCTGCTCGGTGTCGCCCGCGACATCCTCCGGACGTATCACCGCGGCATGGAACGGTTCGCCGCGCTGCGTGCCGGGGAGCGGGGCACAGTGACGGTGGCCGCGCTGCCGTCGGTGGCGGCCGGGATGCTGCCCGGCGTCTTCCGGGCCGTGCTGGGCGAGCATCCCGCGATGCAGTTGCGGATCCTGGACGGGACCACGCGGGAGGTGATCGAGTACGTCCGTTCCGGGGCGGCGGAGTTGGCGATCGCGGAGGGCGGGAACGCGGAACCTCAGGTGCGCGGTCAACTCCTGTGCGAGGAACCGGTGTTGGCCGTGCTGCCGGCGGACCATCCGCTCACCGAGCGGGCGTCCGTGACCTGGCACGACCTCGCCCAGCAGCCCTTCGTCGCCTTCACGCCGTCCAGCAGTGTGCGGCGGCTCGCGGATCTGTCCTTCGAACAGGCGGGAGTTCGGCCGACGAACGTCATCGAGACCCGGGAGGTGGGTACGGCGGCGGGCATGATCTCGGCGGAGCTCGGCGTCAGTGCCGTACCGCGGCTGGTGCTGCCGTTGATGGCGTTCGGGCGGCTGGTGACACGTCCGCTGAACAAGCCTGGAACGGTACGGAAGTTGGCGGTGTATGCGCCGCGTACGCCTGTGCTGCCGCCGGCGTCCGCCTATTTTCTGCATCGGCTTCTGCATGGGGCGGGTGCTGAGCGCGAGGGCGAGGGGGAGAGACGTGGCTGAAGAGGCTGGTGGTGGTGTCGTCGGCTACCGGCGGCCCATGTGCCCGTACTGCATGCGGCTACTCGCCCAACTCCGGTTCCTACGACGTCTCCGGTTCATGCCGCTCCGAGGGAACCCGGGTCTGGAGTTGGGCGTCGGACATTCGTTTCACATCGGCGAACCGGTCGTCCTGGCGGGTTCCGGCTGGAGAGGTCCAGGAGGAACGGGGAGCCGGGAGCCGTCGGGGTCCAGCCTTCGCGCAGGGCGCGTTCGATGGCGTGGGTGACGTCGGACGGGAGTACGGGCTTGGGCTCATGGCACAGCCAGTTGCTCGGGTGCGGGTGGTCGGTGGTGACCACGAGTGTCGTACCGGGTTCGTCCGCGTGCTCGACCGCGAACGTGCACGGTGACCAGGCCAGCGCCTGGGAGTAGGTCGGTTTGCGGCGCAGGCGCCATCGGTAGGTCGTGCCGTCGACGACGATGTGCCGGGTTCCCTTGCGGGTGAGTGCCATGGCTTCTGCTCCTGCCTCTGCCCTGCTTCTGCCTCTGCCCCTGCCCCTCCTTGGTGGCTCAACCCCGGTTGCGGATGGGCTACTTGGGTGGGGTGAACGGGTTCCGTTCCGGGGTCGGTGGGGTGTTCCACCAGGCCGGTGGGGGTGTGATCGGGGTCCAGTCGGGGCCCCTGTGGGTGTGCCACCAGGTTTCTATGGTGTGGAGCTTTTCGTTGAAGTGGCGGTCCCAGGACAGGAATCCCGTGGTGGGTGCCCGGAGTTCGGTACTGCGGCCGTTCGCCTCGTGGAGGACGATCGACTTGATGCCCGCGGTGGACTGGACCTGGATGGCCTGGATGTCGGCCCAAGGGATGGTTCGGCGGCGCACGTTGTGGACCTTCGCCGCAGACGGGGTGAGGGTGATGCCGAAGCGGGAGGGGAGGACGCTTCCCAGCAACAGTAGGACGGCCCAGAACGCCACCACGCCAGGGACTCCGCCCGGCGGTGGCATCTCCGTCCCGGCCGTGGTGAAAAGGACCGCTGTCATAACGGCCATGGGCAGGAGGGGAGTTATCCGTTGCCACACCGCCATCCGGATGCGTACCTCGGCCGGCGACGGTCTCCCACTCTGCGAACTGTCCACCACTGCCACCCCGTTGACCGGTCTCCCGTTGCGCTGCTGTCCCGCTTGTCCGGTGCGGTGATCCATTGTCGCCGTTGTCGCTGTGTTTGTCGTTGAAGAAGTTTCCCGGGGCGTGACAACCCCCCTGTCCCGTAACCCCGTTCCTCAGACATGAAGTACTTCTCACCGTGCGCCGCGCCGGTGCCGGGTGGAGGTGGCCTGTGATCCGGACGCCGGTCTGGCAGGACGTCTCCGATGCCGGTGATGCCGGTGGTGTCGGCGGTGCCGGGCTCGACTTCGACGACTTCGCTCGGAGTCGGCAGGCGCATCTGCGGCGTACGGCTCATCTGCTGTGCGGGGAC
>Ga0307507_10008780_pt1 | contig 13798 bp, 4 predicted proteins | sample 7_EM_MG_FD_207223 | JGI IMG/M metagenome (GOLD analysis project Ga0307507, IMG submission 207223) | Populus trichocarpa ectomycorrhiza microbial communities from riparian zone in the Pacific Northwest, United States - 7_EM | ecosystem: Host-associated > Plants > Roots > Unclassified | place...
ACATGGAAACAAGGCGTACTTACTAGTTATACTTTAAGTAAGTCTTTTAATTGCTTTCTAAATGTCTTTAGAAGCAGATTTATTAGAAATATACTTATAGTAGTAAGGAAGGCTTTAAAGCTATTGTATCTAATATAGATAGCAAGTAAATAGCTAGTAGGATACCTAGAATGTAATTAAAATACCTTCCTAATATATTATAAAAGGGTTTAGGCGGTATCTATAGCATATTAATCCTTAGAGGCGCAATTAGAGGTGGCATCTTAGGAAAATACTAGTTTTTTGCTAAGTACACTTCCTATAAAGCATCTTAAGAGCCATAGGTAACTATAAACCGGCCTACTCTATATATAAACAAATAAAAGCTCTTCTTATATATAAAGCTAGTTAGAATATAAAGAACTTTATAATTCACTAGTTAATAAGCTATTCTAAACCCGTTTATAATATATTTAGAAAGTATTAATAGCATAACACACAAATTTTAATTAGTTGCTAACTAGGTAAGATATAAGAGACACCTAATTATTACCTTAAGCTTAAATAAGCACTACTCTTTAATTAATTATAAGCTATTTAATAGATTAAGATACTATATAAATACAGTAGAACAAACAGCAAATAAATTATATGCATTTAGTATACGGCAGTTTCTTTTTCCTATTATTATAAGGTATTAATATATTCCTAACCCGTTTATAACGTGCTTATATTATATTTAGTATATAAAAACTAGATTAATGGGACGTTAATTAATATTTTGCCAGAAACTAGTTTAAAATATAATATATGCAAAGAAATACATTAATGTTGACCTAATATGCAAACTATATAGGCAGAGAGAGTATATATTTATTGCGATCCTCTTCTAAACTAGTTTCTAACATATTTAGAATAAAAACATTAATAACTTTAAAAAGAATTGGAGTAGGCCGCTACTAATAATAATAAGGATAATATTTTATTTTATATATTATTATTAGGTGTAGTAAGGTTATAATTTAGTTCTGCTTAGCGTTTAAGGGGGCCAAGATCTAGATCTATATTATATTCTAGGTTATTCTTTATAGCATCTAAGGAATTATAAGGCCTATTTATATTCTAATATATATATAACCGGTTACTAACACATTCTAGACGTATTAGCACCAGTCTCCTACAGTTACTAAAGCGTTAGGCCTTAAGCAATAACTAGGATATTTAGGAAAGATATTAGAGACTTGAACTTTATAAAATGGAGATTAAATTAGAGGTAAGGGAGCTAAAGAATTTAAAAAAAAGAATTTAATTAAAGGCAATAAAGGCTTATATATAATAATAAGTATACTAAATATAAAATACGTTTTAAATACGTTCTAAATATATTCTTATTATATTTCTATTAAGTTCCTATTAAGATATACTTACATTTAGGCCTTTTTTTATAATTGTTTTATTATATAACGTCTAATACTATATATAATACTATATATACAGTCTTTAGACTATAGCACTATAGTTCTATATATATAAATCCTTTTTAAGCAGCTTAATATATATTAGTAATTATATTTTAATAATTTATAAATCTTTTAATTAGGGGCTTATAGTTACTTAATAAAATACTAAGGTATTAATAACTATTAAATAGTAAAAAATAGAAGAAAAGGCTATAAGAAATCTAAATACTTATCTTTATTCTATTTAAAAAAATGTATTATTTTACTGCTTACTATCTATATATTTAAGCCTTATCTATATATATAAATATAGTTACTTATAAAGGTTATTAGCTAATACTTAATTAAAAATATTGTCGGAATGTTAGTTATGTGACGTGGTTACGAGACCACGAAGCGAGGCTAGCTAACCTGACCTTGGAGCAACCCCTTACTTCTAGACATTAATAACTACTAACTTTAACACCGCATACGTATCGCAATACAGTGATATTTGTGCACGTTGATAAAGCAAGTATACCGACACTAATCAGTAGATGTACAGATTAGGAAATACGCAATAAGCTAGAGCTCAAGAACCGTACTAGAAACAGTACACGGATTACCTAGCCTTATCTATTTTAGTTAAAGGAGAAAGCTATATTACCCTTAAAGCTTAAGACCACGTATCAGCTTAACTGCTGATGCGTTAAATCGCCTAGAGAATTATATTTTTACTTAGAGAAGATTACAACCTCCCTTAAGCTTGAGAGAATTTATACTGGCCTTATAGCTAATATAATAGATTGCTAAGAGAATTACAGTCTTGCTAAGAATACTTTACAGGCCCAACAGCTGCAAAGGATGTATATACCCAAACACCCTTACCTTGACACCCTTACCTTAACGACCTTAACCTTAACCTTAACCTTAACCTTAACCTTAAACTACAATATATACAAGGACTAGTACATTGCTTTAAACAATAAAATAGATCCTAAATAGAAGGAGAGAATCGCCAGACATAGTTACAGGATTAATATAGCAACTGCCTTAGAGGAAGACCTGGAAGAATATATAGAAATGAAAATCTATAAGTATATATATAAGAACTTTATAGATTATATACTACAGTCGCTATTCCAAGAAGAATTTAAAGGCTTTACCATTAAAGACTTTAGAAAGATACGCTCTGTTACTAGAGTAAAGCTCCATACTTATCTACTTTAAAGAGGAGTATATGTCGCCACATACAGCAACAGATACCCACTTTATAAGGTTCTATATAATGTCTTTACAGAAGAGGAACCTCATAAATGGATAGATAAGGAAATTACAGGAGCTCTTAAAGAAGTCAGCCCTATAATTATAGTAGCACTACAAGAACAACTTAACTTAATATAAACAGCTCTAATATTAAATTAAGCTATAACCCTATTAGTTATAACCTCTTTAGTTCCTATAACCCCCCCCTATAGCCCACTACCTTCCCACATGGTACTGACGCCTGTAAACTATTAACTACCTCCACTACCTCTAACGCCTATAATTTAGCCTATAGCTACAGCTATAACACCTAGAACGTAAATACCTACCCCTATAATACCCCAACTAGCTATTGCATCTATACCCCAGCAAACTGTACTAACTGCTACCTAATAGCAAGCTGCACCTACCTCTACCTAGGATTAACTACTTACCCTCCTTACTTAACTCCTATAGACGTAGAATTAGTAATTATTGCCTATGGTAACTGCCTCTACCCTCCCTTTAGTAACCGCTCCTACCCTACCTAGTACTCCTTCTGCCTAGTATCTTCACCCTAGTACTGCCAATATCAACCCTACTATGCACCTGCCTATGTACAGCAAAGAGGCAGCTACTATTGCTAAGATCTATACAGATGACCAGAAGTATAATAGAGTGAGTAATAGCTTTAACTTTAAGTTAACTATCTTCTATAATATCTGCAAGAGAGCTAGTCTACCTCCTAAAGGCTATATAACTGCATTCTTAACTATACTAAAGGGACTTACTTAGGATTACTACTATAATAGCAGCCTTTTAACTAAATTATTTACTGAGGTATGCAACTATATATGTTATTTCTTTAAAGGACCAGAGTACTATCGGAGAAATCTTACTAAATAGAATACCACTAACTTCTAAGAAATTATTAATAAGAACCCTAATAAGCAAATCTATTAGAGTTTTTAACTACTCCTTAATAAGCTCCTAAAATATCGCTACAAATTATACCTAGAGTTTTATATAGACCTCTTCCTTACGAATAAGCTAGTTACCGCTTGCTAAGGAGTACTAGTATACCATATTGCTATTTCTAACCCTTTTAAAGACCTCTCCTAGTTAATTAGCAAGTTGCAATCTTCTATAGTTATATAGGAGAAGGAACACCCTTTCTAGGCCTTAATAAGACCGTCTTAAGGAGCCTACTTTACAGATTATATATACCGCCATAACATCCATAATAACCGTGACTGAACCCGCTCCTATAGATAAAATACCGTTAGATCTATAAAGGCCAAGTACTATATTTACTAAAAGGAGACCTGCCGCTCATAGAAATATATAGAGGAGGAGCGGAACCATTCTAGAGATAAGTATAAAAGACGTTTTAACAATAATAAGGGCCGCAATAGTAACTTTAAAGAACGCTTTAGACAATACACTATCTACTATAAAGGAGACGACAATAATAAGCGTAATGAGACTTTTAAAGCTCTTATGCTAGATATAGACGCTAACAAAAACACTAATAATAATAACAGCGAGGAAGAATTAGAAGACCCTAATAGCTACTACCTTATATTATTTGGGACTCTTACTATAGACGAAGCAACCTCTATAAGTGTAAAACTAGCCAACAAGGCTTACGCTTACTTACTTACTATAACCTCTATAAAACCTACTATGGAAACTAACCTGTTTAACTATAACACAACAACTACTGCTTTACGCTATACTTCCACAGTATTTATGGGAATTATAATCGATACTAGTGCGTTAAAGAAGTCTATAGCTAGTTATAGATAATTCTAGGCACTATAGAACACGGACCAATCTATAAGACTTAATACCTTAACTAAAGGACAATTTAATGTGCAGTTTGGCATTAAAATTACTACCTCTATTAGAACTATAGATGTTGTCACCCCTATAGGTAAAATACAGTTTTATATTATCTATACAGATACCCCCTTTTTGCTCTATTTAGCGGATATGGACAGACTCTAAATCTACTACAATAACCTTAGAAACGTTGTTATTACTCACACCAAAAAAGTACTAGTAGTGTAATAGTTTAGCCACCCATTTCTCCTATAGAGCTTATTACTATAGTTATATTTATCTAAATCCTTTAACGCGAACCCCTGCTACTTAATAAATATAGAGCTACAGCACCTATATTACCAATTTAGACATCCCTTAGTTAAGAAATTGCAAAAGCTACTCTATTATACTAGCTATAAAACTAATAAAATAGCTATTAAGCAACTAACCAAGTTCTGCTACTACTATTAGAAGTTTAGTAAATTATTAGGCAGATTCCGCTTTACCCTATAAGACAACGTTAATTTTAACTATAATATTATTATTAATATTATGTACATTAGCGGATTACCCCTCCTATATATTATTAATAAAGGAACGTGATTCCAAGCCAGTAGATAGTTATAAGACATTAGCACCAAACACACATAGAATGTTCTATAAATATACTAGATTAATATCTACCTAGGGCCACTAGACCTAATTACCCACGACGCTAGAAAGAACTTTATTAGTAAGGAATTTAAGCAATACGCCACTATTATAGGAATTAGTATAAAGGGAGTACCGGTTAAAGCACATAACTCTATTAGAATGGTAGAGCGCTACTATAGTCTATTATAGCGAGCCTACCAGATTATTATAACTGAAATCCCTAATATTAATAAGGAGATAGGACTCCAAATAGCGTTTAAAGCAATTAACGATTTAGCTGGCCCTAAAGGACTAATTCCTATACTTTTAGTCTTTAGAGCCTACCCCCAAATAGTTAAATTTAATGCACCATCCCTTACTATTATATAACGCGCTGCCGCAATTAAAAAGGCTATAGCAGAGATATAGAAGCTATAAGCTAAATAACAGATTACTAACGCGCTAAATATACAAAACGGACCTAATGCTAATGTGATTTATAATCTCCCACTAAACTCGCCCATTTTAGTTTAGAGAGAAGGAAACACTAGCCAAAGCGGCTATTAGAATGGGCCATTTACCTTACTTACCATTAGGGGTAAAATATATACTATTAAGCTATCTAGCGGACCTATAGCCTTCTAATCTATAGTTATAAAACCCTACCTTTAAGCAACTAAATTGCAAGAGCAAATTATTGGATTAGAATTACCACCTAAACCTCTACTTAGGTTAGCCCTTTTTAAGACTATCTTAGAGAGACCTACTAAAGCTTAGCAACAACCCCCAAAATAAAGCAGAGAACGCCCTTATAAATACCCTCTACTTACAGCCATAACTAATATCACCATCTACCTATAGGATGACAGTTAATTTAGTACCCAATTTAGCGCCTTTTAATAGAAGGAGCTTACTAGTCTACTTAAAAAGGGAGTTTTTAAGATCGTAAGACTTATAGATATACCACAAGGCATACAACTCTTTAACTTACAATTTGTTAATAAGATTAAAAATAAAGAAACTAATAAAGCCTTTAAGAAATCCTAACTAGTTATATAAGCTTATAATAACTTAGAAAAGGAACTAGTTCTTACCTAATTACTAACTATTTAATAAGTTAGCCAACGACTAATTCTCTATATCGCCACTATAAAGCTTCTATAGGCACGACTTTACCTCTAAGATATTTTATAGGCCTATGTATAATCAACCACTATACTAAATTAAGAGTTCTACGTACAACCTCCACACAAGCTAATTAAGCAACTTAGAATTAATAAGGCCTCCATTCTAAAGGTTATAAAACTACTCTATAGAGTACCAGAAGCTGGTAACTACTAGTTTAAGATATATTACTTATATTACATCTAATAGTTACACATAGACTAGTTTATATATAACCCCTACCTCCTACAGAGTAATAAACCCTTTGGTATTATAGGCCTATAAACTAATAATACTCTATTCCTAGTAGATAAGACCTTTATAAATATAAAGTAAAATAAGCTGTATAAGGCCAAGTTTATAGCTAAAAAACAGGAATAACTTACTATTAATACACCTATTAAGTTTAACGGTGGAGTCATTCAGCTACTAACTAACGGGAGTTTTATACTTACTTAGAAACGATAATGCATAAACCTTAATATAATTAGCACTAAGCTTGCTATAAGTACAGAATTAAGAGGAGCTATAAGAACCTTAACTTTAAAGGACTAGTATATTATTTAACGTGCTATAGGTGTATATATCGCTTTAATATACCAGCTAGAAGCCTTATTTAATTTATCCTTTACCGCCTAGGTAATTAACCCCAATAAGAAAGACGCAAAACAGTTAAATAAGCGTCTAAACTAGCAAATTAAGAACGTTAATAGAGGTCTTAAGTTCATTAAGTTAGATATCAAAACCCCATAGCTACTAGTATTTACGGACGCGTTATTTGCCAACAATAAGGACCTTTCTTTATAAATCAGCTACGTCCTTATACTAGCTAATGCTATAAAGAAGGCCAATATCGTCTATTAGAGCTCAGTTAAGTGTAAAAGAGTTACTTAGAGCGTACTAGCTTCTAAACTCTACGGCACAGCCCACAGCTTTAACATTGGCGTTGTGATTAAGTCTATAGTAAACAAGATCCTATAAATTAACCTTCTATTTATGCTTTACACTAACTCTAAGTCCTTATATAACTGTCTAGTACGACTCGGAACCACCTAAGAAAAACGCCTAATAATTAACGTAATATGCCTCTAGTAAGCCTATAAACGGAGACAGATTACAGAGGTAAAATAGATTAACAGAGAGGCTAACCCTACTAATGCCATAATAAAGGAAAAACCCTGCGCGGCTTTTTAACGGCTTATTAATATAAACCGAATTGACCCACAAGTTATAGGATGGGTTAAATAAATAAACTTAGATTTAGCTTAGTGTTAGGTAACTAATTATAATAGTATAGACCCTAAATTCAACCAACTAATTAGGATTTTCTATGCCTGGTATAGAAAATCGCTATTAGCTCGCTTACCACTAGCGCCTTGGCGGCCCTCGCGATATATTAACCTGCTACCCCTAACAACTCTTCTTCTTCTTCTCTTCCTTAGCGTAGTATCTCCGTAATATAGTATTTTACAGGATTTGGTTTAGAGACATTTGTATAAGCCGTAATATGGGTTATATAATTACGGACCTATAAAAGGAGCGTGGAAGCTATTGCGTATACGCTACAAATAGTCTAGAAGTAAACTTAACTTTAGAGTGTAGATTAGCCTTCTTTTTAGAGTTGCTCCAGTGTTAAAATGTTAGTTATGTGACGTGGTCACAAGACTATAAAGCAAGGCTAGCTAACCTGACCTTGGAGCAACCCCTTACTTCTAGATATTAATAACTACCAACTTCAACACCGCATACGTATCGCAATACAGTGATATTTGTGCACGTTGATAAAGCAAGTATACCGACAAATATATTAAATAAAATAAGTTTTATATTAACTGATTTTATACTTTATTTATATATATAACGTAGGTGATAGTGTCGGTATCACCCAAGTGCACTTAATTGGCCTATTAATCTCTAGATTTGTCTGGTGTTTAATAGGTACAGAAAGCAAAGGATCGTAAGGATCGCAGTGCCTAAGTAGGGGGCTGATAAGTCATTATAAGGATGACTAATTAGAGACACGAATGACCATATAACCTCTGTCCATATATTCCGACAGATAGGGTTATAACGGTCGGCATAGTTATGACGGTTTGGAAAATCAAAACTGCGCATAGAGGAACCGTTATAACTATGCCGACCGTCGTAACCCTGTTACCTGCGTTATGTGATATATCTATCTTGCACGCCTCTGCAAGCCGTTGTGAAGGCCCTAATAGAGTTGCAAGCTCTGCGTCTGCCTAGAGCCGTGGAGCTTTGCGAGACCTCTGCCGAATAAAGCTCAGGGGTAGACGTGCACGAAGCTCTGCACGGAGCTCTGTGGCAGTATTTTGATATTCCAAACCGTAAGCCCAAGGAGGAAGGCGGTAGTAGCCGACAGTTATAACTATGTTGACCGTTATAACCCTATCACCTACGTTATATATTATTTAAAGGTTTAATAATTTTTTATATTTAAATAAATGCTTTTTTTATTATATAATTATACTATTTTTAAAATTTAAGTAATAATTAATTTATAATTAAATTATTAGAATTATAAAATATATAAAGGGAGTTATTAGAAAGAGCTAAAGTTAGTAAATTTTAATAGATATTATAATTTAACTAATAACTTTTATTTTTGCTACCTAATGTGTTATAAATACGTTCTAAAGTGGTATAAAACCCTATTAAAATTCAAGTCCAAACTCTATCTATAAGATTCTATTTATAATATATTATAAATATATTATAAATTAGATTCTAGGTTATCTATTAAAATAAATCTACTATAATATCCTCCTCTATAAGTCTAGTAGGTTTAGTAGCCTTTCTCTTTACAGCCTTTAAACCTTTTAAACTAGACTTCTTTAAATGCTTTTTAGAAGTCTTAGTAGAAGCTAAAGTAGCAGGAGCTAGAGTAGTAGGAGCCTTAGTATTATCTAACCCATTATTAAGGAAGTAGCTTTAATTAAGACAATCCTTATATAAGTAAGCTGTAATAAATTTAGAATATATTTTTAACTAGTTTAAAATGGGTTCTAAATTAACTTATAAGTAAAAATTGTGTCTAACCTTAGCACCCAATTCCTTAAGCAGAGTGACTATTCTTAAAAAGTTATACTAGGAACTTAATTAGAATATATTACAAATATATTAGGAATATCTTATATCGCCTTTTTAAGGCCCACTCTTAAATTTAATAGGTATAACTTTCTTTTAAATGGGAGCCATTAATTATGGGGCAGTAGTCCTAGAAGGACGGCTAGGGGGAGCTAGGGTGGGGGTATAGGGGGGTTAGGCAGTAGTAGAGCGGCCTAAACTACTAGGATTATATTTAAAAGCGGTTCCTATTATATTCTAATTATATATAGCCATAATAGCAGAATAGAAGGCTGTAATAGGTTAGTAACTAGTTATAAATAGGTTAAGAACACGTTTAGAATATATACCCATTACTTCTTCTTACTTCTTAATAGAAGGAGCCCCTCCTTTTTTAATATTCCTAGTTTTAAGGCTATACTTCTTTATATAGTTTCTAAGGGCGCTATAATCTTTAACCTTCTTCTAAATATATTATAAACCTAATATATTTATCTACTTACTTTATATAGTACCAGATTCTCTAGATTAGGTAAAATATTATACTAATAGAAAACCTCCCCTATAGTTAAATCTACCTTATTGCTATGCTAATATCACATTAGGAATATATTCTAAATATAATTAGAACTACTTACTATAATAAAAGCATCTATACCCTTAGGGAGCCTTTCCATTTTTAGGTAGGCTTTATAGGCGGCCCAAACTATTAGAATACGTTTAGAATAGGTTGCAGATAGCTTATATAGCTCTTTAGGGTAGTGGCCATTGTATTTTAAATTGGTTTTAAATTAATTTTTGATAGATCTGTAATGGTAGGTGAGGTGGAAGGTAAGGTTAAAGTTTGACAGGGAAAGTCAAATATGGTATGGTAGGCGGAGGTTTCGCCTATCGGGCCGACATTTTAGCGTGGTCTGACCGACCTGTACGCACCGAGGTGTTGGTTGAGTTTACGAAAACCAAAACGTCACGGGTATAAGTCGCGTATGCTTTTATATAATTATATATATAGTATATGCTAGGAGCTAGCATAAGGGGCGAAAGCCTCATTTTAAGGAATTAATGCTTTTAGAAAATAGCTAAACCTAATAGTCTTAGACGATTGAGCAGGATCAACCACATCACCATTGCTCGAGTTAAATATCTTAAAATCACACGAAGTGAAATTGAGGTTTTGGCTAGGAACTGTGCAGACGGTCCACCTTCTCCAGATCCCGGCTGTCAATATTATCGTGCAGATCGTTAAACCGCCGCAACAGGAGAAGTTCGAGAATTCAACCATCACAACCCTGTCCGACGCACCTTTTCGTCACCCAAAGACATGGACCTGAAAGAGATGATATGAGGGACGTGTAGCGCCCCCAAGAACAATTCCGAATTAAAACAAGGCAAAAGGCAAGGCACGCATTAACGTCTGGAACAGTCCTAACCACGACCATCCAAGAGTAAGAGAGCCGAAGAATGTGCCGCATGCTCTAAGAAGATTCTCGAGCAAGAGTATATAAGAAAGGGAGAAATAGAGAAATGCGCTGCATCCCCTATGGCAAGAATTCTGGGTACTTGTGAGCCCACTCTAGTGTAAACCTATCACCTAATGCATACATGAAGCGTCTCCTATTCTTGACGTAGAACGCTTGACAGTCATTCGTTAGATAAGTGGTAAGGCCCTTTTTCACGTCGGAGAGGATTTCATCCTTAGCAGCATCCAGTTCAATAACCCATTTCCGGATTTGAGCATCTGTAAGCGGTGGATCCAACGGGAATCGGGATTTTTTGACGGGTTCGGTTGCGGGCTCTACACCAGGCTCGTTTGCGGGGTCAGTTATGGGATCGGTTACGTGGTCAGCTGCGGGATCACTGGCAGAATCAGTGGCGGGATCAGTGACGGGATCAGTGACAGACTCAGGCCCACGGAGAGCCTGCATCAGGGCTGCCGTGAATCGGTCCTTCTCTTCATCCGTCATCACAATAGGCTCAACTGTCCCATCAGTTTTTTCCTCTTCCCTAGTGTCGTTCACCCACGCACGCGAAAAACGAGGTAAATTGACGCGACAACAGACACATAACCTGCACGAAGTCAATCGTCCCGTGGATTTGGTAAAACGAGACGTTCTGTTCCTCTTCTTGAGCAATCCTCGATACGATATAGAACCAGTGTGTCCAATAGCCAGCGGACAGCGAGCTTTGAGGCCTTATAGCTGACGACTGCAGCCAAGTGGATCGCTCGCTGTCCGCTGCGTCAAAATCAGGTACGCTAACTGTTACGCTATCAGCTCGCTATCCGAATTAGGCAATTTGCATAAAATTCACGGTGTTTCATTGCGGATTTTTGGCAGCACCTCTGTATATACAAATATTGACGTTGCCCGATCAAAAGTTGACCTTAATTCACCCAATATAGTGTTTAAATATAGCCAAAATCATCCTCCGCGCCCGTAGAGGCTTAAAAAGGTAGATATTAAGGTCGGTGGTAACGTTAGCGGTAAGAAAGGAAAGCAGTGGTAAGGGCTCCGGAGGCTCTATTTTTATGTTAAAATTTGATCAAATATGAAGCTCTATTAAATGCATCTTACCAAGCTAGCTTTTCTGCCTCTATAGTTAGCTTATAGCCAGTAAGATCGATATTCAAGCTCGTCAACCAGGGTGTAGTTGAAGCTCCATTAGAGTTGATACAGTCGACTAAACTACTTGATAAAAGGCCTTTAATTAACCACCACTTCTGACATTAATCTGCTTCAATCGTGTTAGCCAACAGTCGATTACGCTCATTAGTAACGATCTTTTTGGCTCGATACAGCCGTAGTTCTAATCAGCTGGAGGAGGCTCTCGCGATGTAGAATTATCTCGATCGCCCGATTCGGTATCGTCGTCAGTTGGAAGAGGGGAGGAAGCAGTTGATCCACGAGGCCTGCGCGGTACTGAAGGACGCGTAGATGAAGTTGATAAGAGGCAGAGGAAGAAGCAGAGGAAGAAGCTCTACTACCTTGCCGGGGCGTAAAATGTAATGTACTTTGCATTTTATATAGGTAATAAAAAGGTAAATTTAAATATACGCGTTGTGGAGATGGGGAAAATGTACTATTTACTATGGCTAAGCGAGAGATTCCCAAGGGCTTCCCATTGCTTGGCCAACCGGATTTCAGCCGAAGATCCGAATTCTGCCAAAAGCTTCAAAACACCACCAAATCTTCATTTTCTTACCACCAGGGCAGCGAGCTGTCAGCTCGCTGTAGTTTTATCACCGACTGACTGCTGACTGACTGTAACTACCCTATACGCAGACTGACTGCTAGCTGACTGCTTACATTATCAGCTTCTTGGCAGCTACGCTGCCAGCGTCGCTGGCTATTGGACACACTGTATAGAACCTGCCACATCTTCGATTCGCTGCTAGCACACTGTAGAGCATAGAAACAGGCCCTCTGCCAGTTTAAGCCCTCCCCGCCAACAGCGTATGACGCAACCAAAACTGGGGTGCCATCGTGATCGTTAAAATCATCAGAGAGACTCTGGCGCTCTTTATCCGTGAGGTGTGCATGGTAACCGGCGCAATCGATATCGAAGGCCGATATCTAAGTCTCTACAAGCAGCTGGGACCATGGATAGTCAGTCCAGATCAGGACCTTCCTTCCCTGCACAAGAACTCTCGCCGCCAAATCCCAGACGAGGTATTTCAATTTTGGCGCCATCAGCAGTTGTATCCGGATTGATAACTATGTTAGAGGGGTGTTGCGGCACGATGAGACCACTTTCCCCACCGCAGAGAACTGCAAGTCTGGGCTTGGGGCGCTTCGCATCGGGCTTGAGTGAAGCTTCCTTGATGTTCAGAATCTGCCGGGACTCGCCTTTGTGAAGCTCGGAAGGGGAGGCCTTTTCAATGAACCGCGCCAGAGCGCCCCTCTGATTTAGATTGTAGTTGTACTTGATTTGTCTGATGACACAAGCCAATGCTTCGCAAATAATTTTTTCTTTCGCTGACTTGGCGCGATTCTAGTAATTGCCCAGGTGTACCCAGGGGGTAGCAGCTCGGCAAGGTCACGGAAAAACTCGGCGGGGCCAGAAAGTTCAACGGGGTCAGAACTTTAAGTTTGACTTTGTGACCCCGCCCAGCTTGTAACCTTGCTCAGTTTCTGCATATGCGGCGCATATACAAAAAATTAATTATTTTAGAATTTAAAATATTTAATAAATAAAGAATATTATATAACGTATTTCACGGGTGAGCTGGTCAAACGGGTGAGCTGATCACTTCAAAAACACACCAAAAAATGGAAAAATCACACTTTAATATCTTAACAACTACTTAATAATAAATTTTAATAATTTAAATTTGGACTTTTATATATACTCTCTAGCTCCTATTAAAGTTATATAATAAATAGTCGGGTGGTTTTTAAAATAGTAAAATTTGGGGGCCAAAATGAGGC
>Ga0307507_10008781_pt1 | contig 13797 bp, 4 predicted proteins | sample 7_EM_MG_FD_207223 | JGI IMG/M metagenome (GOLD analysis project Ga0307507, IMG submission 207223) | Populus trichocarpa ectomycorrhiza microbial communities from riparian zone in the Pacific Northwest, United States - 7_EM | ecosystem: Host-associated > Plants > Roots > Unclassified | place...
CTAGTTCTAGCAACGGTCCTCTACTGGCTACCATTCTAGTGCCTCCCTAGGTAGGGAGGATGTAAGGAAGAAAAGAAGGGTAAAAAATAAGGCGGCTACATAGGCAGAGACACGTGTAGACGCTATTAGGAATATAGCGGGGACCCAATACAGAGCTTCGTGTAGAGCCTCCATACGCAGAGCTTCGCGTAGAGCCTTGTGCAGAGCCTCTATACGTAGAGCTTCGTATAGAGCTTCGTGTAGAGCTTCGTGTAGAGCCTCCATATACAGAGCTTCGCGCAGAGCCTTATGCAGAGCTTCATGCAGAGCTTCGTGTAGAGCTTCGTGCAGAGCCTCCGTACGCAGAGCCTCGCGCAGAGCCTCGTGCAGAGCCTCTATACGTAGAGCTTCGTGCAGAGCCTCGTGCAGAGCCTCTATACGTAGAGCTTCGTGCAGAGCCTCGTGCAGAGCCTCTATACGTAGAGCTTCGTGCAGAGCCTCGTGCAGAGCCTCTATACGTAGAGCTTCGTGCAGAGCCTCGTGCAGAGCCTCTGTACGTAGAGCTTCGTGCAGAGCTTCGTGCAGAGCTTCGTGCAGAGCTTCGTGCAGAGCGTCGTGCAGAGCGTCATGCAGAGCCTCTATACGCAGAGCTTCGTGCAGAGCCTCTGTACGCAGAGCTTCGTATAGAGCTTCGTGTAGAGCTTCGTGTAGAGCTTCGTATAGAGCTTCGTGTAGAGCCTTATACAGAGCCTTATACAGAGCCTCCAAGTAATAAAACTATATAAGATTGTATAAGATTATATTAGATAATATATAATAGTTAAATATATAGCATATAACTTTACCTTAATTGCATATTAAGAAATATATAGTTACCTTTTAAAGTTGCTAAGTAGGTTAATTGCGTGTTAAGAAATATATAGTTAGCTTTTAAAGTTGTTAAGTTAGTTAATTGTATATTAAGTTAGTTAAATTGCGTGTTAAGTTAATTAATTGCATATTAAGTTGGTCGAATTGCGTGTTAAGTTAGTTAATTGCGTGTTAAGTTAGTTAAATTGCGTGTTAAGTTAGTTAATTGCATGTCAAGTTAGTTAAATTGCGTGTTAAGTTAGTTAATTGCGTGTTAAGTTAGTTAATTGCGTGTCGAGTTGGTTAAATTGCATGTTAATTACGCGAAACGCGAAAATCAAAGTCTACTTAAATCTTATCCTGCGAATATTTTCCCGATGAGGTTATATAATTGTGTTTTTTACACCTAGTTTATCTAGCGGTTTGTCTAAGTTAAAAGAACAGTATTGCTTTGCAATACTAATATCCTCTAATCTTTTCAAAAAATAATAAAAGGCACTTTGTAACTAAAATCAAGGGAACAGCTAACTAGATTACTTAGGTAATAGCAATTATATGCCTAGGCTTACGCCTTACTATTATTAAGGTATTATATTAATAAAGAGTACCAATTTAGGTTTTGAGTTGGTATAATTTATAACCTTTTAACCCTTTTATAACGAAGAGCAATAAGACCCTTAGTATATACTAGCCTTAAGCTATAATAGAGCAGCGCCTAGTAGGCTTTCTAATTGGGCTAACTTAGGATAGGCTATAAAAGGGGCTCTTAATTATTTATGTGGTATATAGGTAGTTACTTCTCTTCTTAATAATATAACGTAATCTTCTAAGAGCAAACCTTATAGGCTCTTTATACTTTATCCCCTTTTCTTCCTCTTCTTTAGGTTCCCCTAGGGATATTGTCCAATATTAGGAATCTCCAACTCCCCTTGCTTTAAATACCTTATAATCCGCCAAATAACAATCCAACTTGAAACTATGGTTATAATACTTATTAAGCATATTATAGGTTAAAAATCCTAATAAGTCTTCTAATGTCCTACCTAACTTTAACAGGAACATACCTTAACACTTAAAGGTAGTCCTTAGGAAGAGATAATAAGCCCAGTTTTATATAATTAAACTTATTATAGCAGTGCTATAAAAGTTCACGATAATCTAAACAATAGGATTGTAATTAACTGTAATAAGGTTTAGAACTAACTTATTTTAAGAACGCGTTCTAATAAACCGTTGCAACTAAAATATTAATTAGTTTTAAGTACGTTGTAAGCAATAGGAAACCCAACTACTTTTTAGTTACTTTGTTTAAAGCAATAACCCTCCTCGTTAACTAAATAACGGCTTAGTTTTATTACCGACTTCCCCTCTAGAATAAAGACATCTATAGAAGATAATATTTATACCTACCTCGCAAAAAACTGCAAAGGTAAGGCTCTAGCGGCAATAGCGCCATTATCCCTTATAACAGTTCTGAAACCTTAGGAATTAGTAACAAACCATCCTAGACCGGAATTGACAGATTAAACCAACTTGGCCACGTTATAAAACTGTCTATAAGTATAACGTACAGCAAACACAGAAAAACTATCAAGATATTTGATAATTATTAAAAGAAGCTCAACCAAAAGTTAAAGCAAGAAGCATTTAGCTATTACTTCTAAACGTAATAACCGCAGTTAAACAGAATAAAACCACTTTGTATGTAATTCCAGTGGTTTCACACAAATGTAGTTAGTCCGCTTGCGGACTAATTAAAAATTCGCGTCTAAGCTTGCTAAGGTAACCTCAGACTATAGAATCAACTTTTTAACAAAAAAGGTTAGCGATATCCGCTTGCGGATTGGCGTATATATTAATTTGTATAATCCTTAGCACAATTTTCCCTGTTTTTATATGGTAAAATCGTTATACACACTAATCCTTGATGTTTTAGTGGCATCTAGCACCTATGCAAGTACTTAGCAAAGCCTACTACGAAGCGTACTATAAAGCCTACTGCAAAGCATTCTGTAAAGCCTGCCACAAAGCGTTCTATAAAGCCTACTATAAAAGCTGCTGCGATACCTGCCCTAAAACCTTCTTTAAAACCTGCCATAAAAAAGCTAACCTAAGTTCCTTCTATATAAAGATAAGTTCAATTTGAGGACAGAGGTAGTGTAGGCACTAATAGGCTAGAGAGCCTTAATATAGAGGAGGAGGTAGTAGTAAAAGAGTATAAGGAGACTAAGGAATTGGAGGAGTTGTAGCTGGAGGAGGTTATAGAGGTAGAGGGTGGCGATCTATTACCTAAGCTGCCTACTATTTAGTCCTCTTAGTTAAATAAGGCGCTTATAAAGGCGCGGCTTAAGAAAAAGCGTTAGCTTTTTGCTCTTTAAGATCCTACTACCTCTAATCTAGAAGAGGAAACCGCTAAGCTAACTTATACTACTCTTAGCTTTATACAAACTATTATAAAGATCTTTATAAATACTAAGCTGGCTACTTAGAAACCTTTACCTCCTATACTAATATCTAGCTTCAGTCTTACAGATATTAAAACTGCTTTAAGTATAAAGGTAGACAAGCTAGTAAAGAATAAGGATTACAAGGTTTACTAACACATCATTTCTATTAAGCCGTCATAGCTCAGTAACGTTCGATACGTTTATAGTAAGTTATAAGGTGGTACCTAACAGTGACCTCAACGGCTAACAATATGCTTCTATATAGAATCTTAAGCAAATTGCTTTCTACTTACCTTTATTATCATTTAATAGGCCCATTTTTATATTTAGCTTTTTAATTAAATATTTACACTTATAAATAAGACCTATATTACAGGTGTGAGTAATATAAAAACTCGTCAGATCGCCTTTTATGCATTTATGCATTGTGCCTTTACAAAAGGTGGTACTTATATAACAAGATTTAGTAGTAGTATAGTTATATTGGCACTACAATGCAAACCTTTTATTGTTATTTAGTTGTTGAGTACTATAAAGCACAGTAAGTAAAGAATGTAAGAATCTGACTTGGCAATAAAGAAGGAGATAGAAGAACTAAATTGGTTACTATTATGTTACCAAGTATTATAGAGGGCAAGGAATAAAATAGAGTATCTAATTTGGCATTAAACAGAACCATTGTCCACTTATCTCTAACCAAGCTTTTAAGGTTTATTTAATCCCTAGGATATTAAAGTGCGGTATGCCTTGAAATAATATAGGCGTGCAATTACCTTTCGCATTTATAGATGCGACTCTCTTGCTTATTAAGATATGTAAAGCATTAGGCTTTTTTTGTATATCTTGGTAATCTTAATTGTCTTATCTATACACCTTTTAATATCCTATTATATTAATTGGCTCTGCGGAATTAATAAAGCAGACTGTTTCTCCTTTTATTAAGCTTAATTATTTAGAGTCTAAAGATTTAAGATAAGTTTGGAGGTAGGGTTAATAGGCATTAATAAGATACTCTATGTGCATTATACGCATACCTTTTAAAATGCCTTTATATATTAAGTTCTATAGAATATTTAGGATATTTACATTCAAATTTTTTCTAATACTTAGATAGTTAAAAGTGGATATCCACATGCTTATTAAGAATGTCTTTTTACAGTATTTTACGCATCTGTTTTTTGTATATAAATTTCTCATTACTAATACAAATGAGGCATACTGGGTGTGGGAGCACTATGGGATATCAATATAGACACTAAGCGGTCTCAACTTTATCAGCTTTTGATATGCCCGGTTTTTACTTTATAGTCTTGCTACCTTAACTGGGGATGCTATTAAAGGTTATATAACCAAAAGTTGGGCCATCTAAGACATCCCTTTACTTATTTATAAAAGATAAATTATTGCTGTTAAAGATAACAAAGCTCATCTTCTTTTATTTTGAGGCTCTGTATTAGGCGGTTTCTTATTAATAACATAGCTAAGCTAGGGCATAGATGAACCTAATACAATTATTGTCATTTTCTAAGGGCTTAAAGAGTATACTGGCAATAGTGGCCCGCTCTTAAATTTCAAATTCAACTCTTGGCAGTATTAACACTTTAGTTAGCGCCTTCCCACTAAGCTGCCTGGCTATCTCAATTGTGTTAATCAATTTATAGAAGTTGTGAATAGCCTTATTTAATCGTTCTCTGTGCAATCTTTAATATATTATACCAATCTTCCGCTTAGTATCTTTATATTACTAGTATAAGTTGGTTCCTTTGGCCTTAGTAATAGGGTAGAGGCCTACGCTATTAATTTAGTCCTTATATTCTCCTTATTCACTATAAAGCGCTCTAAGCTTAGGGTGGTTTCGGAGCTCTTCCAGCTAATTATTATTAAGCTCTATAGGTGCGCGTTAATCTTATAATAGACCCATTCTTGTAACGGATTTAATAAAGAGATCTTATAAAGGACTTCTAAAATATATGCTCTAGTAATCACGCGCAATATGCGTTAGTATATAGTACTTTTTATATATGCTACCGAGATGGCCTATAGTCTGGTTCCGTTCTTTAGGAGTAAGAGCGTCTATAGATTCTATAATATTAGTATAGAACAAAGGAAGCTAAGAACTGATAATAGAGCCAACCTACCATTAATGTTTTTACTTAAAGCCCGTCATAGCTGGTACAACTCTAATACTATTTCAAAACTAGTAATAAGCCCTAAGCGTATAAATATGTCACAGTATTTTGCGTATGGAAAGGCTTTGTCTTTCAGAATATTGACACCCCCTATTATATATCTAACGTCGCAGAAGAATGGCTAATCTAGTACTTTATCCTTCTATCCAACGCGTAGCATATTACAGTACGCTGGTGCCTTGAGTTTAAAGATATCTTTAACACTTGTAAAGTTATCTCTAAATGCCTCCCAACTAATACTAATGGCTAGGACATACAAAACAATGCAGAACGCTAGAAGTCCTTCTAGACGGAAAGTAAACTTCTTTCTACAACATTTAAAGCGTTAGTAAAATAAATTGCAACCTAGATCTATTACTTAGCTTACAGTCTACCGTCCTTTTCCTTGTTCTTAATATGTTCTAGGTTTATATTCACCACAATTATACTCTGTTTAGGGTGTTTTTTGTTATAAATAACTATAATATTAATATCTTTAAACCACAGTGCTTTATTACTGCCTTTAGTACTAGCGCTTTTAACAAGAGCTCCTAGTCTTATAGCTGTAGCTACGCTAAGTAGGAGAAGAAGTGAAATTTGGACTTAAATAGAGCTATAGAGGGGCTTAGTATCATCTACCTAAAGAGCATGGAGGATAGTGTAAAGGTCCTAAATATACATGGCGTGCTTTTCCTTTTCCAATTTATTAAGCCCAAGGCTAGGTATCCACTACCACAGTTATTAGTGAACAAGTTTGCAAAGAATAATTTTAAAGAATTTACATTACAAATATTATCTAGGACATTATGGTCCATTCTATAGTTCGTTAGATCCCTATAGCAGAGGCTAATTCATTTCTAGTAGCATTATATTAAGCTCTCCTTCTTAATTTAGAAATGTTTTTTACGCTATATTAGATACGCTTTAAATACCTCTAGGTTGCATTTACATAGGTGGTCTTCCGGAGATTTTTTGGTCCTTTTTTTAATCTTTCCATAGTACCTATTTCGAGCTGTTAGAAGAGAGTTCGACATAAGGTATACATAGAAGATATATCTTACATCTCCCAGATTTCGCCTTCCCTCTTCTATAGCTTCTTTATTTATAGGGTATAATTTAGTTTCGCTGGCCCTTCCTTCCTTAATTAAGCAATATCCTTTAGTATCTCTTCAGCTTTAGAATCTAAATCTGCGTCTAATTCCTTATCTAATTCTAGGTCCAAACTAAGATCGGGGTCTGTACAACTGTCTGGTTCAATATCCGTATCTAGCTTAGTATTTAGGTCGGAGTATAAATTAAAGTTTAAATCAGAATATAAATTGGAGTTAGAGTTTAAGTCCGAACCTAACTCTGGGATTAGGCCTATATAGGGAGGCGGGTGCAGTTTTTAATTTAAGATGGTCTTGCAATTAGCAGCACTAATATCCAGTACTCTTCCCATTTTCTCTATTGGAGCTAAAGATAGAACTAGAGCTGACGATTAGATGACCGCAACACCGCCGGGTTTATATTGTTATATTAGTCTAAGAGGCAGGCAAGTAGCTGTTATTAAAATAGAATAGGAAATAGAAGATAAAAAGCTAGGGCTAAAAGATGAATGTTAAGAAGTAAGCGGGGTTGAGGTTAGAGAAGTAGCTAGTTTATATAAGGATAGGAGCAAAGCAAAAGGGCGGCTATCGCTTTAAGTAGGCTCTGGCGGCATTATAGGCTATACCATAGTTGGATCAACATTAAGCGTTAGTAAGCGTTGGACCGCTCCCCTGCAATTAAGGGAGGGGCTTATAGGCTAAGCAAGCAGAGTCTCTTTAAAGCGGCAACAAGTCAGGCCTAAGCGAGGTGAAAACGCCGCTAAAAGCGGCGGCCAAACACCCAAAAACGGATGCATTTTCACTACTACATATATATATATAGTTATATGCATGTTTATAGAGCAAATGGTTTTTTAAGTAATAACTTTAGCAGTAGGTTATATAGAACTTTAGTGTTTCTTTAACCTAGCTAATTAAGGGGTTGTATTATTTTAGCCATCTATATCTAAGTATAACTTTATATTACTTTAAGGGTATTATAAATAGGGAGATATGTTTAAGGTGTTTACCTATCTACATTTTTACTAGGATATAGTGCGTTATTTCACTATATATTAAGGGTTTGCCATTAAAGCCTTATAGGCCTTAGGGCTTATTAAGTTTCTTTAAATTTAGGCGTTAAGTTTTTATATAGTTTATGTTAATAAAGCCTATGCTAGTAGCTCTGCTATCTATTAGGATTTATACCTTCTTCTATTTACTAAGTATATTAAGGGAGTTATGCTATATATTAGCACTAGAAGAGCCTAGACACTTATACTCTTCCACTTTTTATCCTAAGGCGTAACTTGGCTTTAGGACGATTTGTTTTCCAAGTTAACTAAAGGCGAGGTGCTTTATAGCGTCTAAGTACAATTTATAAAGTGGGTATAATTTAAGAAATAAGTACGACTTAAGGATTAGGAGGAACTATGGCGGACTTTTTTAAAAGGGTGAATTTAGTAATGCTTTTAAATATATCCTTTTTTACTACATCTAAAGCATTCTCTATTTATAGCTTAAGTTCTTTATTTATTGGTTTCTAAGGGTATATAGGATTAAGCGGCATTAAGGTCTATAGGGTTGTATATAGGGCTTTTAGGTTTTAGAGATAGATTGCGCTTTAGGGTATATATAGGTTTTATAGAGTTTTAAATATAAGGTGTGGTTGGCTTTAGAGAATAAGTCTATTTATTATATTAAAGGACCTTATTAATTTGTTAATATATTATAACAAATTTGGATAGGTCTTTTAGTAGTTCTCTACCTATTAACTAGGCTCTAATCTTATTTAAAATAGCTTATTAAAGAGCAGCAACTCTAGCGGCTTTATTCTAATCTAGCTCGCCAATAAGACCTAAAAATTCTAAAAAGAAGCTAGTAAAGTCTTGGTTCCGTTATTATAGGTTTTTAAGTTTAGTAACAGCTATATATTTATAGCTAGTGTTATTATATATTTATTCTAGCAAAGAGATAAAGGTTTTAAAATTAATAAAAGTACTATTGCGGAAGAATGGATCTATGGTTTATATAGCGTCCTTACTTAAATAAGACATTCTATAGCTAACCTTACTAGCCTTAGTAGGGTATTAATTATAGTTTATTAAGAGTTTAAGACGGAGCTTGGTTACAAAGGGATATAGGTTATTTTAGTTTTTATTAAACATTAAAGAATTAGGAAGCTTTTTAGATTTTATAGTAGGTACTAGGTCTGCTATAGGTATAGGTTAAGCTACTATTACTAATTTAGTATTCGCATTTAATATATTAGGTTTAGGTACCGTTATTTTAATTTTATTTATAGGTGTTGCTATTAGGGTCTATAATATAAATGCCTTAATATTACGGAGTTCTTTATAAAGTACTTCCATTAATTACTAGTGCTGGGGTTTTAGTATAGCCTATTACTAAGCTAAGGCGTCTATAAAGGCCTATTGCATTATGGTTAACTGTTCCCTAACTAGGGTTATAATACTTATAGTTATTAAAAGGGATTTGGGTTTGTTTGCCATTTTAATAGTAGTTATTTTAATATAATATAGTATAAGGGCGCAAAGAGGCTTTGGGAAAGATTTAAAGGAATAATATAAATTCTATCTAAATTTATGGGTATATAGCTCTTGTAGAGTATAAGATATTATATAAAAAAGAGAAAGGAATATAGGAAACTTATAACTAAATATTTAGGGTCTTAGTAGCAGATACGTAGGCATAAGCCTACACGGATTTTAATAAGTTTTAACTAAATTCTATTACATTAGTGGAATTTAGTGAAATTTAATTAAGTTAGCAGAACTTAGTGGAATTTAATTAAGTTAGCAGAATTTAGTAGAATTTAGTAGATTACGGCGGATAATTATAGACAGTTATAGATAGTTATAGATAGTTGCAGATAGTTATAAACAGTTGTAGATAGTTATAAACGGTTTTACACAGTTATCTGTTAAGTATTTTACTAAGATATTCCTACTATAACTAGGCTAGTCCCATTATAGGTATAACCTTAAAGAAAAATAGGCACTTACTTTAGACTATATCCCTATCTAGATAAGGCTAGATCTAGATATAAGGTATAACTAAATAGTAAAAGATACGCAATAAGAAAGCTTAAGATAAATAGTTTCCTTAATATAGTTAAATAACAGCTTTAGGACCTGGAGGAAATCCACCTAATACTAAATAAGTAAGGCTTATTAGCCACCTCTAAGGAAATTAATTAAAGACTAAAAAGGATCTAGGCAGTAATTAAAAATAGACTAAAAGAGTACTGCCTAGTCTTAAAACTGGGCCCCTATACGTAATATATATAGTCCACATAATACGCAGTTCTTATTACTAGCCAATAATAAGTAAGAAGGAAATATATAAGTAGCTATAACTCTAAAGACAAGAGATAATATAAAGACATAAGAAACTAGCTAAAGAATACCCTAAAAAAAGAAGTAAGGAATAACTAGAGGCGGTTTATAAATAAGCATACTTTTAACTTAAGCCTCTCCCATAATAAGAGCCTTTAGGCTATAGTAAAATAAATAAAGAAAAAGGTAGGGCGTCTAATAGAAAACTTATACCTATTACCCCTATAAAGAATAGGGGAATTATAGGCCACTAATAATAATAATAATAAGGCAAAAATCTTTATACATTAGTAAAATATAGTCCCCTCTAAATGGCCTCAATGGCTAGTAGTTAACGCAATTGGCGCGCAGTTGAGGGCATTTAGCAACCCGACCAACTAGCCTATGTCGTGTTTTTTTGACACACAGCCTACGCGCAGCCTACGCGCAACCTATGCGCAACCTGCACGCATCCTGCGCATAACCTATGCATTTGGCAAAGTATTTGGAGCTATCTACCTCTTTTATACTAATAGTATATTTTAAATAAATAAAGGCTACTTTAAGGCTATTTATAAGGCTAGCAAAATAAATTATATTATTTTAGATAATTTAATATAATATAGCAACGGTTCTCTTCTACCTATCTATTTACTAACTTACCTACCTACCTGCCTACCTATTTACCTGCCTATCTACCTACCTACCTACCTACCTACCTACCTGTCTGCCTACCTGCCTACCTGCCTACCTACCTACCTATGTTAGTGTCTGGTTTAATTCGGGGGAGGAGTCGGCCTGATCGAAGGCTCTTATTGATTCGAATCGTTCTCTATGGCCGTTCGCTGGCTGTACATTCGAACGGTAGTCGTCTGGGGTGCCTCCCTAGGAGGTCTTGATTTAATTCGGTGACGGGCCGATATTGAAGCTCTGGTTCAATTCGATCGATCAATTGATTGAATCGTTCGTGGTGTTTGCTGGCTGGTCGTTCAAACGGTCGTCGTCTGGTTCTGGCGACGGTCCTCTGCTAGCTGCCGTTCCAGTGCCTCCTAAGTTAGGGAGGATGTAAGGAAGGGTAAAAATAAGGTGGCTGCAAATTGATGAAATGGGTTGATTGATTGTCTGGGCCCCTGAGGGCTTTGAGCTACGAAGAGATTTTACTGTGCACGTGACCTGTGCACGTGACCTGTGCCTTAAAGAGAATACAGATTATCTGACAGATGCAGAGCTTCGTGTAGAGCCTCCGTACGCAGAGCTTCGCACAGAGCCTCGTGCAGAGCCTCTGTACGTAGAGCTTCGTGTAGAGCTTCGTGTAGAGCTTCGTACAGAGCCTCGTGCAGAGCCTCTGTACGCAGAGCTTCGTGCGGAGCTTCGTGCGGAGCCTCGTGCGGAGCCTCATGCGGAGCCTCTGTCGCGGAGCTTCGTGCAGAGCTTCGTGTAGAGCTTCGTGTAGAGCTTCGTGCAGAGCTTCGTGTAGAGCTTCGTGTAGAGCTTCGTGTAGAGCTTCGTGTAGAGCTTCGTGTAGAGCTTCGTGCAGAGCTTCGTGCAGAGCTTCGTGCAGAGCTTCGTGTAGAGCTTCGTACAGAGACTCTTGTAATTAGCATATAACTTAAATAATATATTACATTACCTCAATTGCATATTAAGGAATGTATAAGTTAGTTAACTACGTATTATTTAACTTTTAAATATATCAAATTAGTTAACGGCGTATTATTTAACTTATAAATATATTAAATTGGTTAATTGCAGGTTAATTACGTGTTGTTTAACTTTTAAATATATTAAGTTAGTTAATTGCGTGTTAAGTTAATTAAGTTGTATATTAAGTTGGTTAATTGCGTGTTAAGTTAGTTAAGTTGCATGTTAAGTTAATCAAACTGTATATCAATTACGCGAAATACGCTTAGTAAAGTCGACTTAAAACCCAGCCTACAAATATTTTCCCAATATAGAAAGGTTCTTCCTCTAACTAGCTCTAGTAGACCTTAGTAATATTATAGGTAAAATACCAGCGACTTGCCTATAGGTTAACAGCAATATAATAACAAAGAAAATAGCCAGAACTATTAGCCGCTTTTTAAATAATATAGTACTAGGACTAGATAAATTTTTAAATAAGGCCTTAAAGACCTATGGTCCACTTATAGCACCCTAGCTTATAGATATAGCTAGAGTATACTTTACTATAGGCTACTACCTACAACTTAAAAGATCTATAATAACGGTTGTTTTATAAAAAGAAGGTAAAGTAAATTACTTAATCCTAAAAAGCTACTATCCTATTACCTTAGAAAATACCCTTAGTAAGATCTTAGAAAGGGTAATAGCAGACTATATAGCAAATACAGCTAAGGAATACGCCCTACTACTATAAAGCTAAATAGGGGCAAGAAAGAACCGCTTATTACCATTAGTACTTACGCTGCTTACTACTACTATTAAATCTATATAGGCGATGCGAAGGGACTTTATAATATTAATACTTAGCCTAGATATTAGTAGTGCCTATAATAATATACCCTATAAGCGCCTTTTATATATCCTTAGGGCAAAGAGCTTCCTAAAATAGATTATATAATTTATTTAAGGGTTTATAGGCTAGAAAGAAATATTATTAGTCTTTAGCAGATACTAGAGCCCCCCTATTATAGTTATAACAGAAATACTATAAGAATTACCCCTCTTACCTATACTTTTCCTTTTCTTTATAAGCAACCTATTAAATTTCTTTAAGAAAGGGGCGACCTAGGGGATAGACTTTATTAATAATATATACCTAATTATATACGGGCTAATAGCCGTAGAGAATTGCAGAATACTAAAGAAAGCCTATAATACCTATATAGAATAGGTAAGATAATATAGAGTCTAATCCATTTTATAAGAAAACATAACTAATCTGCAGATTTTTAGCATATAATTTATATTTAAGGTTTTAGGGGTTAACCAGTTTAAGGCCTAAGGGTTTTAGAAGTATAGGTAGAGTGTATATATATTATAAGCGGCCTATAAGGGCTAAATATAGTATATTATAATATCTAGGATTATTAATTCTATATAGGGTCTATGCTTCTAGAGGTTACGTCTACTATATACAGCAGTAGTCCAGCTAACTATAATATATAGATCTAGTATTTGGGCCATAGGAGAAACCAAAAAAGGCCCTCCTAAATTACCCCTTAAATCACTTTAAAAGGTCTAAATAGCCTACCTCTAGAGTATAACAGGCGGTTATAAGTAAATAGCTATAGCACTACTTAAAAAAGAAGCTAATACCCCCCCCCTATAATTATATATTAAAGCCGCTATAATATAAAGGGTATAAAAGAAGTAAAACTTTAATATTTTAAAGTATATTAAAACACGCCTAAATAAACTATAGAGGGACCCTAAGGTGCCCTATAGGAGAGCAAACTAATAACCCTAAAGTAGGGAAGATATATTAGAGAAATAGGTTGAGAAAGTAGAAGAAGAATAGAGCTATATTAGGGCCTAGGCCTATATAAAGGAGAAAGGGAGACGCGTAAGAAACTAGTAAAGATAATAATAAAAGAGAAAAAGGAATTAAAGTAAAGCATATAAGAGTATTAGGAAACCATCTACTATAATATAATGCTAGTTAAACTAATACTAAAGAGGTATATAGGAGTTAAAGGTATAGAGGCTAACTTAAATAAAAGAAACCCAAGCTATAGTATAGTTAACACTATAGGGGGTAAATACTTAAGGGCTCTAAGAAGGCCTAATAAAGGTAAAAAATATAATAGTAATACTCTTAAGAATAGGAATAATAAAACTAAAAGATTAGCTCTACTAGGTACGTCAGGAAAAAATTTACCAGCATTTAGGCAGCACTTCGCTGCACTTTACTGCCATTTTAGCATTTAAAAAAGACTATAGGCCTTAAGCAACATCTAGGCAGCTATATTTATATATTATATAAAAA
>Ga0307507_10008782_pt1 | contig 13796 bp, 1 predicted proteins | sample 7_EM_MG_FD_207223 | JGI IMG/M metagenome (GOLD analysis project Ga0307507, IMG submission 207223) | Populus trichocarpa ectomycorrhiza microbial communities from riparian zone in the Pacific Northwest, United States - 7_EM | ecosystem: Host-associated > Plants > Roots > Unclassified | place...
TATTTTATAAATAAAAGCTTATTTTATAGCTCTATTTAAGGGCTATAAAATAGGTCTTTATTTATTAAATATAGAGCTGTATTAGTAGGGCTATAGGGGGCAGCTATAAAACTTAAATTAAGGCTCTACGCTAACTAATCCAACTCCTCTATTCCTAGAAATAAGCACCCCCTATAACTCTAACAAAACAGCCCTAAATTATATAAATAGGGGCTAGTTTTATAGCTCTTACAAATATTGAAATGGCTATAGTCTTACCAAAGGTTACGCAACGGCACGAATTTCATCTATAACTATTACAACGCAGCTCCTCACTTTGCTCTATCAATGCTATAGATTTTCCATCCAATTGAGGTAACCTTATATGAAATTCCTAATTTTTCCCAACTTAAATTTGCAGAAATTAAGGGCATAATAAGCGTACAGAGCTAATCTACTTCGTCCCACTACCATAGCCTCTTCTTTAATATTATGGGGAAGTTCTCCGTCGGTTATAACAAATAGTTTATATTGATGCGTCTAATCTAGTAAGTAGTGGTTTATAAAAAGTTTGTCTTTAGTTTAGAAATGGTAGAACATAACACTAAGTCCAAAATCTGACTTAAGAACCTATTAAAATAGTTTCAGAATTAGTAATATAAAATTAAGGTCAGGTCGTACCTTTTTATAAGTGTTTAGGCGCGCGGCAGGTTTATTCCAATTTCCTTTTATCTCCCAGTGTAGAAACAGGTCCCTATCTGTTTAAACCATACAGGTTTCTAATTAGCCGGTAAAGGCTTTCTAGTAAAATCCTAGTAATAAAAGCATGCAATCCTTATCCAAATCAATAACAGAGAAGTAGAGTAGTTATAATACAATTCATCTCAATATATACTTAAAGATAAGCACCAAGGCATATAGGATTTACGGGAACTACCTACTCCATATTAGCAGGACAGATGGATAATACATTAGGGAGAATATGGTTTAAACCTTAGTCGTCAATTATTAAATAGTAAACTCCTAAGCCCATTAGCTTGACTAATTTACCATCTTATAGGGATACAACTTATCTCAAATATTGTCGACCCAAATCAGGTCCTTACTGCCCCAACTCAGCTACCTACCCATTAACTCAGTTATTAAGTCAGTCATTAACTCAGTTACCAACTCGGTCACCAACTCCTTGTTTCCATTACCACCTCCTACCCCCCTTACCTATCCTATTTCCTACACCTTTCTTATATATATATAGAGGTCTTAGAACCACATTTTAATAAATAGAGTCCTTATTCAATTCCTATAATCAATGCACGGATATCCGATCGACAAATATACTAAGTAGGCAATTGGATATTCCCACCTTTTAATTACTCTATTTATTCGCAGTTACAAGGTATTAGTCACACAGGGTAACTCACCAATAACGACTACTCAAGTAGGTTACAGTGATATTAGTTAATAAAGCTTATTTATTAGAATAAGGGAGGGCGAGGAGCATAAGGCTCCTCCCCACGCTAGTGTCACGGCGGCACGTAATAATACGTAATAACCACTTGCCTCATTCCCGACACAAGGTCTTAAATATAAAAATAATACGCGCGCGCGTTAGAAGATTAAAATATTTTTAGTTTCTATCCGGACTATTAGCGAATTTATTAAGAGGTAATTGGCTATAACATAAAGCTTACATCCCTATTTATCTAGTCAAATATACCAACCCCTATCATTATAACCTCAACTTCGTTCTTTAAAAGCAGCTATATAAATCTTTAAATTATTATAGATCACAAGCACCTTATCGCCCCAAAAGGTTCTAGAGAACATCTATTCACTTATAATATCAATCATAGCTAGCGAAGAAAGCGAAGAAGCAGCCAATCCAGACGCACTATGCAAAAAAGCACAAAAGAGCGCATAGTTATGCTCAAGGGAACGGTCGCTGACCAAAATACTAAACTCACCACCCTACGGCACAAGGTCATTTCCCAGGAAGGGCTGCTTTAGGCCAAAGAGTTCTCCGAGGTTCTCAACAAAGACCTAGCCTTTACATTTTACTCAGAATCCAAAAAGATAAGAGAAATTAACGCCAGACTTATACAGGAGGTCTCCAATAGAAATAAAGACCTATTATGCGCTAGAGATCACAAAGAAAAACTTAAAAAACGGCTTAGACAGCTTTAGCTTCAGCTTCAGCTCAGCGCTACACATACGTTGTTCTTTAAATATTTATGTCTTACCCTAGCTTAGCGGTCTACTAAAATAGATACTCTCCATACTTCTAACGCCCGGGCCGAACTTTATAATCGGCCTACAACATTAAATGCAACCCCTGACTTAATAAGTAAGCAATTAAACACTAGCTCTATGTATTTAGTATTAACTTAAGACTTAGGATTTATAGAGATAGAGTAAAGCTAGATTAGTTACAAGCAATAATTGCCCTTACGCAGGGGCTAGGTTTAAGCATTTGCTAATACTAGCCCTTTTCACACAAGGCATTGATTGTATTCACATAAAAGAAAAGAAATTCCCCTTGGCCATTTGGATGTCTTAAAGGGGGGTTAGGTAATTTGGGCGCTAGAAGCCCATAAGTCGGCCTAGGTGCAAAGAGAAGCAGTAATCTTTGTTTTAAGTACACGTCCTATCTATAATAGAGTAAAGCTTTAGCACATAGTTCGTTATATATTTCATTCCGCCGGAATAGAAGCAATTTATATAATTTTAGATTCTGCTTTTATCCCAACCTTTATAACAACGCTCTAGAATTAGGATATTCATTACTCTAATATATAATCTATAGAGAGAGCCCGTATTAACCATTATTTAAATTTATGCGGGTATTCGAAGTGGATATTCTAGGTACAGTAATAATCTTCAGTCCTTTACGCATAGAGTGGGGTTAAAAACTAGATTAAGGCTCTTCTAAGCAATATTAACTAAGATCCTAATAAAACCTACCTTATCTTATTTACTTTTGTTTCCAAGGCATTGGTAAATAATAGTCTTACAAGCCTTTTTTAGGAAGGGATTAGAGAGATATAGATGTAAATAATTAAGAAGAAGCAGGTATGGGAATTATATAGACCCTAAAAACCAGTCAAGACCCCTTAGCGGAGTGCTGCTAATATAGCACAGCTTGAAATACGAGCGGCTTTTCACTAACAGATAGCTGAATTTGTTACTAATTAATAGAAATTCTTTATCTAACAATCCTTATAAATTATGCTATTTAAGGCTAGGCTAATCGTCAATCAGCTAGAAAGTCACGTGTTTAGCCATATAGATATACTATTAATCACTATCCACCATACCCAACCATTCCAACTTATAAGTCAGCATAGTCAAATTTTAGAATCCTATAGTAACATATTATGCCCCTGTTTTGTAGGGCCTTGGTTTAGAGTATAGCAGCCAGGGTTTTAGTTTTTAACAAATATATACTAAATACATCACAACCTAATCTCACCCTCGCATCACGAGCAGCTATGCCTTTAAAGAAGTGGCGCTCCCTTGCTTAATTAATTCTAATTAATCTATGTTCGAATTTATAAATATGCGCCCCCACACTTAAGACACTTTTTATTGACTTAATTACCCTCGAACTCTAGTCTGTATAAGAAAAAGTGGAAACATAGGCAATATTCCAACGGAGACCGGTCTTTTACCATCTATTATACTACAATAGTGTTCGTATTAAGGCTTTGTCATTATAGTAATAGAGCAAGCGAACCTTTTCCAGAGCTTTCCGGACCTATATAGGAGCAATTGGCACGATAGCATTTATATTAGAAATGTCCTCTACACTCCTCCTCAAAGCAATTCATTGCCGTTTAAGGATTACAACCCCCTCCGTGCCACTAGCTCCAGCTTTGAGCGGAACAGAGAATTCAATATTAATAATTATCCTTCTCCGCCTAATACGGATAACTGGGTAAGCAATACTTTAATAGCTCTAGAAAATATGCCATTATCACCTCCGCAAACCCATAAGTAAATAAATGACGCTGGAAAGACTCTAGTTACTAGCGCAGTCCTACCCCCATTAATAACAAGAAAGCCCCCCTACTATCTCGAAATTTATAGCCAAACCACATAACCTGATGACCTATTACCTAAGCTATATTACGGATCGCAGAGCTCTAGAACTAATTCAATTCTGCCCAAATAAATAAGAGTCTTGCCTCAGGAAACAAGGAACCGTTTACCCCCACCACAAGCTTAGCAATCCCCCCTAAAACAATATAAGGCGTCTCCAAAAGCCACCACCAGCACTGCAACCATACCAGAAAAGAAAACACGCCGCAGCCACAGACCTCTTGGTGTCTCTAAGGAAGATAGTACCGCCAACCCTACCTTCTTAGCCAAGCGCGAAAGCCATCTCAAAAGGAACCGCATCGCAGCGCACAAGTGCCGACAGAAGAAGAAAGAGTGGGTTAAGGACCTAGAAATGCAAGTATGCGAACTTACAGCTGTCCAAGCACATCTAAGATCCCATATTGCGATACTAAGAGAGCAGGTTCTATTGCTTAAGAACAAGCTACTCTCCCATACAAATTGCGGATGTAGAAGGCTTGATATATATATTAATCGAATAGTGACGCAGATTTCACCGTCATCTTATATAGCAGCCTTGGAATTGCTAGGGGATATTAAGGGAGAGAGGGCGGAAAATAAGACTAAGCTAAGAGATAAGGACGCATTTAAGCGTTTAGAGGATATCCTAAAGATAGATAAAGGTAAAGGGTAAGGAGCTACTTGACATTACTTATACAAGCTGTTTTTATAAGCGTAAATATCAATAGTTATCGACATAATTAAGATTTTCAATTATAGAGTCAATTTTCCCATAGTACTCTGTAAAAACTCCAGTGATCTTTTTAGATTAAAAGCAAAGTAGAGCTCCTAGCTAAATTGAGGCTCGTACTAGATATGGTGTAATAGTACAGTATAGGTATTAAATAAGCGACTTAATTATAAATCTATGGAAATTAAGTAAACTAAATATATAAAAGTAGACCCTAAACTCTAAAGTCTATAACTTAATATTTGACCGTATCCAAGATATATAAGGGTAGTGTTAATTATATCTCAGAGCCTCTTAGGCGACGATCTTATGTCTTAGCATAGTGCTAGTAAACTGTTACATATAGATCTATTGATTTTATTAGTAGAGCGGAGTAGATTAGAGGTGGTAGAGCTTTTAGAGCTCCAGATCTATACCCAACTTAAAAGGCAGCTAAGGGGGGGGGAGTATATCTCGTAGTTAGTACATAGTGTTAAATACATAATAAGAGGCAATTACAATATTAAAATTAAGGCCTCCTTATTGAGCTTTCTACCTATACCTTTCTATTTCCTCATCTACTCTCGCCTTGTCGCCGTTATAGATCGTTACCTTACCATACAAGATCCTGCCACCACTAAGGATCAATTAATTGTGCCCAATGTGCCTTAAATATTCTATCGACCCAAATTAGGTCCTTACTACCCTAACTCAGCTACCTATCATCGACTCAGTCATTAAGTCAGTCAGTAAGTCAGTTATTAAGTTAGTTATTGACTTGGTCAACTACTCCTCAATTTAATTACCACCCCCTACCCTCCTTCTCTTTCCTTTCCTACCCCTTTCCTTGTGTATATATAGAGGTCTTAGAACCATATTTCAATAGATAGAGTCCTTATTCATTTCCTATAATCGGTGCACGGATATCCAGTTAACATATTCTTACAATCCGCGCTTATTCAGCAGCATAAAGATACTACTTAAGGATCGTCACTCTCAATTACAGATGGATATAATTAAGGCAAATAAGTATCTTCGCCACTTTTATAGGCCTCCGCGGAAAGGCTCATACGATAATAAGGAAGTAGGGGTGCCAGCCACAGCCCTTTAAGGAAGCTGCAAAGGCTCAGCTAGCTGCTTCAAAGACTATAGACGCCGCCACCCAGTTAGTAGATAATGAGGATAATCTATAGGAGGAATACGCCGCGATTAAGGTCAACAGCAATAAGGCTAGAGTAGATAAGGTATATCCGGCTAATTAGAGTTAATTTAGGGTGCAATTTTAGTAAGTATTACCCCCAACTACTTTCTTACCTTAACACCAAGATCGTGCCAAGACTTACTATTTATAGTATATATTTACGTCAGAGCTCCTGGATTTAAGAGGTGTAAAATAGCTCTAAAGTGGATTTAGGTATCAAATCCACTCTAATCCAATCCAAAAAGATTACTAGTAAGGACGCTCTAAGCTTGCAGTAGTCTATATAGGTATGGCGATAATCTTCGGTCCTTTACGCACAGAGTGGGGTAGATAACTAGATTAAGGCTCTTTTATAATTTACTTTTACTTCCTTAATATACTTTACAGGGCGTTGGTAAATAGTAGTTTTACGAATCTTTTTTAGGAGGGGATTAGAGAGATATAGATAAAAATGATTAAGAAGAAGTAGGCATAGGAATCACATAGACCCTAAAAACCAGTTAAGACCCCTTAGCAGAGTGCCGCTAATATGGCACAGCTTAGAATATAAGCGGCTTTTCATTAACAGATAGCTGGATTTTGTCACTAATTAATAGGAGTTCTTTATCTAACAATCCGCATAAAACATAGCGTGATTGATCCAAACTGCTGCAGTATATTATTTTATTAGATATTATTCCCTTTTTAAACCTACTACAAGTATCTGTAGGCCAGCCCACATACTAGCGTAATTAGTTGGTTAAGCGGGAGATAGGGTCTGTTAGGGGAAAAAAATTCTGCGATAAGCCAGACCTAGTGTTAAACGGACGATTAGGAATGAAAACTCTATAGTATTGCAAGAGGCTCTAAAGCCTCACTATATACATTAGGTAGGTGGCAAATAGACTAACAACTACGTCGTCATTCAGTCAGTAATTGGTAATGAAAATAGGTAATAAGACATTTAATAAAACATTTAGTCGTAAGTTAAGATACCGTTTTGGCTATAACTCGCATATATCATAGGCGCTCGACATATTAGCGGCTAGAGATTCCAAGTATTTATATTTTATGTTCTTCTTTATCTATTAAGTATAAACCGATCAAAAGTATCACCAATAAGCAAATATCGCTATCGCCTTATTTCATGAAAATACAGTTCAGTAAATTACTTAAAGCCTTAGAAAGTTCCTTAGAGTCTTATAAGCAAGTAGCAATTATAATTTATTAAATTAGCAAGCATTTGATAAACTACTATTTCCCCACTCTAGCGTTCCCTAGCTAACTCAAAGTAGCTAAATTAAACCATATTTCTTTCATTCAATGCTATAGAACTTTTATAGGGTTTCCTATCATTCCAATAGGTTAGTAGTAGGCATTAAATAAGGTTTTTTTTACTAACTATTTCTGAGGCAATAAGATGCACCTATTGCTACTCCCATTTTCTTAATGCTCCGTCGTATCTCGCGTTTAAGCTGCGTAATATCACCCTTGGCACCTAAGATATAGGTTTAGGCACCATATTGAAATAAAACCTTAACAATAGTCTTATGCCCCCCAAGCACTGCATAGTACAGTGGCGGGTAATACCGTATTCCAGAGGTTACTAGACCATACTCACTCTATAGAATTTCTTGGTCCATTTCAATTAGGTAGTTAATCTTAGCCCCATTCTAGATAAGAAGAAGGACAATATTTTTATAGCCCATTGCACAAGCTCTACTTAGTGGAGATCTATAGTTAGTCCGCGCGTTAATATTAGCACCTCTATTAATAAGATATTCTGCAATGCTATAATAGCCTTTGTTATAAGCAACAATTAGTGAGAATACTAAGCTTTACGCGTTAATATCTGCCCCTTTATTAAGAAGGTATCTTACTAGGCTTTTACAACCTTTCTAAACGGCATAGGCAAGTGGACGGCCTATAGTACAACGACATCCATTAATATATGCGCCATAGTGTACAAGAAGCTTTACAACATCATCAAATAAAGAGAGGCAAGCGTTAGCAAAAGGGGTTAACTAAAATATAGGAATATAGGAGTATAAATCCCTAGAACATAGATTTTAGTAAAGGATATTCTCTTAGTATAGATATAGTACTTAAGCGATACGGAGGTCGTTAACAATAACACGATCTTTAGCTGCTAGTAGCAACTCTATAGGCTTAGTATTGTTGCCATATTCGAGATTTACTACCTCGCTAGGTGTGTCAGCCACTTTAAGTAATAATATCTTTGCCGTAGTATCTGGACGAAGATTCCTCCAAAATAGAGCAAGAGCAGGAGGGCCGTCGAATTAAAAGGTCCTATTAGCGTAGAGGACGTCACACACCTTATAGTAAATTTAATAGCAAGTGCGCAGGATTATACTATCCATTCCCAATCCTTGCTCTACGGCTATCGTTAACTCGCATCGGAATGATAATTAGAATTCCCACTTTGTTTCAATGGCCAGTGTTTTGGCGGATTCGCCTAAAAGGAGCTCATATATTTAAATGCGTAGTTTAGGCGGTAGTTCAAGAAAAGGTCTACGCCGCAATAGAAGGGTTTTTATAGGTTAAGGCTTACAAGACCTTAAGCGTAGGGTTGATGTATTTCAAGTAGGCGTTTTCTAAAACCATTTCTTAATACCAGAGGGCGATGCTAACGCGTTTTTTAGCGGACCACTGGTTTTGTAGCGTATCATAGTCATAGAATCGGTATTAGAATTAGTAAATATTAAAGAGGTCTTAGTTGGTAGGGTAAGTATTTATAAAAGAGAAAGCGCATAAACTAGATATAATTGACTGAGTGGGGAAGATTATGTAAAAAATCTAAAGGACTAAAGAGTGCTAGAATGCTTATCTATATATCTAAACGGCGAAATTCCGCGCCGGAAAATCCTATATGTTAAGGCGAAACAGAGATTTTATTAGGTATGTTAGTCGATTCAAGGACTATCCAATAATAGAATCAACACAGCAGTTAGTGCCAAGGAGCCCCCATCCACTAGGTACTCCGGATGCACTCTACTCCAAGAAAAGACAGCTGCCTTTACAATCCTCCCTATTTTCCCTAAACTAGACTAGTAAGCGGAGTTAGGAAACTAAAACAGCTCCTCCTTATAATAAGCTAAAGAACATAAAGGTTTCTTATTATAAGTTAGCTTTAACAGCGCCTCATCAAGCCACGTTGTGGTCTGTATAGACTTCAGTTGCGCTACTAACCATATAAAAGACACCTAACACGTCGACGAAAATAGTACGCCCGCTGTTCTATATAATTGCTGCATAGCAGCCGCTCCCCGTAAACTTGGCCACCTCTTTCCGTGCCCCACTATATTTCTTTATCCATTGGAACCTACTCGATGGCAAAAAAGAAATGCGGGGTATGTCACAGATTACTATTACGTAAAAGCTATAAAGGCCACTTAGAAATACACAACCCTAACTAAATAAGACCTCACAAGTGCACATATTCCGGTTGTAAAAGAGGATTTATAAGACTTAGCAATCTTAAAATTTATCTACTAACTCACAACCCTACCCAAGTAAAACCTTATAAATGCTTATATACTAGGTGTGGGGGAGAGTTCGTAAGAAGTACTAATCTTCAAAGGCATAGGCCAGTAAGAATAATTTAACATTAGTTAGAGTATATATTAAGCAATTATAGTACCATAGCAAGCAGCGCAATTATAAAAAATGCCCGCACTATAACAAAGAATTTAGTTAGAAAGATTCGTTGCAGAGGTAGAGTTATCTATTAATCTATACACGTAATACTAATATTATTATAGGCATATAAGGCGTGGGTGCCCTACGCTTAAAGAAAAAGTAAAAGCAGTATCAAAGAAACGAAGTTTAAAATCGCCCAAGTCAATAGATATTGATAAAGAGTATTTTACAGCGGAAAGTATATCTGCTATCAATAAGGAGGAATCAGATCTTAAATAAGTAGTTATATTAATAAAGTAGGAAGGTATAGGAAGTACGAAGTACTCCTTAAAACTATTTAAAGTATTAAGTCTCTATATAGCAAGAGCTCTGGAGAGGACCTAAATAGGCTTATATAGTTATAATATTAATATACTTAGCAGTAACAATAAATAAATATATAGATTTTTTATCACTCTATAAATATGCTTGGCAGCAAGGGTATAAAAATATATAGATTTTTTATTACACTATAAATGTCCTTGGCAACAAGGGTATCCCTTTAACCGCTAAGTTATATTTAACGTTATCAATAAAGATCTAGGCCAATTAGAGACTCTTCTATATAGCTACCATCACAGTATAGCTATCCGTGCGGCCTTGGCGTTAGACGCCAGCGGTCAAAGGGATAAAAATATATAGATTTTTTATTATACCCTAAATTGGCTTGGCGGTAAGGGTATATAAATAAATAAAAAATTATTATTATTAATTATATTTATTGCCTAATTTAGTCCCTCTTTTAGGTGCAGGCTTCTACCTTCTATATATAGGAAAAAGCCCTAGTAGGGGGAAAACCTAAGTATATTCTTCCAGCTAGTCTTACGCGCTCCGCCTTCGCTTAGTACCTATGCCGTATATTTAAGTACCTGGACCCTTATTAAGGCGCTTCAACTTTGGCCACGGTTTCTTCGGCTAGAGATATACACAGCTACCTTAGAAACACACCAGACTCCCTTTATCTATTAGTTATTTTATAACCTATAATCTAATAGCCCTCTATATAGCAGCTTTAGAAAACTAAACAGTATACATCTAATCTTTAAAGTACGCCACGCCAAAATAAAGCATATCTGCCTTCCCCTAGCGGTATTAAGTTATATAGTTGCCCTATATATCCACAATTTCATTATTAAGTATAGAGATCGCTGGGTAAAGCCACCAATTATCTAGCTATTTGCTAAAGGACAACCTACTAACTGGACTAAAGGCCGATAGGGCTATTAGCAAGCGCTATAGGTATCTTCTACCTCTAAGACTTTAAAACTAAAGGCTACTAGGTATTGACCGCCTAAAGCAAGTCTTTAGAGCCAATATAGAGTCTCAATTAATAGAACTGTTCCTTTTCCATTTCCGCCAAACAGGAAATACGCTCGAGTAAGTCTTCCTTAGCACATAAGCATTTAGCACCATAGACCCAGCTAACCTTAAAGCTATCCTGTCCACTAACTTTAAAGGTCTATACAAAGTCTTAAAATTATCTCTTACCTACCCGCTGCTAATTTCATTTAGACTAGGGTATAGGAGCGCGGCGACAGATCACATTCCCTATATTTAGGGATGGTATCTTCACTTAGGAAGGTATATTATGGAAGCGTTCACAAGAATTACTAAAGCCGCAGTTTTATTATAAGCAGTATGATAACCTAGAAGTATTCCGGAAAGCTATTAATAACCTCATTGATATTATCTCTTAAGAAGACAGCGTTATTAACTTATAACCTCTATTCTTCCATCTAGCCCTAGATATAACAACCAAGTTTCTTTTTAGAGAGTTAGTAAAAAGCCTAAAAGCTCCAGAATCAACCAGGGAGCGGACATTTGCCAATACCTTTAATACAGCACAGGCGTATATCGCAAAGAGGTTTCGGCTCCTGGATCTCTACTAGCTTATTAGAGGAAAAAAGTTCCAGGACGCTTATAATAAAGTCCATCATTTTACGGACTAGATTATAGATCGCAACCTCTTACAAGATACACAAGAGGATAAGGGGCAAAAATATATCTTTTTAGACTCCCTTACCCAGAATACCCCTAACCGCATAGCATTAAGGGGTCAGATAATTAACATTCTAACTATAGAAAGAAACACTACGGCCTACCTTCTCTTATAGACATTATAAGTGTACTCCCAATACGGCGTAGTACTTCACCTTTTCCACTCCTAATCTTTTACACAGCTTCCTCCTTATCCAACATCTAAATGTTCTTACTAAACTAAGAGTAGAAATAGCTGCTGCGTATAATAGCAGTATAAAGTTATGCCACACAGACCTCCAGAACATAGAATATCTTCAGAATGTCTTAAAAGAGAGTGAGTTCCCTAATCATTAATCCACAGAATGTCACTAAAGAACGCAGCTCTTTAACTCTATCCTTCCATTTCTATAAACACCCGCACAGCTCTAAGAACCACTGTATTACCTATAGGCGGCGGCCCTAATAGAACTTCTCCCGTTCTAATTCCTAAGGGAATGACTATAGTATACAGTGTTTATATAATGCACAGACAACCTAACCTTTACGGGATAGACGCTAAGCTTTATCGTCCTAAAAGATAGAATAAAGATATGCCTTTAAACCATAACGAAACTAACGCAAAATGGGGTTATCTACTATGCAATAGTGGTCCAAGGATATGTCTAGGAAGTGAGCGCCCTTTACTATTAGTTAAGCTGGGATTACTTCTTAATATTAATTTATGCTTTCTTTTATAGCTAATTTTACGCTCACAGAAGCCGCCTACGCAGTTATACGGATTATTTAGAGATTCCAGACAATCAAGTTACCTAATAGTGCAGTTATAGAATTGACAGGAGTGGAACAGCAGACAATGACTTTAGTTATATCTGCTACGGAAGGCTGTAAAGTAGAGTTACGATAGTGCATAATAGATGCTATACTATAACTATTTAAGGCTAGCAGGATGGGGATTAATTCACAGTATTATACAATTAAATTTTACACACGTATAAGATAAGAATAGAGATAACTAGTAGTACACAAGTTAAAAGCTTTTATAAATATGCACGTTCCTGCCATGTTATTAAACGGACGATCAGGAATAAGAACTCTGTAGTATTATAAAAGGCTCTAGAGCCTCACTATATACACTAGATAAGTTAAAAGACAACTAAAACAAAGTACATAAATACAATCTAGGTCAACAGACAGTAATACAATAGTAGTAAGAAAGTCCATTCAGGTCAACATATATAGTAGCGTTATAGTGACAATTTGTCTATATCAGAATTTACGTCAGAAGCTCAGACCAAGAAATCAATTGCGGATATAAAAATATCCGCACCGTCCACTAAGCTAATTTAGGACGGTAATCGTTTTCTTAGTCTAAGAGACTTTGGCAAGATTTATAGGAAAACCTAAACACCGTTTATATAAGAAGACCTTATCAACTTTAACAAAATTAATCTACCCTCCCATAACACCTGTCGACATAAAAATCATACCAAATTATAGAGAAAAGCCTCCTCTATAAGTTATAAGATCTTCAACTTCTATATATATATGACGTTAAGAGGAATTTGTTGCCAAAGAGGCCCCAATTCTACCTCTACACCGCCGAGCCGCTCAGTAAACACCAACGCTGAACGCTTACGCCTACGCCCACACCCACGCCCACGCCCACACCGCCAGCCCTCTGTGTAGAGCTGTGGAGCTTTGCGAGAGCTCTATAAAATAAAGCTTAGGGGGAGGCCTGCACGGAGCTCTACACAGAGCTCTATTAAAGCTCTGCAAAAGCTCTACAAAAGCTCTAAACACCCCTTTTCCTTCTCTTGGCTTAGTATCTTTATAATACAGCATTTGTTTAAGCTTCACCTTAGAGGCATTTGTTCAAGCTGTAACACTACCTCTAACAACCTTCTCCTTTTTCTTCTTCTTCTCCTTAGCTTAGTATATTAGTGCAAGGGATAGCAATCCACAAGCTTTACCTTGGAGGCGTTTATGCGAGCCGTTATAGGCACCAGATTACATTTCAAAACTTAAATCAAAATAGTTAGAGTTTTGTACTAATTATAAATAACTATTATATATATATATTATTTTTATTTTTAGTTTATTAAAAAGCTTTAAAGCTAAGTGTTTATAAGCTTTTTTTTATTTAAAAAAGAACCAATTCCATTCTCTACTTTT
>Ga0307507_10008783_pt1 | contig 13796 bp, 4 predicted proteins | sample 7_EM_MG_FD_207223 | JGI IMG/M metagenome (GOLD analysis project Ga0307507, IMG submission 207223) | Populus trichocarpa ectomycorrhiza microbial communities from riparian zone in the Pacific Northwest, United States - 7_EM | ecosystem: Host-associated > Plants > Roots > Unclassified | place...
TTAGAGAAATAGGTAGAAAAAGCAAAAGAAGAATAGTGCTATATTAGGGCCCAGGCCTATATAAAGAAGGAAGAGAGATATATAAGAGACTAGTAAAGATAATAGTAAAAAAGAAAAAGGAGCTAAAGTAAAGCATAAAAGAGTACTAGAAAACTATCTACTATAATATAATACTGGTTAGACTAATACTAGAGAGGCGTATAGGAGTTAAAGATATAGAGACTGTCTTAGGCAAGAGGAACCTAGGCTGTAGTATAGTTAATACTATAGGGGGTAAATACCTAAGGGCTCTAAGAAGGCCTAATAAAGGCAGAAAATATAATAGTAACACTCTTAAGAATAGGGATAATAGGACTAAAAGATTGGCTCTACTAGGTAAGTGTTTTAGTAAGTAGCCTAAGATGCAAATATAGCTGGCTAAGATAGATACTAAAACATATAATACTATTATGCCCTTTATACACTAACTAAGAAGCAATACTCTTAGCAGCTAGTATAGAGAACTATAATACACTACTCTTAATATAAAAAGGTTTTAAGGTGGTTACCTAGTAGCTTATTAGCTAAAATATACTAGACTAGTTCTGGGTTATAAAGGAAATAGTAATAAAAGGCAAAGGGGCAAGTACTAGGCGCCCGCTAATAACTCTATAGTAGTAGAGTTAAGTTCGTAATACTAGCGCGTTTATAGGCTTATTACGGCAGCAGTAGTTCCTAAGGAGGTTAAAAAGTAAGGTAGTAGAGCACTATATGTAACTTGTAGGCGCTTCGCAGGCGCTATATAATAATAATTATTTATTACTTAATGTCCAATTTAGATCCCTATTAGGCCCACGCGGACTACTCCTTATTTACATATAGGGAGAAAACTCTATTTAAGAAAACTTTGTAATCCATCTCCCCGCCTTTTAGGACTCGCCTATTTAGCGCCTATAAGTTACCTATAGTGCTCTACTACCTTACTTTTTAACCTTCTTAGGAACTACTGCTGCCGTAATAAGCCTACAGACACGCTAGTATTGCAAACTTAACTCTACTACTATAGAGTTATTAGGGGGCGCCTAATACTCGCCCCTTTACCTTCTATTACTATTTCCTTTACAACCCAGAACTAGTCTAGTATGTTTTAGCTAATAAGCCACTAGGTAACCGCTTTAAGACCTTTTTATATTAAGAGTAGTATATTATAGTTCTCTATACTAGCTGCTAAGAGTATTGCTTCTTAGTTAGTGTATAAAGGGCATAATAGTATTATATGTTTTAGTATCTATCTTAGCCAGCTATATTTGTATCTTAGGCTACTTACTAAAACACCCACCTAGTAGAGCCAATCTTTTAGTCCTATTATTCCTATTCTTAAGAGTGTTACTATTATATTTTCTGCCTTTATTAGGCCTTCTTAGAGCCCTTAGGTATTTACCCCCTATAGTATTAACTATACTACAGCCTAGGTTCCTCTTGCCTAAGATAGCCTCTATATCTTTAACTCCTATACGCCTCTCTAGTATTAGTCTAACCAGTATTATATTATAGTAGATAGTTTTCTAGTACTCTTTTATGCTTTACTTTAGCTCCTTTTTCTTTTTTACTATTATCTTTACTAGTCTCTTATATATCTCTCTTCCTTTTTTATATAGGCCTGGGCCCTAATATAGCACTATTCTTCTTTTGCTTTTTCTACCTATTTCTCTAATATATCTTCCCTACTTTAGCGTTATTAGTTAGCTCTCCTATAGGGCACCCTAGGGTCCCTCTATAGTTTATTTAGCCATGTCTTAATATACTTTATAATATTAGAGTTACGCTTCTTTTATACCCTTTATATTGCCGCGGCTTTAATATATAATTATAGAGGGGGGATATTTGCTTCCTTCTTAAGTAGTACTATAGCTGTTTACTTATACCCGCCTGTTATACTCTAGAGGTAGGCTATTTAGACCTTTTAGAGTAGCTTAAGGAGTAATTTAGGGGGGCCTTTCTTAGTTTCTCCTATAGCCCAAATGCTGGATTTATATATTATGTGTTACGGGACACCCCCATAACACCTTACACACGTCCACCTGTTTCCACCAACTAAACAACCGAAGACCGACCACGAGACGGCAATCTGACAGCAATCTGCCGTATTCTACCATAATCTGCCGTCTCTACTGTCGGAGTTGCTAACTAGCAACTTTAAGGACCTCTAACTACCAAATTCTGCCAAGTTCTACCAGAACCGCCACCTAAGCTCTACCCTACCTATGTGTAGCATAGTACCCGTTAACCTAGCAACTAAGCGAACGTTATATACCCTTTTCCCCCTATTTCCTACTTTCCTTTCCTTATGCAACGTCTTAACTTCATCACACAGTTTATATACATAGCTTAATAATATCTACTTCGCTATATATTATCATCGCTTGTGCTTACTCTATAACACTACGTTACGTTAACCCTATATACCACCCTCTAAAATGTAGAACGACCCTAAAGCCCCTATAACAGCCGTTAGCATTATATCCACACTCTAAGAACAATTGGTAGAAATATAGAAGTCCTTTATAAACGCCCTTATACAGAACTAAGCCACTTTAACTCAATAACAAGCCGAACAAGAAGCATAATACTAGTAATTAATTAAAGACCTCTAAGAAGAAATCCACACCCTTAAGATGCCCATATTAGGGCCCTAAGACCGAACACCATCTCCAGAAATAAACACACGGAATAAGAGCCCCAAACCTACAGTAGTTACTCACCCTAAACCAACTACTGCACTATAACGATCTAAACGACTACCAGACCCTCTAATATTTATTAGTAAATAATAAGAACTCCAATTATTCCTAAGCCGGCTTAAAAATAAGCTAACTAGTAATGCTAACCGCTACTTAACTAAAGCTAACCGACTCTGCTACGCCCTAAGTTAATTAGGAGGAGATATAGCTAACCCTATTAAACCTTTTTAACCAAACTTAGTACCAAGCCTAATTGTACTTCTTAAAGCCACGTATGGTAACCCAAACCGCCAAGCTACTACTTAGAGAAAGATAAACCACATAACTTAAGGAATAAAAAGCTTCCCAGTATACTTCTCCAAATTTAACCATTACGTAAAAGAAATAGGCTGGAACGACTCCATACTAATTAACAGCCTTATTAAATCCTTAAGCCCCAAACTAAAAACCTCCCTAATAGGTATAGACCTACCAGGAGCTCTTAACGCCTGCGTAAACATTATTAATAAATGATATAATGATATACTACGCCTAACACCGAAGTCCGCTCCTTAATATAATATAACAAACCCGCGAACGTCTACTAAGTTATTGTCTTAGCCTAAGCACCCCGACGCTATGGATATTAACACTGGAACCCTAGGATACGCCCCACTAGGGTCCTTTAAATAAGAACGATGTACTAAGCTAGGCCTCTATTTTAAGTATAAAAGTAGCTTCTACCTCTCTAACCACTACTTCGTCCCTATACCCTAACGTGAATTACGAACGGCTAATACCAGCAGCTGTTTACCGCATTGATTCTCTAGTTACCGTCCCCAATCTCCACCTGGTTCCAGCCCCGCATCCAATAAGCACCATTTATAAGGACAAAGCTACAACCAATATGCTATAAAAACTCCACCCTAATTGCCTCCAAAAGGAAGGTTCTGGAGCTAAGTCGCTCTCTAAAACGGCGCTGCCTTAGGATCTTGTTAAATGCTTTAGATGTCACGAACTCTAACTCTTAGGATCGTAGTATAACCGTTAACTGTCGTCTTTGGCAGAACAATTAATAGGTTAATGCTTAAGTCCTAATTAATATAGGAGCCAGTAGCACAGGATTTATTAATAAGATCTTCGCGTAAGATAATAGTTTTACTCTAACCCCCCTTAACCGGCATATTAATGTATTTGGATTTGATGGCAAACGCACTATCTTAGGCTATATTACCCACGTAGTATTCCTAAGACTCTAATACCTAAACCACAAAGAACTAATTAAGCTTTTTATTACCACTCTAGGTCACTTAGTAATACTTAGACAACCTTAGATGAAGCTATATAAGGTAACTATTAATTAGGACAACCTTAAGCTTCTATTTACCGCCTCCTATTATAAGCAGAAGTGCCTTATAACTTGCTGCGTAGACCCCAAACCAAAATCTAAAAAATCCACTAGGATCTATTAGTCTAAAATTTCCACTAACATCCACCCCATACCTAAAAAGTCCACCTAATTCCACTAAGAACCTAAAAATCACACCGAACTATATAAACCGACCCTAACTACTATACCACCCCAAACCAAGCAGAAGCCTAAACTTAAGCTTAATATACAAAAGTACTAAAAGAACTGGTATTCTACTATAAAAAGGATACTTAAAGAACCTAAACCTAAATCTAATACTAACTTCGTACCTAATACTAAACCTAAAGTTAAATAAGAAACAGTAGATAATTAAAAGGAAGTTGCCAGCTAGCAACTTACCCCCCTTTCTATAGATATTTGTATAATTGGAGCTACCCCGTTAGCACGACTCGCTAGGAAACCTAAACATACAATCTTTGCCGTTATAATAGCCGATATTAAAAAGGCCCTAGCACTAAAGAAGCATACTAACCCTGCCATGAAAGTACTAGTATACCATTATAAGTATCTAGAAGTATTTTTATAAAAAGAAGCTAACAAGTTAGCGGAGCACCAACTATACAACCACAAGATTGTACTTAAAGAAGGAAAACAACCAGGATTTAGACCCTTATACGGAATGTCCTAAAACAAACTCTAAGTATTACGGAAGTACTTGGACAAACACCTAAATAAAGGATTTATTAAAGCAAGCTCTTTACCTATAGCTACACCTATAATCTTTATTAAGAAACCTGGCGGCAGTCTACGCTTCTATATGGACTACCAAGCTCTTAACGCTATTACCATTAAGAATCGGTACCTGCTCCCGTTAATTTAAGAGACACTAAACCAATTAAGTAAGGCTCGCTACTATACAAAACTTAACCTTATCCACGTATTTAACCGCCTCTATATCGCAAAAGGAGATAAATAGCTTACAGCATTCCGTACTAGATACGGACTATTTAAATACTTAGTGACGCCATTTAGCCTTACAAATGCCCCAAGTTTATTCTAACACTTTATAAATAATACCTTACGACCTTACCTGGACGTTTTCTATACTGCTTATATTAACGATATTCTGGTATATAGTAATAACCTGGCTGAATATAAGAAACACGTTGACCTTATTTTAGAAGCCCTATGTGGAGCTAGACTACAATTAGATATAGATAAATACGAGTTCTATAAAACAAAAGTTCTATACCTTGGACTTATTATCTCTATAGACGGTATATAAATAGACCTAAAGAAGATTAAAGTAATTGTAAACTAGCAAGAACCTAAGAACGTTAAGGATGTAAGAGCCTTTATAGGATTTGCTAATTTCTATTAACGGTTTATTAATAACTTCTCCACCCTAGTTTTACCTCTTATAGCTCTAACCCAAAAGGACAAAGCCTTTATCTTCAATAAGGAATATAAGAAGGCCTTTACCTATCTAAAAGTTATATTCACTACCGCACCTATACTCTAACACTTTAACCCAAACCAAAAGAGTGTTGTAAAAGCTAACTCATCTAACTACGTCACTGGAGGCATTCTGTCTCAGTATAATAAAGAAGGGGTACTGCACCCTATAGCATACTTCTTAAAACGACTAAGTCTAGCCAAATATAACTACAAGATCTATGATAAAGAATTATTAGCTATTATTAGATATTTTAAACAATGGCGACCTAAACTAGAAGGCGCTAAATTTCTAATTAAGGTCCTTAGCAACTATAAGAATCTATAGTACTTTACAACTATAAAACAGCTAAGTTATTATTAAGCCCGCTAGTTAGAATATCTGTCTTAATTCCAATTCTCAATTACGTACCGCCCAGGTGTTTAAGGTCAAAAACCTAATACCCTAACTCAACGTTCACAAGACATGACAGTATAGAAAGAAGCGCGCGCCTACTGTAAACAAACCCTACTTCGTCCCAAATTATTTAATCCCCTGGCTAAAGACCTTATAGTATACGTCCTTAAAATAACTAATTAATTAATTAAACAGATTATAATTAACAAATACCCAAATAACGAGTTTATCCAAGAGACACTTAAGCTAATTTAAGATGGCGTTAGACGCTCCAAAAAGATCTCTCTAAGTAAATATAAAGTTCGCGGAGACCGCTTGTACTACTAGAACCACCTAGTTATCCCTAATTACAATAAACTTAAGCTTAAGCTCCTTAAACACGTATACAACCTACCAGTAGCCAGCCACCCAGGCTAAGGAAAAACCCTAGAGCTACTCTAACAGGAGTACTACTAGCCAAATATGCATAATATAATACGAAGGTATGTCTCTAGCTACTATACCTACTGACGAGCCAAAGCTTCGCACAAGACATACAACGGCTTTTTAAAGCCACTGCCTATTCTGGACCAAAGATAGAAGGACATCTTAATTAACTTCGTTGTTAATCTCCCTAAAAGTAAAGGCTGCACAAACATTATAGTAGTTATAGACCGACTATCTAAGATAAGATACTTAATCGCCTGCCCTAATATATTAGCACCTGCCGTTGCCCAACTGTTCCTAGATTACGTATGGAAACTCCATAGACTCCCCAAAACAATTATCTCCAATAGAGGCCGCCAGTTTGTCTTAGCGTTTTGGAAAGAACTAACTACCCAACTCCGCATTAAAGCACTATTGTCTACGGCATATCACCCGGAAACGGATGGTCAAACGGAATGTGCAAATGCTATAATGAAACAGTATATTCGGATATACACGTCGTATCTATAGGACGACTAGATGGACTGGCTTGCATTTGCCAACTTTACTATAAATAACTCTATCTTAGAAACCATAAAGGTCTCCCCGTTCCTAGCTAATTACGGCCAGTACCCACAAATGGGTTTTAAACCCTTTAGTAATATTCCTTATCCAGCTTATTAGGCCTTATAAGTTGCAGAAGCAAACAAATTCGTAAAGAAGATAGAAGAACTATAGGAGTTCCTTACTAACAAAATAACATAGGCCCAGTCTATCTATAAAGCCGCAGTAAATAAGAACCAAACCCTAGCACTAGCTTACTAAATTAGTAACTTCGTTTGGCTAGACATAAGAAATCTAAACACAAAACAACCTACTAAAAAACTTGATTGGAAGAACGCTGGCCCTTATAAGGTTAAAAAAGTTGTCTCTCCTTATACCTACCGACTAAAGCTCCCTAATACGGTTAAAATCCACCCTATATTCCATACGTCAGTCCTCTACCCTGCCGCCCCTATATCAGACGCCCTGCCTAGACAGATCTAAGACCCTCCCCCACCAGTTAAAGTGGATGGTGAGGATAAGTACCTTATTAAAAGAGTTAACAACATTAAGTACAACAAACGGAAACGCAAATATATATACCTTACGAAATAGAGAGGTTTTACTAAACCCTTATAGGAACCTGCCGACTCTATAGGACTTACACAAGCCGTAGAAGACTTTTATAAACTCCACCTAGAACTACTACAGCCCCATCTCACAGACGCTCGAGTTTAAAGGGGGGGTACTGTTATGGGACACCCCTGTAACACCTTATATACGTCCACCTATTTCCACTAACTGAACAACCAAAGACCAACCACGAGACGGCAATCTAACAGCAATCTGCCGTATTCCGCCGCAATCTACTATCTCTACTGTTAGAGTTGCCAACTGGCAACTTCAAGGACCTCTAACTGCCAAATTCTGCCAAGTTCTACTAGAACCGCCACCTAAGCTCTACCCTGCCTATGTGTAGCATAGTACCCGTTAACCTAGCAACCAAGCGAACGTTATATACCCTTTTCCCCCTATTTCCTACTTTCCTTTCCTCACATAACGTCTTAACTTCATTACACAGTTTATGTACATAGCTTAATAATATCTACTTCGCTATATATTATCATCGCTTATGCTCACTCCGTGACATTATGGTTGGCTAGATAACTACTATATATAGTAGGCATAACCTCTAGAAGCATAGACCCTATATAGAATTAACGATCCTAGATATTATAATATACTATACTTAGCCCTTATAGGCTGCTTATAACGCATATGCGCTCTACTAGAGCTTACTATTTACCTATACTCCTAATACCCTTAGGCCTTAAACTAGTTAGCCCCTAAAGCCTTAGATATAGATTATATACTAGAGATCTATAGATTAGTTGCATTTTCTTATAAGATAGATTAGCTGGTATTTCTCCGGTAAGAATTAGACTCTATATTATCTTACCCATTCTATATAGGTATTATAGGCTTTCTTTAGTATTCTATAGTTCTCTGCGGCTATTAGCCTATATATAATTAGGTTTGTGTTATTAATAAAGCCTATCCCCTAGGTCGCCCCTTCCTTAAAGGAGTTAAGTAGGTTGCTTATAAAGAAAAGAAAGAGTATAGGCAAGAGGGGTAATTCTTATAGTATTTCTGTTATAACTATAATAGGGGGGCTCTAGTATCCGCTAAAAACCAGTAATATTTCTTTCTAGCCTATAAATCCTTAAATAAATTATATAATCTATTCTGGGAATCCCTTTGCCCTAAGGATATATAGGAGGCACTTATAAGGTATATTGTTATAGGCACTACTAATATCTAGGCTAAGTATTAATACTATAAAGTCCCTTCGCACCGCCCATGTAGATTTAATAGTGGTAGCGAGTAATATAAGTGCTAATAGTGTTAAGCGGTTCTTTCTTGCCCCCATTAAACTTTGTGGTAGTAGGGCGTATTTCTTAGCTATATCTGCTATATAGTCCGCTATTACCCTTTCTAAGATCTTGCTAAGGGTATTTTCTAAGGTAATAGGGCGGTAGCTTTCTGGGATTAAGTAATCTACTTTACCTTCTTTTTATAGGACAACTGTTATTATAGATCTTTTAAGTTGTGGGTAGTAGCCTATAGTAAAGCATACTTTAGCTATATTTATAAGCTAAGGTGCTATAAGTAGACCATAGGTCTTTAAGGCCTTATTTAGTATCCTATCTGGTTCTAGTGCTATATTATTTAAAAGGCGGCTAATAGTTTTGGCTATTTCCTCTATTATTATATCGCTATTAACCCATAGGCGAGTTACTAGTGTTTTACCTATAATATTACTAAGGTCTGCTAGAGCTGGTTAGGGGAAGAACCTTTCTATAAGGATCTTTGCCTTTTTATTATTGTTATTAGTGGCCTGTAACTCCCCTACTCTTTATAGGGGTGGTAGGTATAGGTCTTTTACTAAGCGCCCTACCTTTTTCTTTACCTATTTTGCTATAGCCTAAAGGCCCTTATTATAGGGGAGGCTTAGGTTAGAAGTATACTTATTTATAAACTATCTCTAGTTATTCCTTACTTCTTTTTTTAGGGTATTCTTTAATTAGTTTTTTATGTCCTTATATTATCTCTTATCTTTAGGGTTGTAGCTGCTTATATATTTCCTTTTTACTTATTATTAGCTGGTAATAAAAACCGCGTATTATACGGACCACGCGTGTTATATATAGGGGCCCGGTTTTAAAACTGGGTAGTGCTCTTTTAGCCTATTTTTAATTACTGCCTAGATTCTTTCTAGTCTTTAGTTAATTTCCTTAAGGGTAGCTAATAAGCCTTACTTATTTAGTATTATGTGAATTTCTTCTAGGTCTTAAAGTTATTATTTAACTATATTAAGGAAACTGTCTGTTTTAAGCTTCCTTATTATATATCTTTTACTATTTAGTTGCGCCTTAATATCCAGATCTAGCTCTATTTAGATAGGGATATAGTTTAAGGCAAGTGCCCATTCTTCTTTAGGGTTGTATCTTTTAAGTCTCTAGTATAGGCCTTTATCTATAAATATGAGATTAATTATACTTCTGGCAGTGCCTTATTGCCATATAATTGCTCCTAGGGGGGTAGCTAGTTTAAGGCCCTAGATATCTATAGCTCTTAATAGGCACTCTGCCTATTATTTAGCAGTAATATAGATACCCCCCTACCATAGGTAGTAGAGGTTTATATCTCCTAATAGAATAAACTCTATACCTTTGGTTTCTAGTAAGCTTATTACTAATATAATATTCTCTATTTATAGGACCCCTTTAACCCTAGGGTTATATATATTAATAATTTATACTAGTCCCCTATATGTCTAAATTATTATAACTATAATATCTAGGTTAACTGCCTGCTATAACTATAAGGATAGGCTAATAGCCTTGCTAATTATAAATTATATATATATAGCTGCTTTTAGTTTATATAGGAGCTGGAATCCTTAGGGGCAGTATATTAATTATATATAGGTATTATAATACGGCTCTTATACGGTAAGGATATAATATTTCTCTAGGTTTAAACTGTCTAGTAGGGGCCTTATAAGACGGTGGTTTATATTACCGCAGTTATACTATATAATAGATAGGTAGCGGACCCCTAGTAAGGATCCTTTATCTCTTCTTTATTTTTTACTTCTTCTATTTCTACTTTCTTTAGGATTTTTAGAACTTCTATCTCTTATATCTACACCCTAGTCGCTACTTATTTTATATAGAGCTTTTTATTCCTATGTCTTATATACCTATTAACGCTTTTATATATAAATCTGTTATTATTTCCAGTTCTTCCCCTAATTTTACTGGTTAGCTATATAACCTTTATAGGTTAGCTATAAATATTATATTTGCTATATTAAGTCTAATTCTTAATTATCCTAGTCTTAAGCTTGCTATAGTTATCCATGGGGGTCTTCCTATAGGGCGTCCTCTTCCTTATGTCCCCTGTAACCCTTATATCCCTATTTGGTCTAGTAATATCATGCGGCGTCGCTTCTGGCCCGTTAAGACTTAGGATAGCTGGCCTAGCCCCCTAGTATTAAAGGTAGAAAATGCTAGGAAGGCACCTATATCCCCCTAGCTTATTACCTGTTATTTCTATTTATATAACCTAGTATATAGTTGTTCCCATAGTTGTTAAGCCCTTACCTTCTATCTTCTATATTTAATATAGTCTTCTCTCTCCTACGCCTTATATATGCTTTAGTAGTAGTTTACACATTTTATTTAGTCTTAATTTAAGTAGTGTCTTATATTATAGGGGCCTGCATAGTGGCCGTAGCACACCTATGCTGTGTATATGGATTGGGTATATCCCTATTATACATAGTAATAGTATTATTTAAGGCGTAGTCTGTAGTTATAAAGCCTTATATTATATATAAGGCCATTTATAATTATTCCTTTTTAGATAAGGAGTTTTAGCATTTTTAGTATAAGTGTGCTAATAATAAAGGAGCTATGCGTTTAACTAGCGTCTCCCTAGTAGGTCTCTGGCGACCCTTATATCCTCTTATTATTCTTATTATATACTTAGTTTATATTTTCCTGTTAAAGCTATTAGATTTAGGTGACCTTAAGTCCTAATATAAGGCGTTCTATTTATCTTACTATTTTCTATATAATTACTATGTTATCTACCTAGCGTCCCTTTTCTACCCTAAGGCTTATGGAAACTACTAGGACTTTAACTAGGTAATCCTTATAAAGTACCTTTATACTAATATATTCTCCTAGCCTATTCCCTACCCTTATAGCTTATTCCTTTGCCTATTAGTCTTTTAGGGTAACTCTAATATCTCCGCTCCTAAGGTATTGGACTATAATAGTATTATAGACCTTTTTATAAATCTTTATAAGAACTTCTATTTCTAATTGTCAAAGTTTCTTATAAACTGGAGCTCTTGCTGCACCTAGCCCAAAAAGACCAAAACTAACCAAAAAGAACACTGAAAAACACTTAGAGAATCCCCCTAAGATGCCTACATCGCAGGGGAGGCATATGTTAAACAACGGTGGTTCGCACTTACGCGCGACCGCCAGAACCACGCCCAGCAATGGCCCTCCATAATAAGAACGGGCGAATACTATACTATAAAGTAGAAATACCTCTATTAAGAAGGTATCTAATAAAATATAAAGCCTATTAGACGCGTCTAGTATCCATAATTATAGGGAAGTAACTGTTAGTTATAACAAACTAATATAGCTAGTAGAATAGCTCCGCTAGTCTAGTGTCCCTTAGGTGCTCCTTTAGTAACCCCTTAATTAAATTCTCTAACGGCTAAGTAAAATTAAAAACAAATAAAACCCCTCTTTACTAGCAAACCGTACCTAGGCCGCCGTAGCTGCGCTTCTATAGCACAGGGAATATAACCCCCTTAAGATAACAACTGGGTATATAATTATAATATAACCAAATATAGAAAAAGCAGAGGGGCTTAAGGGATAATTAGAAATAGAAGTCCTTATAGAGATTTATAAGGAAGTTTATAACGCTATTATAGTCCAATACCTAAGGAGTGGAGATATTAGAGTTACCCTAAAGGACTAATAGGTAAAGGAACGAGCTATAAGGGTAGGGGATAGGCTAGGAGAACGTATTAGTATAAAAGTGCTCCATAAAGACTACCTAGTTAAAGTCCTAGCGGTTCCTATAAGCCTTAGGGTAGAAAAGGGACACTAGGTAAACAACACAGCAACTATATAGAAGATAGTAAAATATATAAAACGCCTTATATTGGGACTTAAGATTACCCAAATCTAATAGCTTTAATAGGAAAATATAATCTAAGTATATAATAAGAATAATAAGAGGATATAAGAGTCGCTAGAGACTTACTAGGGAGACGCTAGTTAAACGCATAGCTCCCTTATTATTAGTATATATATACTAGAAATGCAAAAACTCCTTATCTAAAAAGGAATAATTATAAATGGCCTTATATACAATATAAGGCTCTATAACTATAAACTACGCCTAAAACGATGCTATTACTATATATAATAGGGACACACCTAATCTACATACATAGCATAGGTGTGCTGTGGCTACTATATAGGCCCCTATAATACAAGACACTGCTTAAATTAAGACTAAATAAAATACGCAAACTATTACCGAAGCACATATAAGGCGTGGGAGAGAGTAGACTGTATTAAATATAGGAGATAGAAGGTAAGGGCTTAATAGCTATAGGAATAACTATACGCTAAATTATATAAATAGAAATAATAGGCAATAAGCTAGGGGGATATAAGTGCCTTCCCAGCATTCCCTACCTTTAATATTAGGGGGCTGGGCTAGCCATCCCAAGCCTTAATAGGCTAGAAGTGATGCCGCGTAATATTACTAGACTAAATAGGGATATAAGGGTTACAGGGGATATAAGGGAGAGAACGCCCTGTAGAAAGACCCCTATAGACAGCTATAGCAAGCTTAAGACTAGAATAATTAAGAATTAGACTAAACATGGTAAATCTAATATTTATAGCTAACCTATAAAGGGTATAAAGCTAACTAGTAAAACCAGGGGAAGAACTAGAGATAATAATAGATTTGGATATAAAAGCGCTAGTAGGAATATAAGACACGGGAATAGAAAGCCCTATATAAAATAAGTAGCGACTAGGGTGTAGATATAAGAGATAGAAGTTCTAAAAATCCTAAAGAAAGTAGAAATAGAGAAAGTAAAGAATAAAGAAAAGTTAAATAACCCTTACTAGAGGTCCGCCACCTATCTATTATATAGTATAACTATGGCAATACAAACCACTACCTTATAAGGCCCCTACTAGACAGTCTAGACCTAGAGAAATACTATATCCTTACTATATAAGAGCCGTATTATAATACCTATATATAATTAATATACTGCCCCTAAGGATTCCAGCTCCTATATAAA
>Ga0307507_10008785_pt1 | contig 13792 bp, 5 predicted proteins | sample 7_EM_MG_FD_207223 | JGI IMG/M metagenome (GOLD analysis project Ga0307507, IMG submission 207223) | Populus trichocarpa ectomycorrhiza microbial communities from riparian zone in the Pacific Northwest, United States - 7_EM | ecosystem: Host-associated > Plants > Roots > Unclassified | place...
CCAGTCTTAACTTCTTAAATAGGGTATTAGTAGCTTTGCCCTTAATCTTATTAACTATTTTTAACTTAAAGATGCGAACTCTATTAAACTTAGTAGGGTTATACTTCTTAAATTTAAAGACTTCTCTTATAATAAGACTGTTAATCTCCTGCTTATTAGATGCTTAGAAAGGAGCTCCTAGAGTTATAATACAGCCTTCTTTTTAGAGCTATTTTGCGAGCTTAAAGTCAGCCTTCTCTTTAGCTGTTATAAAGGCTATTAATAACTTATCTCTACTCTTAATAGCGGTAACGAATTGCTCTTTGAAATTAATAAAGTGTTAGCAATTTTATAATCCCTTTAGGCAACCTCTACCACGTCATAGTTATGGCACATCTGCTATAATTATATTAGGATTATAGTTGCCTTTTAGAGTATATTAATTGTAGTTCTCCTTTAGGGTATCCTCTAGGGTATCCTATAAAGGCTCAGAACTATTATTTCTATAGTAAGGCTTAATAACAGTTAAGCGGAATTAAGTGGGTCTATAGGGCATTTAAAAAGTATAAGTCTAACTATTAATTGTAATAAGTTTATGTAGGCCTAACCATCCTCCCTTTTTACGCTATACGCGTACCTTAGATTGGAGTAGTAAATTAAGTATAGTTAAGGTATTTAGGCCATTTCTTATTCCTAGTACGTTGTTAACCTGGCGCGTAGCGTAGAGACGTCGCACCTCTTTTATTACTTTGCGAATAGCCTCCGCTCGTTATGTAATAGATAGGGATAGTAGAGAATTGTTAGTTATTTAAGGGTAGGCGCCAAAGACTAGTAATATAGGTATAAGCCTATTTAGGCTAGCGGAATTATTAACAGCCTTAATAGCTATCTATAAGATAAGCTCTTTACTAGCGCCCTCTAGTTTTAAAGAAATAATCTTATATACTTGTTATAATGGTATATAATATCGTTCTACTTTTCTAATACTATTATATGCCTTAATAGGGACTTCCTTAACCTTAATTTCTATTGCCTTCGCCTATTACCAAAACTCTATAGATAAGAAGTTCCTTCCTATATTATAAATAACTTAATTAGGGGGTCCTAGGTAGATATTAATCTAGTATAATTAAAGAGTATTCTATGCGTTCCTAGCTAACATATCCTTTAGGAAATATGTGGCTTAGAAGGAGGTTAAAAGGTTAACAACTTAGAGTACTAGCTTGCCGCTAAGATATATAATGTTAATAATAATATAGAAGTTAAAGTTATAGTTATCTTTAAAGGTGAACTTAAATCGGCTAGGGGACTTCTAGTTTATTTAGTAGTAATAGTAGTACTTTATAAGATGCTTAATTACCTTAACCTTAACTTTATAGCCTGCTCGCTAAAGAACCCTAAGCAATTAGTAAACGGATAAGTAGCCAAAATAATGGTGTAGTTAACGTAGCTCTAACTTAGTTAAGTGGCTTTAAGCAACACTCTTTTCTAATTAATAAAGGAGCAACTAGGGGTAACCCTATTTGCGTATAATAGGCACCCGATTATCTTCCTAAATAAGTATATTCTTAAGGTTATTAAGTTTAATGCCTAATTTATCTATATCTCCAATGCAAAATAGAAACGGGGTATTCGCGGGAATAATATGGAAAGTGATATACCCTAGGGGGGTTTTAACCTTAATTGTGCTGAGAGAGATTGCAGTACCCTTACTAAAACAAATTGTATATTAGCCTGCCGTTAATTAGTTAATCTAAATAGAGCTATTAAGCTACTAAAGAGCTCGAATTTAAGGTTCTCCTACTATAGATACTCCTGCGGCTCTAGTATCTGGCATAATACTATAGAAGACGTTCGCCGAGTATCTGTTGTTAAAGAAGAATATAGAACTCTCCTTTAGCTTATTAAAGATATCTAACTTTGTGATAGCATGGAGCGTAGATTAGTTATTAAGAATAGTAATGGTTTATATACTATCTACCTTACCATATTTAGTAAAGTATTGGTTGGGAGAGTAGTCCTTAATTTCCATATCTATAAGAAGCTGTTTGGCCTTATTAACCTTACCCTTAAGATCTTCTTCGCTTTTATATTGAACCAGGAAGCTTTAGAAGTAGGCTATAGTAACTTTATAATTTCTAACGTTTTATACGCTCTGGCGAAACTTATTATATGCCTCCTTTTATCTGTTAAGAGGGTGCCTAGTTAACTAGCAATTTAGCTTCTTATAAATATAGTATTTCTTCTATTAATTGTTTTAAGATAAACCTTTATAAGGACCTCCACAATTGCTTTATAGTCAACATTAATTATACCCTCTGCTGTATCCTCTACCCTGGCTACCATATATTTAATCAGTCTAGTTATAATTATATTGGTTAGTCGGGTTAATTAAAATAGGTTAGGGTTAGGTGTTAAATTGCTATACTTCTTAAGAGCGTAAAGCGGTGCCAATAGAGGATCTTAATTAAGCACACACTCCTTTATAAGTATTTATAGGATTAAAGAGGGTAAGGTTATATTCTTTAATACCTTAGCATGCGCTAATAACTTAATCACGTAGGCTGAAGTCCTCTTAATATAATTTGGATAAACCACGCTAAATTATCTAAAGTCGATTAAAGAGCTTTTAAAGATAGTTGAGTTAAGAGGTATCTGGGTTTATAGCAATAATTCTTAGGAAGGTAGTCTCTCTCTACTCTAATATATACTGCTGCTTATTCTCTTCTGTTTTAAAGTGGCATCTTGTCTTATATATTATTCGGTTAAAATTATATCCTTTTCCTACCAAATGATTATAATAGAAGGTACTAGCGCGGCCCTTAAGTATAATAGAATAAGCGTTATAATATTGGTTAGGTTCCAGTCTAACCTTCTAGCAACAGTTATAAAAGATACGCAGCTTTGAATTAAGGATATTATATAGTTCCCTACTAAACCTCTTCTCCTAGTCTAAATAGAGTTTCGTAAGCTTTGTAAGTATTTTTAAGGTGCCTCTAAGCGGTATTAGGCCACGTTGAAATTGCATTAAAGATTAAGGTAGGGATTGCTTTATAGGCTGCAATAGAGATATAGAGCTTAATAGAACACGGCGTGGTACCTAATCTTCCTATAGTAGAGTTTAAAGGTTATTAAATCGCGAAGCAAGGGGGTCTTGCGCTTGCTCTTAGGGGGTAGTAGTTAAAGTTACGGGTTAAATTAGTAGGAGCGATAGGTATGGCACGTAAGAACTTATACCTAAAGTAATAGAATTAGAACGTGTCTCTATTAGTGTATTATTTAGATTCCATCGTAAGTTGAGCTTCTTTATATTACGTAGTTAGTACTCAATCTCTTATGGAGTCCATTTGTGCTCTTCTTTTACATTAATAACTTGCTCCTAAATATTGTCTCTAATAGTGTCTCCATCCATAGGGACAAATACTCCGTTCTCCTAAAGGAAGTTACGGAAGTCTTATACGATATTCTTCTTCGCGAGGGCCTATATTTCCTTTATCCATCTAATAAAGTCCTCCTTTATACAATACCATAGCACAGTATCGTTGTATTCGCTGTCTGTGTATTATACTATATAGTATAATAAGAATCTATTTAGGTCCTATTACTTGGCGTTTATAGGGTTAATGTCTTTATCCCATATCTCTAGGTTAATATTATTCTTGTACTTCTTCGGGTAGGTCAACGCTATAATAGGAGTAGAATCGACGGGGCGTCGTATATTAAAGGTAGGTAGGATTTTCGGCTTTATAGGATCTCGTAGGTTTGCTGTTAAAAGGTAGGCAATTTAAGGCGTAGTCGACGCGTTTCGGACGTTGACTTGGGACCCTAGGTTTAGTAACACTTCTAACCTAAAGTACTTAACCAAATCTTCGTAAACGCGATTGTTTTGCGTAATAGACGCAACTTGGTATCTCCTAGTACTCAGTAACACTTCTGTTATTAGTTTTCCGCAAGCCTAAGGTAGTATAGTATTACCGGGAACCCCTATATAAGACTATCTCTTCTGTTAATAACCTAGCTGCTCTATAGTTAACTGTGTGTTCAACCACTGATTAGTATTAGTTACATAGGGTAACTCACCAATAACAACTACTTAAGTAGGTTACAGTGATGTTGGTTAATAGCTTGATTTTATTGGAATGAGGAAGGGCGAGGAGCTTAAGACTCCTCGCCACACTAGTGCCGCGGCGTCACGTGACGACCGCTTGCCTAATTCCCGACATTAACTAAATTTATGTTATTACTGCAGAAGTTGGTGTGTAAGGAGAAGGCCGATTTAAGCTTAAAATTAGGCTAAGGTAAAAAGGAAGACACCAAGACTATCTAATACTGGTAATAATTATAAGAGTATAATATAACTATAGATAGTTTTAAACACTATATATAGTTGCCATATAGTAAAACCTGTTACTATTATATAGTGGTGTATATATAGGCTGGGGGATATATTTTCCAGTAATTTATAAGTAGTAGCGTAGCGTATATAGTAAACTTAGTTAACTAAAATGTTTTTAGGATTATTATTTCTAAGAGAGTATTAAGCTATGTTATAAGACTAACACACATTGTTATAATTTAGCTTATAAGCATACGCGTATATATAAGCATAGACCTAATCCCTAAGTAACATATATATATACTACCTTACTTCCTACCTAGATCTTTACGCGATATTAATTATATACTTTTGCCTTGTACCTTAATAGTTAGCTTATACTATAATAGTTGGTTCATACTGTAATAAGCTGCAGCTTATAGCACTGTTATTATTAAGGCAGCGTTTAGCCGCAAATTGCAGCATTATTATTAGTAGTATAGTATATGGCCATAAAATGCAACTAAATACGGCTAAATGCTAAAATTGCTAGATTAGCATAAACCTAACTTAAAATACTAGTAAATTTTTTTATAATACGCTAGAGCTTTAGCGAGATTTTTATAGGGGTAGTAACTTTAATATTTATTAATAAAGTATATATTAAATATAGAAATTATTAAAATTATTAAAATTATAAAATTATACTTTTATATATGCTTACTAATATTAATAAGTATATATAAAATATAAAATATATAAAATTTATACTTTTATGTATGCTTAGTAATCTTATAGTTAGCACTTAGTAGCTAAATGCTAAGACCTAATTATAAATGCCGCATTTAGCAGCTAAATGCTAGTACTTAGTTATAAATGCCGCATTTGGCGGCTAAATGCTAGGACGTAGTAATAAATGCTAGAAAATGCTAGAAAATGCTAAAATGGCTAAAAAGTAAAATTTAATGCTGGTAAATTTTTTCCTGACATTAGTAAGATAGAAAGGCTATTAGTATTATTTATACCTATATAGATCTAGTAAGGGAAGATAGGTATCTAGATAGGGCCTATAAAGTCTATATATCCACCTTTAGGCAAGCCCGCGCTATCTACTATATCTTTACCACCTACTTAGCCATCTATAATATCTGCACTATTTGCTTAGCTATCTATAATATCTATACTACCCACTTAGCCATCTATAATATCCATATTACCTACTTAGCGGTCTATAATATCTATACCATCTACTTAGATATTTACAATATCCGTACTACCCGCTTAGCCGTTTATAATATCTATACTACCCACTTAGCCGTTTATAATATCCGCACCGCCCGCTTAGCTATTTACTATATCCGTATCGCCCCTATTGGCGCGGGTATAAGCTAATACTTAACTATCTCTTCTATTTATCCTTAACCTATAGGCGCCGCTAAGGAAATATAAAATGCTTTAAGGCGGTAATTTAGTCTTTTAGCTCTAGACTAAGTGGACTTTAGGGCTAGTAGGTAGGCCATTAATTAAAGCTCTTAATTGCTGCTAGGGGGCATACTAGTAGGTTAACGGTGAGGCTATATTCTATAGACGTTGCCGTAAAATAATTAAGGATATAAGACGGCGCGTAAAAGACGGTATGGCAAGAGACGAGAGATAGGCTATTAACTAGCTAGAACAGCTACAAGGCCGGCGTTTTTTGGATTAGCTTTATAAGAATATCTAACTACTAACTAGCCCTTAGGGCGGGGGAGGGAAAGGGAGGGAAAGGCTTTATATTAAGCAGTATATATATATATATATATATATAATACTATTTTACTATAGGACTACTATATTAACTAAAACGCCTTAATGTAGGACTCTACTAGTGACCGAAACGTCTTAATATAGGACTGCACTATAGTGACCGAGGTGTCTCAATATAGGACTATGCTCTAGTGACCGAGACGTCTTAATATAGGACTGCACTGCAGTAACTAAGACGCCGTAATGTAGGACTATACTCTAGTGACCAAGACGTCTCAATATAGGACTGCACTATAGTAACTGAGACGCCTTAATGTAGGAATAGAGCCCGTTTAGGTGTTGTAAATTCAGAGCAACATTACGCGACCGTCCAGAAGTACCGATTTAACTTAAATTATGTACCTTTTTGCCCAAAATCGCGTGCAAAAGTACTCGGGGGCGGTCGCTGCGCGACCTCGTGCGGGGTTCGGGCGCGTTATCAGCAGGGGTGGCCCTAGCCTCGTATTAACCCGGGTCGTAACCGCGCCAAATCAGCCCCCCCGATATGTGATAGATATAATAGGCTTTAGAAACTAAACTTTACTTAAGTATACCCTTAGTATGCTCACTCAGCTATTTTTCTACAGTGAATCCTGCTGACTCTATTAACCTTACTAAATCTATGCCTCTACCAATAAGACTAGGCACCATCTCGCAAGTACGCTTATTAATAAATATATAAGGAAAAATTGACCTCACACATGAGTGATATAGACTATCTCTAAGAATGACCCTACTAAAGTCCATTTCTCATTTTTAGACCTAAGCACACGTGACTGTAGTCTGGGGCTAGGACTGAGTAATCCTGAGCCATGGCTGCGCAAGCTTGAGCTTCTTATTGATGCCCAATTTTGGGACTGCAAGCCCAGTTTCGGGACTGGGGTCGCTGTCGCGTATACTTGCTCTGCAAACTATATTCTACACCACCATTCAAACGTTGCCAAACCCGCGCCGTGAGCGGGGTTTCTTCAATAAAGCCAACATATGGGATCTGGCATGCAGTGTAATCGCCACCCGACATAACCACCACGGATTCTAAAATATATAATAGTGCAGTCCGGCTAGCCGTGCCCTAGCAGTGTTGCCTAGTTTCTTTCCTTCCAGAGGTGTTCAGTTTCCGACCCATACAGCAACACGAATGGCGGAGGCCTCAGAATTTCCTAAGCTGGAGAATCTGTGGGTTGAGGCAGATTCTGATACGTTGTTTTGTTGTTCCTGCCTCTCGAAGATTGGCTCAGCCGCCCTCATACGAACTTTCCGCCTGCATCGTCTGAGGCGAGGGAACGAGCTTTTGAGGCACACCAAGATAATCAGCACACCTTTTGACGAAGACATTGTCATAAGTGACTGGCACCTACAATGCCTGTTGCAAAGTGGGATCAGGTACTCGGCCATTTCTCACGTCTGGGATCGAGATATATCCGACACCCAATGCAGTGGCAGACAGAAGCCACAGCCTCTCCACGTCCGTCGTCTAGCAGTCCAGCTTCCACTGTTCATATACCGCGGTCTCCTGAAGAGTGGTGAGATTTCAGAGCTGGATGAGATTTGGCACGATTACATTAGCGTCCCGCAGTGGTCTGACGACATCAAGGACAGAATTTTGCTAGCCATCCCCGATATTTATCGATCGGCGCATGTGACAATCATTCACTTTGAGGACCTTCGAAAAGATAGCGTCCGGTTGCTCTACGAAGGCCAGACAAGCGATGAGCGTCTGAGAGCTATCACTGACATCTGCAACCTCAAGTGGTTCACACGCGTGTGGACCGCCATGGAGTACGCCCGGAGCAGCCAAGTGATAGCTATGGACGAAGATGCTGATGTGTGCTCCAAGAGGGAAGACCCGCTCCTTCTGAATCGTATGCACCACGTGTGGTTCGATGAAGTACCGAAGTACCAATCGGTCCATGACCTCGAAGCCCGAGCAGGGATAGGCAAGAAGCTTGTGCCATGGAGCCTGGGGCCGCTTCGGGAGATAGGAAAGGGCAAGCCATCCGTATTTGGACGGGCATTTGCGCTGCTCTCGAAACGTAGACGCAGGAGCGAGCACGACTTCCTACACGCCTTGCTCGGCCTGGTCGAGCCAACCTCCGATCGGCCGCTCGAACATGACTTTGACCGCGAGTACGCGCGCATCGCGAGGCTGTGCCTCGCTGCTGGTGATTACAGCCCCTTGCTGCTCACGCCCCGGCTCCAAGGGTATAATAAGCGCTGGGACATCATTGAAGGATTTAATGATCTGGGCATTTGGCCCCTCGGAGCGGGAAGGCAGCTGTCAGATTTCCATCACGATTTTTCCTTCGAGAATGGCGACTTGGAGAACGGAGATCCTGTGCTCAAGCTGCAAAGGCTCGGTGTAGTCTCCCAGATCCACGAACGGCTCGGAGCCGATGTCATGGCCGAGTTCGCCCACGATGCATCCATCGTACTAAAGGCCACGGGACCGGATCTTGATTCCTTTATTGACACGCTCGGCTGGAGACTTTATGACGAGAAGGTCGACTTTATTAAGCAAAAATTAGCTGCAGGGAGCCAGAGCAACAAGCTAGCAGCTATCCTTCAGGAAAGGCACGACAAGGGGCCGGAGGACAGCTGGCCCATCGAAGGGCCGGACGGTGCCCGGTGGGTTGCAGAAGCAATGACTCTCTCTCTTACAGGCCCTGGGGGCAGCGCAGGGGAGCCTTTCAGCCGAATGGCGTGGGTCAATTCACATGGAGGCACAATCCATGTCGGGTATGCTGGTGGTCAATGTCTCCTCTCCGTATCTTGCACGGCATGTCACCGTACATTTGTATTTCGGGCGGGCCTATTCGAGTCGCCTAGCAATGTCAGAGGAGCTATTGCATATCGCATCCCAGGCCTCGAATATCAGTTCTCCCATCGGAACGGGATCGGTATTGTCATGAAAGACGGTCGTGTTGTGGGTCGAATGGCATGGGCCACTCCTGCTTGTAAATGTTTGGAATTTGGGAAGGTTAAAATCAAGATGCCGGCCTTACCAGATCCAAGGCCGAGGCCTTATAGCTTTGACTTTATAGAGTATACCTATTGAACTGTAGATTCAAGCATGAGAACTCTGTCTATTGAATATAGTTTCGTTATATCCTTCCTATATAACTTTATACTATCTTTAGTCCTTAATATCCTTATAACCAATAATCCTTTTAACTAGCTATTCGTCTTCTTTTTATCCTCTATATATATCTTACTTATATACTAGTAGTTCTATATTACCGTATACTGGTTTAAGTATCGCAATATGCTGTATTAGGTAGATTTTTATTTTCTTTAGTAAGTCCAACCTATATATAACTTCTAAGATTTTTTATAAAATCTTAAATAGTCCTATCTTAACGTAATCTAGTTTCTTACTTAGTCGTCTAATCTTAAAATTTTTGTATAGTAGCTATATTTTATCCCTCTCCTTAAGATCTAGTCCCTTAGATCTCTTAAGGTTATAGTACTTTTTTATTTACTCTTATACTAACTTAGCTAATTTATAAAGGTCTTTATAAAGATTTATAAGTATCTCTATTCTTTCCTTACCTTCTTTACTACTTTTCTTTACTTATTATAGCAATAATAATATCTTTAGTTTGTATCCATAATTCGCTTTAAATAGTAAAGTTCCTATTCCTTTTTATAGTGTGGTATTGTATATAAATTAAGCTATTAGTAGTAGTACCGCCTAATTATTCTATATATAATTAATATAATGCCTTAAATACTACTCTAATATCTAATTTAATCTTTCCGTTTATCTATAAAGGATATTATTGCGGTCACCTCGGGATGCCCTTAGGGCAGCCCTTGGGTAACCCTTAGATAGTTGCCGGTTACGTGTCGGAGGTATGTGCCTATATAGATCTCCTCAACTCTTAAAGCCTTATCTCCTTAAGGATTCGTCTCTTACCAATCTATTTTATTCCATATCTATGCCTTTATAGCCCCCTGCCTATAAAGTCCCCTTATATTTAAATCCTTCCTACTACCTTTAGAAGGGTAGCTGGCTAAAAGACCAGATTATTTGTTTGCCTATTTATTTATACCTACCTTTTGTCCCTTAAATTTTCGTAATAACCCAAATAGAAACTCTACAGATACCCTATAGACAGCCGTCGTCTTAAGGTAGAAAGGTCCCTCTAATAGCAAGAGATTATAAGTACGCAACCCTCTAGGCAAGATAGCTGTACGAGCCCTAGCACCTAGATACGTTAGGAGCTTAAAGACTCTTATATACCTATAACCACCTACAATGTTAAGGAAAACGCAGATACTCTTTATAACAGCTATAATACCACTAAAAAGTAGCCGGAACCCTTTTGGTATAGCTTAGGCTAATTAAAAGATAAAGCACTAGAAAAATCTCTAAGATTTTCCTCTAAGCTAGAAATGCCAGAAGAGTATACTAATATATTTAATTAGGGAACTAACCGGAACCCTTCTAGAAAAACTCCGGCTTATAATTAATAAAATAGTAACGTCTAGACGGCCTATAAGCTAATTGGGTCTACCCCTTTAGGTAACCTAAACTAAATACTAACTTAGGACTTAAGCCTTATAGAGAAACTTGCGCTAGCTATTAGTACTAATACTATACTAATAGTTGGAGTTCCCCTAGGCCTAAATCTAAGAAGTTAAAAGCCCCTAACTAATCCCCTTTAGGAAGGGTATTAATAAGCTACTATAAGGCTTATAAAAGCTATATAAGGAGGAGCTACTAATAAGAATATTAGAAACCTTTAGGGGTAAGTCTAAATCTAGTAAGGCTTAATCTAGGCTAGATAAAATCTTTTATAACCTAGCTAAGGCTAAGGGCTTCTTAGAGGCTATTTTATACTAACCTAAAGGGATATAGAAAACCTAAAGAGGCATCTATATAATGAGTAGAAAAAAGATATAGACCGATTAGCTAAGGCCTTTAATAGTCTAGAGCTTCGCTATAGACTTAATACCTAATACCTAGATAATTAGGTTTGTAAGGTAAATAACTTCTTTAAAATACTAATAATATAAGACGATATTAAAGAATATATATAATGGATTATTAGTAAGATTAAAGACTAATTACTAAACTAAATTGTACTTAATCAGCTTAATAAAGAGCAAATTACTATATAGCTATAGCTATAGACCTTTCTAAAGAATTAGGTTTAAAATCCGTATATTATGTAATAGAATAATATAGAATAATTCTAGAATAGTATACTGCGTAACTGAGATAATTTCCGCTAATTTATAAACTTTATAGAAACTTAGGCTTAATAAATAGATCTAGAACCCTTTAAAAATAAGGACGGTAGTATTTATAAGAAAGAGAAGATTAGATTTATTTAGGCTAGAATTAAGCTAGTAATTTGTAACAAAATAAAGCGCGTAGGAACCCTATTGTGGGTTACTATATATATGGATTTTAAACGAGCGATTCTAAACACCAAAGATATAGTAAGGAATTAGACCTCTTCTAGCAAGAATTTAGGGGATTACTAAAAGCGTGGGTACTCTAGTAGTAATATAAGGTAGACCTAACCTTTAAAGAAGTATTTCTGGAAGAGTACGTTAGAAGGGCTAAAGCTAGAAACTATTACAGGACACCTCCGTAATACCTTATATATGTCCACCTATTTCTACCGTCTACCTATTTCTACTAATGTAGCAAGAAGAAACTAACCACGAGATAACAATCTAATGGCAATCTGCCGACAATTTATAGTAATTTAACGGCAATTTACCACATTCTACTATATTCTGCCAAGTCTACTAAATCCTACTAAGTTCTGCTAGGACTACTCCTTAAATCCTATTCTGCTCTATATATATATTAACTATGCAACTAAACTAACAATATATACCCTTTCTTCCTATTTCCTTACCTTCTCTTCTTATATAACGTCTTAACTTTATTATATAGTTTATATACATAGCTTAATAATATCTATTTTGCTATATATTATTATCGTTTATACTTACTCTGTGATACTATATTACGTTAAACTATATACTCTATCCTACCTTAATAATATATAGAATAACCCAGAAACCCCCTTATCTATAAATAATCTATATGCCCTATTTACCAAATAAATAAGAAGTCTCTAAGAGGCTTTTATGGACGCTCTTACCTAATAAGAAGCTTAGTATTATAAAACGATCCAATCCCTAAAAAAGGAAGTTAAAGAGATTTATTATAACCTACTACTTATTACACTATCGCCCCTACCTATCTCTACTAGTATTAACCCATAAACACTAGATAAGAAGAACGCATCTAAAACTAACTCCTTAACCCTAAATTTACCAGTTAGTACCCCTAAAAAAAGTTATCTAAACGCCTCCCTAATCCTCCTGCCTATTCTAGTAAGAGGAGTAAGCTACGCTCTTTTCTTAATTAACTTTAGAACAAGCTAAGCGGCAATATTAATTACTACCCTACCCCTAATAGTTAACTTTATTACGCTATAAGCCGCCTAAAAGAAGATGCTGTGGACACTATATACTTGTTTTAACTAAGTACAGTAGAGAAACTAGTTACTATACTAGAAGTATTTTATAGCAACCCTAACCAAGTCGCTATGTTATAAAGGAAACTAAATAAGATAATATAGGGTTCCAAGAACTTCCTATTATACTTCACTAAATTCTACCGCTATACTAAGAAGACTAAATAGAATAAACCCGCCTTAATTAATCGCCTAGTAGAATCTCTAAACTCTAAATTAAAAGCATCTTTTATAGGAGTTAAACTGCTAGGTACCATTACTGCCTACACTAACGTTATTAATAGCCTATATAATGGCTTACTACGTCTTGCCCTAAAACATATACCTTAATACTTTACCTCCTAACCGCTTAAGACCCGCAAGGACTTAGACGCTATAAATATTAATACTAAGACCCTTTCCTATACCCTAAAAGGATCTACTAAATAAGAGCAACGCATTAAATATAGCCTTTATTTTAAGTGTGGAAGTAATGCTTATATCTCTAGCTACTACTCCATCCCTTTTTAAAAGAATTTATAAACTGTCACAGAGCGAGTATAAGCGGTAATAATATATAGCAAAGTAGATATTATTAAGCTATGTATATATACTGCGTAATAAAGTTAAGATGTTGCGTAAGGAGAGAAGGTAAGGGAACGGGAAGAAAGGGTATATATTGTTAGCTTAGTTGCTTAGTTAATATATATACGGAGTAGAATAGGATTTAAGGAGCGGTCCTGGCAGAACTTAGCAAAATTTGGTGGACTTTAGCGGAATATAGCAGAATGTGGCAGATTGCCATTAAATTGCCATAAATTGCCAGCAAATTACCATTAGGTTGCCGTCTCGCGGTAGTTTTATCTTACTATATTAGTAGAAATAGGTGGATATGTGTAAGGTATTACAGAGGTGTCCTATAACAGTACCCCCCCTTTAAACTTAAGCTTCTACAAGATGGGGCTGTAGTAGTTCTGAGTAGAGTTTGTAAAAGTTTTCTATGGCTTATATAAGTCCTATAGAGTTAACGGGTTCCCATATAGGCTTAGTAAAGCCTCTTCATTTTATAAGGTATATATATTTACATTTCCGTTTATCGTACTTAATATTATTAACGTATTTCACGGGTGAGCTGGTCAAACGGGTGAGCTGATCACTTCAAAAACACACCAAAAAATGGAAAAATCACACTTTAATATCTTAACAACCACTTAATAATAAATTTTAATAA
>Ga0307507_10008786_pt1 | contig 13792 bp, 10 predicted proteins | sample 7_EM_MG_FD_207223 | JGI IMG/M metagenome (GOLD analysis project Ga0307507, IMG submission 207223) | Populus trichocarpa ectomycorrhiza microbial communities from riparian zone in the Pacific Northwest, United States - 7_EM | ecosystem: Host-associated > Plants > Roots > Unclassified | place...
GACACTACCCCAGATATAATGAGCAGCACATTGGAGGCCGAAATTATGAAGAGCATTCCCGAAATAAGTTCGGAAACGTATGTAGGAACGAGGCCAAGGCTAAAGCTGTCTCGGATTAATGGCTGACATATTTGAATGTAGGTTCCTACTGGCTTCTCTCCATATCGAGGCAATCCTGCGAGAAACTACTATTTCTCGGCGAAGGGAAAGACTCCAGTCAATGAAAGCTGGTGTAGAGTTAGAGGATGCATATGGGGCGACCATGGACCGGATAAAGGCTCAGGGCGTGGAAAAGGCAAAACTGGCGATGGCTACCCTCACATGGGTCTGTCATTCGGAACGGCCGCTAAACGTGGATGAGTTGTGCCATGCGCTTGCAGTAGTGATAGGAGCAGCAGATTTCGATTCGGAAAATATTCCTTTGATAAGTACATTGCTAAACTGCTGCCAAGGCCTGATCACCGTCGATAATGAGGCTTCAACTGTGCGGTTAATCCACCACACTGTCCAGGAGTATCTCTTTACTCATCCAGACCTCCCCAGTAAACCTCACTCGATACTTGCAGAAATCTGCTTGACTTATCTGAATTCACAACTGATCAAGAACCTCTCGTCCCATCCCCTCCCAGACCACCAAAGCGTTCTATTCCTCGAATATTCTTCGAAATATTGGGGAACTCATGCGAACCGAGAACTCTCAGACCATGCGCGGGCCCTTGCACTAGAGCTCTTGGACCGGTACGAAGACCACGCATCTGCTGCATCACTTCTGAAGCAAGTACTCCCTCCCATATATACATCTATCAGGGATACCAGTACCTCTCCGCTATTCTCTGGGCTACACTGCGCGTCCGTCTTCGGATGTGTGGAACTTGTGACTACGTTAATGGAGGCGGTGGGCTGCGGGATTAACCAACGAGATTGCGTGGGCAGTACACCACTTTTCTGGGCGGCGATGAAAGGACATGAAGGAGTGGTCAAGGTGCTGCTGGAACGGGAAGATATCGACCCCAACTGTCCGGGTGTGGGTGGTCTAACACCGCTCGGGTGGGCTGCTGGCCAGGGACACGAAAAAGTGGTCAAGCTACTGTTGGAACGCGAAAATGTCGACCCCAATTGCTTAGATATGAATGGCCTTACACCACTCATAGTAGCTATTCTTAGGGGAAATGTTCGAGTTGCTAAAATACTACTGGAACGGGAAAATGTTGACCCCAATCGTCCAAATAAGGATGGTACAACACCACTCACTTGTGCTGCTAGCCACGGAAACGAAGGAGTGGTTAAGCTACTGCTAGAACAAGAAAACGTCGACCCCAATCGTGGGGATGTGGATGGTCTAACACCACTCGCGCATGCTGTTGTCCAAGGGCATGGGGGAGTGGTCAAACTACTGTTGGATCAAGAAAACGTCGACCCCAATCGCTCAGCTATGAATGGTCTAACACCACTCGGGTGTGCTGCCCTCAAGGGACATGAAGGAGTGGTCCAACTACTTTTGGAGCGGGAGGATGTCGACCCCAATTGTGCAAATAAGGATGGTCTAACACCACTCACGCATGCTGCTACCGAAGGACATGAAGGAGTTGTCAAACTACTGTTGGAACGGGAAAACGTCGACCCCAACCGTGCAGATAAGGATAATCTAGCACCACTCGCGCATGCTGCTGCCCAGGGATATGGGGGAGTGGTCAAACTACTGTTGGAACGGGAAAATATCGATCCCAATCATCCAGATAAACATAACATAACACCACTCTTGCATGCTGCTGCTGAGGGACATGAAGGAGTGGTCACTCTACTGTTGGAACAGGAGAACGTCGACCCCAATCATCCAGATCCGGATGATCGAACACCACTCTCGTGTGCTGCTGGCCAAGGACATGAAGGAGTGGTCAAGCTGCTGTTGGAACGGGAAAATGTCGACCCTAATCGTGCAGATAAGAATGGTCTAACACCGCTCATGCATGCTGCTGCCCAGGGACATGGGGAAGTGCTCAAGCTACTGTTGGGTCAAGAAAACGTCGACCCCAATCGTGCAGATAAGGATGGTAAAACATCACTCGCGTATGCTGCTGCCTCAGGACATGAAGGAGTGGTCAAGCTACTGTTGGAACAGGGAAACGTCGACCTTAATCGTGCAGATAAGGATGGTCTAACACCACTCGGATGTGCTGCTCTCCTGGGGCATGAAGGAGTGGTCCAACTACTGTTGGAGCGGGAAAATGTCGACCCTAATCGCTCAGCTACGAATGGTCTAACACCACTAGGGTGGGCTGCTTTCCAAGGACATGAAGGAGTGGTCCAACTACTGTTGGAACAGGAAGGTGTCGACCCCAATCGTCCGGGTAACGGTGGTTTAACGCCACTCATGTGCGCTGCTATCCAGGGGCATGGAGGAGTTGTAAAGCTGCTGTGGGAGCGACTCACATCGTCTAGATCAGAATGACCGAATAGCTCTCTAGTGTGCTACCGTGGGGAGCATCAAGGCGTGGTCATCCTACTGCAGGGGGGCAACGGTACCGACCTCGACAAACCAGATAATCACGACAGTACACCATCCTCTTTGCTGTTATCAAGGGACGTGGAGGAACAGCGAAGCTACTACGAGCTTGGAAGTCTATGGGAAGAGTAGATGCGCAACGGACCCACCAGCGGTCAAAGAACTAAGACAAAACAGAGCCACTGGATACCTAATTGATCACACTCAAATTGCCTGGGATTCCTCCTTTTCTAGCGCCAAACTTGCTCAACCTCAGATAGCCTGGGATATGATTTTGCGCACATCGTCATCTTCCCTATTTTCCCCTGTCATTTACACCCGTGCTATAACACAAACTTGAAATTCTCTCCTGTTATTGACGGAAACCCTTTAAATCCTCGAGAGATTTGTTAAATTTTTTAAATAAAGCCTCACAGGTTTCTGTTCGTTGTCCCTAGCGTACAGAAGTCGGTTGACTATTTCACCTGGTAACTTGCATCATTTATCCTGATTACCGCTCTCCGGTCGAATAGATCCCTTGTTTCATAGTACCCCTTTCCCTATTTTTCTTTATGTATTCACTCTCTCCTTGTTTTCCTTGTGCTAGCGGTGGGTGGGTAGATGAGTAGATAGACAAATTACATATAGATTATTCTTTCCGATAGTAGAGGACCCAGCGTCGGCATTCCCGGGGCTACTGGGAAAAAGGAAAATCGACTCCAGGGGTGTGATTCCGAAATGCTATTGTTTCCGACATAATTAGCACTCAATTTGTTCATCCGCACCCGTAAAATACCAACCATTTTCTCGAACCTGTTCAAATTCCTACTTCCCTTGCTTTACCCACCGTATAAGTTATCTCGCATCCATACAGCGCTCAGCGGAGCCATCAAATTAGTGGGAAGGTAGTAGCCTAAAACCCTATAATCGTGCGCCAGCCATCCCAAACCCATCACGGCAGGTCCGGAAATTTCCTTTGTCTCGAGAGCTACTATATTACCCATCTCAACACAGTACAGCGATAACAATGTCATGGTATTTTGCAACGGTAGTCTCAGGGAAAGTTCCTCAGAAACGAGTCTATCAGTAATGCACAGGCTCCAAGTATAGTCCTTAGTTGTTGGCAAAAGTAGGGATGGCGCGGGTGCGTTATGGACTTGTCATAGGATTGCTTTAATAGTCGAGTATTCTTAACAGCTGTGGTTAGAGTAACTTTAGCGCTATGGTTACCGTGCCATGTTGGGACAGTCATAGACAACAGGTGCTCTCTCACGCTGGGGGTTATCAGTCTACGGTACCGCGATGGTCTATATCAGCACTGGATGCTAGGCTTATCAGCTAATTTCGCTCTTGTCAAATTAAAATCAAACGATCACTGACCTTCCCATTGCTACTAGCCCTGCCAATGGGGCTACGGTGCGGTGCTATAGTGTACTGTACTGTCTCGCCTTTTATGATGCCAGAAGCCATGATGGGGGTCTGGAATTCCCCAACTCTGATTATATATTTTTTTGATTCCAGCATTCCCAATGGGTGCCCGGTAGAAAACGTGGGAGTCCGACCCGAATTAATTTATAAGTCCGTTGCGCCCGGCTAAGGGAAAGAGGCAAGGAAATTTGGAAAGTAGATAGAGCGAGGAAGGTTAGAATTTAATAATGGTGGAAACAGATTCTATTATATTATGCTATTTACCCAATTGTAATGAGAGGTGTTATTCGATTTCGATAATCTGAGAGTGGGAAAAGCCCACTTCAGGTAGAAAGGGTACTCATCTTGGAAATTGCGAAGGGCCAAAGAATAGGACTCTTAGTTTGATGTTCCGAGTTACCACTTGTTTGATGGGGAGAATGTCGCCGTCACTTGAATAGGTTCTGTCTTTCCTAGTGAGGGGGACCAACCGCCTGTCGGCTATTCTGCACTATACTACTATCTTTAAATAAGTTGTGGGAAGGTGGGAGGTGGTCTCAGTAGGGCAGAATTAACTAAGTTTTTTAAGTCATCTCAAGGTAGTTTGGCGGTCGGAGACTACGGCTTCCAGATATAATTAAGACTCGCGGCGTTTAGGACAATTTCAACAAGCGAATCGGGCGCCACGAGATATAATGCAGGCTTGAGCTCAGGCAAATTCTGCTAAGTTCAATGACGTTACATGTCTCCGAGATCTTCTAGGAATTAATCACCCTGCCGGAGCCAGCCATACCTCTTAGAAGTAATTTGGATACCTTCCCCCACATCGTCGAACGGTAGCCATTCAAATGACTTGAATATGCTTTGGTTCTTCCTTTCTTCAATTACTGAGTTTTATGGGCTATATTTGGGGCTCCCTACTAAAAACTATTTATCTTGGAGTGGTCAGGTTATTGTGTAAGCATTTACATGGTTCGAAAACCTCACAATTTGCTAGGTTTTACATAGTATCATAGTCCGGCCTTCAGTGTTTGCCTGCGTTGTCTGGAATATGTTGTATTGATGTCGCTATCACAATCAGTCTATCATATTAGGAATGGCGGCTTGTGTCCAGTACTTATTGTTTGGATTGGTATTCCCTCCTAGCTAGTAGTACGGAGGATTGAATAATATCTATTTAAAATGTTGACTCCGGCCTTCAGCCTATTGGACCATAATAGCGAGTGATGGGGTGTGAAGTGAGCTCATATCAATGATGGACCTGATAACCGATCTATAGCTCTCACTCTAGGAATGCTAGGTCATTGAAAGCTAGGTGATGGAAATTAATATATAAATTCTATCCCCGGGAGCCTTGTGCAAGTCAAGCGGTTAAAATGGATGTAAACTTGATTTCAAGGTTTCCTATTTGCTCTCATTTGCCTCATGTACTGCATTGAATTTTTTAAAATTTCCCTTTTTCTTCTGTTATCGAGAGATCCAGGTTGCCTAAGCATGGTAGATCATTGCTGGATAGCGTTTGCGGCCCCCCGCGATTTTTTTCCCTAGCATGGTACAGTACGATCTTGGCGACAAAATTCGTCGGAACCCCCCCTTTAAACATAAAATGGCTAGTTTTGAGCTCTCACATCTTGACTGAAAGCGATATAGAATTAACAAAGCTAATGCCATACGCCAGGCAATTTCCTAGACTTTCTGGACAGAAATTATTGAGAATTTTCCCGCTCCATTATGGTGGCTAAGAGGTTAGGATCTACGATAGGTTAGATATTGTTGCAGTTGCAACGCACCTCTTGTACTCACCTCGCCGGAATTAGTCATAAGTCACGTGGACTGTGAAGAAGTACCGGTACATTACCTGAGAATGAGAGCGGGTTCTTGAGGTTGGAAATCTGACTGAAATTGGAGTATCCATTGTGAAAATGAACGGATCTGAAGTGCTTGAAACCGAGGTTCTTGAATGCCGCTCCGACGTTGATTATCGTTTCATTGCACCTAATACCTAACCGAGCTTCATGTACAGTGACTTGACCACAGTTCACGTGACCTATGACTAATTCCGGCGAGATGAGTATAGGAAACTCATCAGAGCAGGGGCAGCTTTTGCTCCCTCTGATTGCCTCTAGTCTTGCACCATGGGTATTAACAAGCAGAGCTCCCTACCTATGAATGATAGTATCTAGATGGCTGTAAAGGCTCTGGGGGATTTTGAAAATTTTTTACAGTCAGAATTTTATCGCCAAGTCGTACAAGAACCTATTCCCAGATACAGGTATGATACTAATTTCGGATCCAGTAATTAGACTGTTGTGTCTTAGACTCAAGCCCCCACCCTCAACCCCGCTTTTCCCCAATTTCAAGTAATCGCCTCAACGGATGGCAAGTTAATCAACACCTTGCTCTCAACAACATTCAAAGCGGTGAGAAACGAAAAAAATGTCTGGAGCTTTTAGCCATAACGAGAACTCTGTTGTTATCGCAAATAGCTTTAACAACATCGTCCCTGATGATGAGTCTAAAATACTGGCGTGGTTGTCCCCATTAGAGCCATGGATACGGCATCAAGATATTGGAGCGCACCGGATAGACAGTGTAGGGAGCTGGCTGTTGGAAACCGAGGAATTCAGACGCTGGCATAATGGCACGAGCGAGGATGGGTCTAATCGTGCGGCCTTGTTCTGCGATGGCAATCCGGGAGTGGGAAAAAGCTACATCACGTAAGAGAGACGGTTATCTTGACGGAAATTAGGGGATGGTGTGGCTGATCAGTTATGATAATAGGTCCTTGGTTATAGACAGGTTATGCGACGAGGCTAAGGAAAAGAATATTGCCGTTACCTGTTTCTACTTCGATTTTGCTGCCCGGAATGAGCAATCACCAACGAATATGCTCGGCTCTCTACTAAGACAGGTTGTTAGCGGGTTGGAGGAAATTCCTAAAGCGGTAGTCCAGGGTTTCCAAAACGAAAAAAAGGTGATTGGAGGTAGAGGACTACAAGTTCCGGGAATTTTGAGGATGTTCCAGCACACTATCACAGCGACGAGGCGCACATTTATCTGTGTTGACGCCATTGATGAATGTGCTCCAGAACATCGAGTGATAGTTTTTGAGTCATTAGGACAGATTCTACGGGGGTCACCCAATACTCGCATATTTATGACAGGGAGACCGCATGTCCGAGGTGAGGTTGAAAGGAAATTGGAAGGAGCAGCAAATTTTGTTTTTATACAGCCTACGGAGAGTGGTGTCGCAGGATTTCTGCGTGAGAAACTCACGAAAGACACTACCCCATATATAATGAGCAGCACATTGGAAGCAGAAATTATGAAGAGCCTCCCCGAAATAAGCTCGGAAACGTATGTAGGAACGGGGCCAAAGGCGAAGCTGCCTCTGCTGACATATTTGAATGTAGGTTCCTACTGGCTTCTCTTCATATCGGGGCAATCTCGCGGGAAACCACTGTTGCTCGGCGAAGGAAAAGGCTCCAGTCGATGAAAGCTGGTGTAGGGTTAGGGGATGCATATGGTGTGACGCTGGAGCGGATATAGTCTCAGGGCGAGGAAAAGGCAAAACTTGCGATAGCCACTCTCACATGGGTCTGTTATTCGGAACGGCTATTACAGGTGGATGAGCTGTGTCACGCGCTGGCAGTGGAGATAGGAGCAGCGGATTTCGATTCCGAAAATATTCCTTCGATAGGTATATTGCTAGACTGCTGCCAAGGCCTGATAGCCGTCGATAAGGAAGCAGTGTTGTTTATGAGTCGGCTCGGCTTGTAGCACCCCTGGACTCGAGGGCTCGAGCCGCCAAGAAACCGCCAAGAGGCTCGAGTCTAGAGTCGAGCCGCCAAGAGACCCGTTGCCAAGAGACTCGAGTCCGCTCGGCTCGTGCACAACACTATAAGGAAGCTTCTACTGTGCGGTTAATCCACTTTACCGTACAGGAGTATCTTTGTACTCATCCAGATCTCTTCAGTAAACCTCACTCAATACTTGCAGAAACCTGCTTGACATATCTGAACTCGCAGCAGATCAAGACCTCTCGTTCCATCCTCTCCCGGACCACCAGAGCTTTCCATTCCTCGCATATTCTTCGAGATATTGGGGAACTCATGCAAACAAAGAACTCTCAGACTATGCGCGGACCCTTGCACTTAAGCTCTTAAACCAGTATGAAGATCACGTATCCGCTGTATCATTTTTGAAGCAAGTACTGCATCCCAAATATATCGGAGACACTGGTACTTCTCCACTATTCTCTGGGCTACACTGCGTGTCCTTCTTCGGCTCTGTGGAACTTGTGACTACGTTGATGGACACAACAGGCTGCGGGCTTAACCGACGAGATTGCGTGGGCAGTACGCCACTTTTATGGGCGGCGATGGAAGGGCATGAAGGAGTGGTCAAGGTGCTGCTGGAACGGGAAGGCATCGACCCCAACTGTCCGGGTGTGGGCGGTCTAACACCACTCAGGTGCGCTGCTGGCCGGGGACACGAAGGAGTAGTCAAACTATTGTTGGAACGGGAAAATGTCGACCCCAATTGCCTAACTTTAGATATCAATGGTGTTACACCATTCATGGCGGCTGCTGTCCGAGGAAATGTCGGGGTCGCCAAAATACTGCTAAAACAGGAAAATGTTGACCCTAATCTCCCTGGGGGGGACGAGATAACACCACTTGTATGTGCTGTTATTAGGGGACATGAAGGAGTGGTCAAGCTGCTGTTGGAGCGGGAAAATGTCGACCCCAATCGTCCAGAAAAGAATGGTCTAGCACCGCTCGCGTGTGCTGCTGGCCAGGGAAATGAAGGAGTGGTCAGGCTACTGTTGGAGCGGGAAGACGTCGACCCCAATCGTGCAGATAAGGATGGTCAAACACCACTCGTGCATGCTGCTGCCCAGGGACACAAAGGGGTGGTCGAACTACTGTTGGAGCGAGAAGACGTCGACCCCAATCGTGCAGATAAGGATGGTCAGACACCACTCGCGCGTGCAGCTGTCCAGGGACATGGGGGAGTGACCAAACTACTATTGGAACGGGAAGACGTCGACCCCAATCGTGCAGATAAGGCTGGTCAAACACCACTCGTGCATACTACTACCCAGGGATATAGGGGAGTGGTCAAACTACTGTTGGAACGGGAAAATGTCGACCCCAGTCGTCCAAGTAACAATGGTTTAACACCACTTATGTGTGCTGCTGCCTGTGGGCATGGAGGAATTGTCAGACTCAGTGTTCGCCAGTGTTCGCAGGCGGCCAGGCCAGGCCAAAGTGAGACTGACCTGGGCTTTTCAGGCCAGGGTTTGGAGAAGCCTGCCGGCTTCATGGGGGCCTGGCGGCGCCGGTAGGCTTTCGGTATATTCCTTATGACAGGTCATTATTTTGTTAAGGGGTGGCCCATATCTATAGATATCTGAAGATGCCCGCAGATATCTAAAGATACCGGCAGATATTTGAAGATACCTGCATATATCTGAAGATGCCTGCAGTGCCGGAAGATACCTGAAGATATCTTAAGATACCCGAACATATCTGAAGATACCAGAAGATATCTGATGCGATCGTGTACTTTCCTGCTTTCCCTTCACTCGATTCGTGACTACTCAAGTGACTTCGCCGGTAGCCAACACATGCTGCACAGCAGCGAAACAACGCGTACGAAACGAAACATAACGCGAAGAGTAAGCAGTGCTCATGGGTTCAATCGCCATCGCACAACTTAAAGAGGGAACTTCTTCTCATTCTGATACTTCCTGTCATGCTTAGTGTTCGAAACGGGGCAGTCCGTCCGTCCTGAGGGTAGGACGAGGACGGACTATGAATCGTAGTCCGTCCAGTCCTGGAGAGAATTTTGCCTGGGGCTAATGGCTGTAGGACGGGGGAAGATGCCGGGCCCCACAACCAGATTGCAGAGTGTCTCAGAGTGTGAGGCCAGACAGATCCCTGCAGATCCCTGCAGATCCCCACAGATTCCCACAGATTCCCACAGATTCCCACAGATTCCCACAGATTCCCACAGATTCCCACAGATTCCTACAGATTCCTACAGATTCCCACAAATACTAGCAGGTTCCGACAGATCCCCATAGATGCCTGCAGGCCCAGAGAGATCCCCGCTATTCTCTACCATTCAAGCAGAGAATCTGTAGTCCGCCATAATCACTAATCGTCTTTAGATCTGGAAGCGAAGAAAACAACTACAGTATGATTGTGACACACTCTAGAATGAAAGATAGAAGATGGAAGAACTCTAATCTGGGTCACTATGCCTTGTTTAGACTTTATCTACAAACAGGCGTAGTGATATCACAATTGAAGACGATTTGAGGTCAAGTTTTCCCAAAGGCCGTTTCCAGCAAGAGTTGACCTTGTTCAAGTGCCGCTTCAATGGGGCTATCTTTGCCTATACGGTACATATCATGAAGGTGTTAAATGATATTCTTTGTTGATGAATCTGAAATAAAAAATTAGAAAGAAGAGAAAATGTCAATCCCTCCTTATGTTAAATTTCCAAATAAAGGAGCACTATTGACTGGTTCTCATAGCTTAATGGTAAAGAGACCGGTCACTACTAGCCCTTACAGGGAAGGTTGGGAGTTCGACTCCCGGCCAGGGTGGATGTAGCAAGCAGGCCTTTAATAAATCAAAGGTAAAGTAAGCCCTGGCGAACCACCTTTTTGCCATCAGGGCTATCAAGTTTTTTTGCCCTAATATATCTCTTTAAAGGTTTATGGGAACCTTGAGGAATGATGGTTGATGAGTACAGTGAAGACAGGAATTCTATTGCTCACGATGCCCAGTTTTTTAAATGTCCGTCTCCATAGCCCTGTCCAACAGCTATCGTTTTACGTCATAGGAGTGGGATCGGCCTGGTTGGGCGGATATTTGTTATAAATTATTACAGCTCTTGAAGGATAGGCCCTCATATTCAAGACTTACAGATCCCCACCATCCTTATCAGGGGATCTGCAGTCCACTACCGTCCCCTGTGGTCCTTTTATTGGGATAGCATAATAGTGTCTCACCTTGTGGGGCCTATGGTCCTTGCTCAACCCTGCAGTCCTAAAATGTCCCAGGACTGGACGGAGTAAAAATTGTCGTCCGGTCCGGTCCAGTCTTCTTGGCAGTTTCCCCGTGGGGCCGCCCGGGCCCCCACACCGTTGCGAACACTGGTCATGCTCACGACTTATATTGCCCAACTAACAAAAACTAAACTAATTAATGGTAGGGACTGGAGTATAGATAAACCACAGTTTATCCTTCTATCCTTCCAGAGATCGAGATACGTGTCGGTTTTCTTTTACTAACTTCCCCTTTTCTCTTCCCGCGCAGAATCTCCAACGGCTGCGAAACCTCTGCGTCGATATTCCTCTCAGCCTCCTCTAATACCTCCTGAATCTTCCACGTGTCCACAAGCTACGGCAAGCTTGATTTGACAACTTCTACTATCCACGACTGCAGGTAGGAGTTATTCGCTAGCTACTTCTCCTGCTGATTACGCCTTTCCCCAGTCAACAGTACAAGGAAAAATTTCGGGGGTCCAGTGCGTGCTCCGTCTTCGTTTCGAACTGATGAGTAGTGCACCCATGTTTGTGATATAATATGCTAACACAAGAAAGACAAATATTACAAATGTTGAAAATGCTGCTCGGCATACTAGAGTTTCTTTTGTTTCATGAAAGCATAGAGGTATGAAAGATGTTTGATTGATGCACGGATATGAGAATGGAAAGCATGAAGGCTACGGGAATGAAGGAAGTCTTTGTGGAGTATTGCTTTTGTTTAGGGATAAACGCAGAACTTTTCTTTCCTTTCGTTTCTTTCAGGGATAGATAAAATGATGAGGCGACATGTGTGGATGGGGGTGGAATCGTGTGGCGATTGTTGGATGGTTGAGAAGAGCATTTTGATTTTCATATATACACACCTGTCATTTCCATCAGCTTAGCAAACAAGCCAAGTACGCAGAATAGACATATCTTGCTCGCTATCATTATTCTCCTTCCTACTGGTGCCCTTTCGGTGCGATATTTCCTCTTGTTTTGTTTAACGAACACCCTTCGCTTTCCATAGGCTGCGCATACCAAGTAGCATCAAAGAGCTCGAACAGTAAGCGTTAATTCCTGCAGCAGTTATGTCTGGTCTGTTTGCTGAGCCCCCGTTTTCATTGACCCCCCCTATGTTGCCCAAACCAAAATCCTCTGATCTTATCATAATCACGTCTTATCACTCGAAAGCCTGCAGATATCTGTAGTCCGGCCAGGCCCGGTCAGATGAGCTTCAGAAGCCGGACTGGCCGCTTGCGAACACTGGTGTTCGCAACGGTCTGGGGGCCGGGCAGCCCCACGGGGAAACTGCCAAGAAGACTGGACTGGACCGGACGACAATTTTTACTCCGTCCCATCCTGGGACATGATAGGACTGCAGGGTTTGAGCAAGGACCACGGGCCCCACAAAGTGAGACGCTATTATGCCGTCTTAATAAAAGGACCACAGGGGATGGTAGTGGACTGCAGATACCCTGATAAGGATGGTGGGGATCTGTAGGTCTTCTTTCATTGTTGATCACTTGCTTTTGCACTTTTCGAATAATAATCAGTTTGAGCATATTAGGCACAAATAGGTGAACAGTAGCAAAATTTAAATAGTCTTGAATATGAGAGGCCTATCCTTCAAGAGCTGTAATAATTTATAACAAATATCCACCCAACCAGGCCGATCCCACTCCTATGACGTAAAACGATAGCTGTTGGACAGGGTTATGGAGATGGACATTTAAAAAATTGGGCATCGTGTGCAATGGAATTCCTGTCTTCACTGTACTCATCAACCATCATTCCTCAAGGCTCCCATAAATCTTTAAAGAGATATATTAGGGCAAAAAAACTTGATAGCCCTGATGGCAAAAAGGTGGTTCGCCAGGGCTTACTTTACCTTTTATTTATTAAAGGCCTGCTTGCTACATCCACCCCGGCCGGGAGTCGAACTCCCAACCTTCCCTGTAAGGGCTAGTAGTGACCGCTCTCTTTACCATTAAGCTATGAGAACCGGTCGATAGTGTACCATTATTTGGAAATTTAATCTAAGGAGGAATTCACATTCTCCTTTCCATTTTTATTTCGGTTTGATCAACAAAGCATATGATTTAACACTTTCCTGATACATACCGTACAGGTAAAGATGGCCCTATTGAAGCTGCACTTGAACAAGGTCAACTCTTACTGGAAACAGCCTTCGGGAAAACTGGACCTCAAATCGTCTTCAATTGTGATATCACCATCCCTGTTTGTAGATAAAGTCTAAACAGGGCATAGTGACCCAGATTACATTTCTTCCATCTTCCATCTTTCTTTTTAAAGTGTGTCATGATCACACTGTAGTTGTTTTCTTCGCTTCTTGATCTGAAGACGATTAGTGATTGTGGCGGACTACAGATTCTCTGCTTGAATGGTAGAGAATAGTAGGGATCTGTCTGGGCGTGCAGGGATCTGTGGGGATCTGTCGAAAACCTGCCGTTATTTGCGGGCATATGTGGGCATCTGTGGGGGTCTGTGTCACAAACGGTGACTAAGCAAGGCAGATTCTCACATGACTAATAGTTATTAGTCATCGGTTTGTTATCTTTCACACTATGAGATCAGTTGACTCATAGGCTATTCCCATGACGACGCAATAGCGTGTCATTGGTTTATTGTTATTGGTTGATATTTGACATGACACACGATTGTGGTCATGTGGTTTTGACATGACGCACGATTGTGGTCATGTGGTTTATGTATTTCGCACATGACTCATAGTTACGAGTCATGGGTTTTGCGCATGTGACCCCGTTAGGGCACATGACTTGTTTCATGAGTTTTGATTGGTTGCGAGATAGGGCGCAGCTGACTCGAACGAGTCA
>Ga0307507_10008787_pt1 | contig 13791 bp, 14 predicted proteins | sample 7_EM_MG_FD_207223 | JGI IMG/M metagenome (GOLD analysis project Ga0307507, IMG submission 207223) | Populus trichocarpa ectomycorrhiza microbial communities from riparian zone in the Pacific Northwest, United States - 7_EM | ecosystem: Host-associated > Plants > Roots > Unclassified | place...
AGCCCCTTCAACAGATTTACAAGGTGTTCCCGAACCCTGCCACTACGGCGACCTCGTCTTCATCAAACAATTCATCTTTCGAAAGGATTTCCGCTCCTACATGAGATGCGAAGTCTTCTCTCGAAAAGGGCAGGCTAAAGGCCTTTGTGGGGTAGCAACTGTAGCATATTGAAGGGGGAAGGCGGTTGTTGCGTAAGGTCTCGATAAACAGTTCTGTTGCGTATTCTTCCCGTAGCCATGTTTCCGACTATCAGTGTCATTCTAGTAGCCCTTCGTCACTCTCCGGTCCCTCTGGATCCTCCCCAGCGATATCCTATCCCGACCTTCAGCCATATGGATAATTTCATCCAACACAGCAAATCGGTTTGCTTGACCCTTGTTCTTCTTTGCATCTTTCGCCCTCTTCTCTATTTCTTTCGCAGAAGGCGGCGGCGACTGAGCATCCCACGTCCTATACTGCATCTCCTTGACTTGTACCCGTTTCTTCTCCGCTTGAACGAGCTTTGACAGATTCCGCATGAGTTGATGCGCGAGTCCTCGCGATTTACTAGAGTTGTAGAGGAGAGCAAGCGTGTTGTCCACTACATGGATCCTATCAGCTGGCATGTAAAAAGCCTTGGAGTTCTTGAGAGACTCACTCCGGACATTCCATTCCTTCAAACACGCTTCCAGTCCCTTTCTCGCAACGTCGTCTCCTTCTAATTGTTGGAGCTGTCTGGTAACTTTAGCCCCACCCTCGAAAAGCGGCCGCCATAAGGCACGAAGATTCCGGGTCGCTGCTCGATGGTGAAGGACGGAGGCGGATGCTGTTCGCAGGAAAAGTCGGTAGAGGCTGGTAAAGGAAGGTGGGAGTACCATGCGACGTCGGACACTAAAAATGCACAACTTTCTGCTCATTTCAACTGCAGTATCATTTTTACTAACCGGCGGTCAAGAGCAGCTATTATTTATGTAAATAGGTATGTACATACCAACTCAAGCTCGAGTTCGAGGCAATCCCAAAGAAATTACAAGTTGGAAGTCTTATAAGTTGGTTAACAAACGTTGTCTTGAGAGGGGGTACTACCAATCAAAACAGCTCCTCTTCTTCAGCCTTCCAATTCTTAGCCATATCCCAATACCCTTTCAGCCTCTCACCCAACAACTCCTTCGCATCCCTATCCGTCGGGCAGCTCTTCGCCTTGAAATTGCTGAACGCACGATCCCTCAGCATGCCTTCCTACACGAGATAGCACCTGGATTTTATGGAGTGCCACATCGCAAGTGGAAACCAGTTCGTCTCATCAACCTGGTTCATTTCTAGCTGTGGGAACATCAGATTTATAGAGACCTGAACGAAACTGCATGGTCAGTGGGTTCTATTTGCAAAACTCTTCAAAATGTTAGTGTGTACTCAACTGTTATTCCTTGCCTTGAGCTAATCACTGGCAGTATTGAGGAAACACCAGTCTCTTGAAGGTCTGACTATGACGACACAAAGGGTGAGTCCGTTTCATCTTCTCCTCTTACCAAAATAATGGACTATTGCTTAGCTTGCTTCGGCAGGCCAGCTCCTCCGACCTTCGGTCTTCTTAAGATTCATCTTGAACTATGGCGCGTCCGTAAGGAACGGAGTCACGTTTGAACGCGCCCATGTGATTGCGTTACCTTGATGGTTAAATTTGAATTTCGCTCCTTGACCACCTTGCTCGACGTGCAGCGACGTTGAACGTTGGACTCCCACCTATGCTAAACCGACCCCCGCGGTGCCGACTCCTCTCCAGTCGAGCAACGCTCAAAGCGCCGTCATGTCTCTTTCCCCCAGACACCAGTGGCTTCAGCGTCATACTCAACACCCAGCAGAACACCCTATACACCGTACCCTCTTCATGCTTCTGACTCGCCTTCAAATCCTTTTGGAAGGAAACACACTCAACGCCTTCTCCACACCCTGCCAGCGGAGACGTCATTCAGCAAGCACCTCGCTCTGCGCTTCTAGCTCGTACGACGTGGCGTGGGCCCAAAGCAGGGTGACATGTATATCGTGCAAGTCCCTCAGAGCTATACTTTCACCCACCTTCGCTGCTTGATTTCATTCTTGTTTGGAGTACGATCGCGTGGCGGTGGGCCGGAGGACGAACACCTGTTTGAGATCAAGAAGAAAGTGGCTCTCTACAGTGCACGACATAAACCTGGGCAAATCAAGGCGCGAAAGAGGTGGGCGAAGCTCTCGAGTGTACAGGATCCTTGTCGGTGGCGGTCGATGTATGAGCGCGATGCGCTTGAGGAGGACGAGGAGGACGAAGATGTGGATGAAAATGAGGAGGCGGAAGTTGAGCTCGAGGAAGATGAAGGAGATGAGTGGACTGAGTGGGAGGATGAAGAAGTTTTCACGGTGGCCCATGCGTGGCCGGAGGGGGTGGACACTGAGAGGGGGATCATATATGTTCGTTATCTCTAACCCTGCTTCTTTCCTTGTCTCTGACATTGGTGTACCGTGTCTAGCATCACTCCCGGACTACGCAAGTCCACATATCCATCAATACGACTACTATTCCTCGGAGGAGAGGAGTCTCAAATATGCCATTCGTTTTCACCGCTCGAGGAAGAGTTCACCTTTCGCCAACCCCTCTCCCTCCACCCAACTTTGCTTCATCGCTAAAGTCAAAGCAAGCTACAACGAAGCCGTTGAAAGCTCCAGTCAAAACTATCTCCCGCCGCGTCTTATCCTCGAAATTGTCTAGGAGTCACGACAGAAGCAGATGGGGATTCAGATTCAGATTTTGAGTCTAGCTGCCCATTTGATGAGAATCACCCCTTCGTCACGTCAAATTACGATGACGAAGTAGTCAGCAAGAGTGAAGAAGAGGCAGACGACAGTGACGGCGAAGAAGACATTGATGCTGCGCTTAACCCTGACAAGTGGAACGAGCTGGAAGACGCCCTCGAGCAATACTTGGCCTGGTTCATGGGCCCTCGCCTTGACGCCGAGGAGGAAGATAAAGAGAACTCCTGCACCAGCATGATGTCCACTCCCGGACTCACCCTCTCTTCTTCCTCCCCCGGCAGCATCCCATCCTCCTCATCCCCCTTCCGCTCTTCATCCCCGCCATTCCGGCCGTCCTCCACCTTCGAATTACACTCCCCCTCCTCCTTCCCGCTATCCGACCACTACCCCAACACGAAATACAAGTATACCCCTGCGCCGCCTAAAGCCAAGGTGGCCAGGATGCGGATTGAGCGCGTGCAGAAAAGGATGGAGAAGGCGAAGAAGGGTCGTGTTCTACAAACATCTGAACGCGAGTGCGGTGGATAATCGGCGTTCTATATTATCCCTTCCTCACACGACGGATGACGTGGCGTTTTCGACAGATGATGCCATGACTTCGACCGATGATACCACAGACGTCACATCTCTGACTGCTACGAGCGTAGAGTATCTCGAGTAGTCGCTTGGACTGGGTGGGATGCCTATTCCTTCAATTCAGACGACTGCGCCACTTGATGGGACAACAGCATCCATATCACCTCTAAACGCACTCACCTGCTCCTCATCTGCTCCCTCTGCCTATTCTGCTGGAACATTAGCCACAAGCAACGGCCCGCTGAGCAACTACCCCATCTCCAATGGTGTAGTCGTTGCTCCCAGCCCATGCATCGGCTCGATATACCAGAATCAGTCAATTGTCAGCTCGGGGTCGTTACCTATCCCACCGGTGCAGAAGCACCATAATAGGTGCAAGGACACGTTCAACAATACGACTGACGAAGAGGAGAGTTCTGGGAGTGGAGATGAGAGTGAAGGTTCTATGTCGGGCAACTCGTTCATCTCACCTAGCTCGACGCCACCTGAGATGGGGTTGCGTCAACAGCTGACTGCGTCGTCCAGTTCGAATATATCGCCATCCCCGCCTACCACAACCCAGGCCCCACGTACTGACCCACAACCTGCACCCCCAACAACGAAGAAACTCCCTCGTACGCCTAAACCGGTGATAATGCGACCAGCATACAAACGTTACCTCATCGCCACGCCTCCACCCGTGCTCGTCGTCCACTTGAAGCGGTTCCAGCAAATCGCAAAGACGCATTTGATCTCGTTTTCTCATGGGTTCAAAAAGTTAGACGATTTCCGGCACATCGACTGTGCATTCGATACTGAACCTCATGCTCCAAGACATTATATCAACCCCAAAGCCAATGTGGAATAGATCGGGAGAAGAAATTTGCAGAAGGTGTGTTTTCTAGTGTTGTGTGGGACCTATCTGGGTCTGCTGAGATATTTGAGCTCGAGCAATGTCCACCAGTGGGTTATACGTCAAATTTCAGAGAAATCTCCTAACTTTACCCTCGATAGCTTGTCTGAGTTCCCATCGAACCTTCTCGTATTGCTACTATGTACACATCCTCAATTCTTGCATATCCGATTTGGGCCTCTCGCACACCTCTCAGAGGTGACGGTGGGCTCGTTGGGTGGTGTTGGACGTTTGATAGCATATGATGGACTTGCGGCGCACTGTCAAGTACCTCTTCTTCGCGAATGAGGGCATCACCGGCCACACGTCACTCAAGGGGGATGTTTCGCGAACGTATTCGGGCTGTTGTTTCTTGGCAGCGTGGCCTCGCAAGGCATGATTGTGTTTTTGTTCAACAGGATCTGCAGGCACCACCTGGGTTCCCCACCACCTGACATTTTTTGACCATAGCCTTGACGCCTTCCGAGCATTCTATGTTGATAGATATACAGACCACCACGCACATGAATATGCTTTCTAAAAAATGCATTTGATATGATAACTCAAGTGTAGCTTGACCCGAAATCGGTAGTGCAGCTAGTGCAGCTATGGGATGTCTAACAGTAACAATCTCTCTCAGAACAGTGGGTTGAAAGATCTCGGTCTTGGGGAGACAAAAACTGGCTACACTACAGCACCCAACTTGACGTGGTTGAAGAAGTTGCTGTCACAATTGGTTACGCAACTACTAAACACAACTTGATTGTTCTACCTTTAACCACAACTCGAATCTCGCAGCTCATGTACGTATCGATGTCTACGCAAACGCGACATAGCGTGGCAGAAGTGCCACTTGAAGTGTGGCAAATTATTGCCAGTTTTTTGTCTTCCGAAGATGTCAAAAAGCTGTATGGCATAAACAGGCCACTTTCTGCTCTGGCATTGGAAGAACGCTACCGCTCGTTCTCCATTGGGGCCCCCCACGATCGACAGACAATCAGGGCGCTACAGCGGTTAGCGTACGTACACTGTCTTACATAATCACTTTGTTTTGTATTAACCACCATCTCCCACTGTTAGGGACCAGACGAGCCTGGCAGAGTATGTCCGCGTCCTCTATTTCCGCCCTGCTCCTTTGGCGGCTCTTCTATCACTCAACAGAGGGAAATACTGGATGAAAAAAACCTTGAAAACGCTTGGAATGTTGCCTCGGCGCCAGGCAGCATTCGTCACAAATCCTAAAACCGTTCTGAATATCATCAGTAACTTATCCCTTGTGACCTCATTAACACTTGACTGTGAACAGTCTCCTGGGTATCCTACATCTTTCAAAGAGTCGTTTCCTTTTATTGCTGCCCTATGGGCTTCGTTTGGCCAAAACTTGCGGTTTATCCGCCTCAAAGTTCCTCTGGACGCTGTGCATGACACCATCAGCTCTGTAAAACTACCCAACTTGCAAGACCTTTCACTCGACTTCTCGCTATGGTGTCGTGATACGGCTGCCTCTCAAGTTATTGTCGATTTCATTCATAACCATGCCGATACCTTGCGATTCCTTGGCATCTACACCCGGCAGTATCTCAGGCTGTTCCAAATGCTACGAGATGTTCGCATCCCCATGCTTGACAGCTTTCAATTCTATCAATTTTCTAATTGTACACAAATTGACACAGCTGGACTCCAGCCCTTCCTCTCGACATATTCCAGGACTTTGAAAACACTCGACCTGCAATTCCACTCATATAATCCTAACATCCCACGCGAAACTTGGCTCACAACCCCTGTAACTTTACCAAAACTACAAAGTCTGATTGTAGAGCTTTGGTGGTTGTCTGATGACGGTATTATCCAGTGTCTACTGGACTATGTTGTCCAGTATAGCCGCACGCTGGTTTCCTTAGATGTATCATTGGCTCCTTGTTCCTACGACCAAATTCACGGGCTGACCACCCAATTTTCGACACAGGGTTGTCTTCGGAAATTGGGTTTGTTGGCAAAGACCATGACCCCCCAGCTCCTGGTTTTACTATCCAATAAACTTCCTTTCCTAGAGGAACTCACCCTCAGATTCTACAGACTCGCTACTCCGGAGGGTCAAGTAGATGATCAATACGCCGAGGAAGCGGACGTAAGTTTTTGTTGTCATTCCGTGACGCACTGACGAATCTGTCTCCCTTACTAGTTCTGCAAGGCAATGAGCAGAGTCTCCTTCGACGAGTGGAAAGTACGCGATTTGGTTCTCAGCCCCGTGAAGAATTCGGAATGCAAACGGGCGTTGGTTGCCGCTCTTCCCCACGTCCGAACATTCAACGGACAGGATAGAGAGGACTACCTCTCGCAAGTTGATAGGGATTGAGGCCCGAGGCTGGAAGCTTTCTGCTCGTTCATGTTGAAAGGTATGTACACCTTGGCAAGGTGAAACTACTGTGCTGAGCTATCATGAGCCAGTCAAACGATGGACCGAGAGAGCGTCGTGGCTAAACGCTATACGGTTGCGGACAGCGTCATTGCGACCCTTCAGTTTGAAGAAGGGGTAGCCCCTCCAACAGATTTAGAAGGCGTTCCCGATCCCTCCCACCACGGCAACCTTGTCTTCGTAAAACAATTCATCTTTCGAAAGGATTTCCGCACCTACATGAGAAGCGATGTCTTCTCTAGGAAAGGGCGGGCTAAAGGCCTTTGGGAGGGTCGCAACTGTGACATATTGAAGGGGGGAAGGCGGTTGTTGCTTCTGAAGCGTAAGGTCTCGATAAAAAGTTCTGTTGCGTATTCTTCCCGTAGCCATGTTTCCGACTTACTATGTCGTTCTAGTAGCCCAACTACCTCTTCGTCGCTCTCCGGTCCTTCTGGATCCTCCCAGCGATATCCTATCCCGACCTTCAGCCATACGGATAATTTCATCCAACATAGTAAATTGGTCTGCTTGACCCTTTTTCTTCTTTGCATCTTTCGCCCTCTTCTGTAAGTCTTTCGCGGAAGGAGGCGGCGACTGAACATCCCACGTCCTGTACTGCATCTCCTTGACTTGGACCCGTTTCTTGAACGAGCTTTGAGGGATTCCGCGTAAGTTGATGCGCGAGTCCTCGCGATTTGCTATAGTCGCAGAGGAGAGCGAGCGTGTTGGCTACTATGTGAATCCTATCAGCTGGCGTGTAAAGCCTTGGAGTTCTTGAGAGACTCACTCCGGACATTCCTTTCCTTCAAACACGCTTCCAGTCCCTTTCTCACAGCGTCGTCTCCTTCAAATTGTTGGGGTTGTCTGGTAACTTTAGCCCCACCCTCGAAAAGCGGCCGGCATGAGGCACGAAGATTCCGGGTCGCTGCTCGATGGCGAGGGACGGAGGATGCTGTTCGCAGGAAAAGTGGGTAAAAGCTGGTAAAGGAAGGTGGGAGTACCATGCGACGTCGGACACTAAAAACACAGCACTGGCAATGGCATTGGTTTACGCTTATTCAAGATAAGTACACGAGATAGCACTTGTTATCCTTCAAAGACCGCACGCCATCAGCAGCGGTTCCTTTCGCAGCAACAGCGCCTTAACGTCTGAATCGGGTTCTCCAGTTCCACGTCCTCCCCTCCCCGGGGGTGTGCAGCCTCGGACCAGGCAATGCGGGTCATCATGAGCCGCCTGTAGTTCCGCATGAATTTGGCTGCACCTTCCATGTAGACCATGCTGAAATGAGGGTTGAAGATGCAGACCCCAGTGAGGTTGAGCTGCTCCGCGTTCTTCCGGACCTTGAACTGGTGTGCGGGGTCGCTCAGAATCTTGACTCTGGAAGGACAAAGCTTCAGTTATCTGTGATGAATGGAAAGAAGAAGAGAACGTACTTGTACACCGCACCATAAATACCCTTCTTTTCTTCGTCTGCCTTCTTCGCCTCAAGCTTTTCGCGACGTTGCTCATCAGTCAACTTGCGTTCAGTGTTCATTTTTCCATGTCGTGTTTGCGCTGTGCTACTTCACGTCTCACACGAGCCTCAACTCGGGTCGTGTCTTGGACGGCATCCGACGTTAGAACTTTCATAAGATTGGCCAGTCGCACTGTAGATAGAAGGAACTTGGTGAGTAGGTTGTCTGTCAATCACAAACAGATGCTTACCTTTGGGAGCATCAGGAGGTAACAGTCCCATACGAATTCGATCTCTCTTATCTTGCAAGGCCTCCTTCCTCAATTTCCTCATCTTCTTTTGTTCCTGTGAACGGGATATCTATTAGAATCGGAAGAAATAGTGGTTGGGCAGATAGTACCTTCTTAACCAATATCATAGGCTTCAACACTATTTTGTTCTTCTCCCCAGGAGCAGGAATGGGAATAGGATGAACCTGCGCCTCCTGCCTAAGGCCACATACTTGCCCTTCGGATTGAAACGGAACGATCGACTGCCTCTTTCTCGAGGTGCGCCATCAAATCCGGTGGCTCCCTGCCCGTCCTTTCCAGCAACACTATATGGATTAGCAGCAGGACTTGGAGTTACTATTGGAGGCGGGGGAGGCGTTAGTGTTAGCACATTTCGAACATTTGCCTGCGAATCGCTTAGTGAGTCGGTAGTGATAAAAACTGAACAAACAAACCTTGATGGAGGCAAACTTGGGCTGCATCGGTTTGCATCTGTCCTTTTCGACTGGGGTGGCGTTGGGGTGTGGTCAAGCAGTAGCAGGTGAGCCGCCATTTTTAAACCAGCTCCTTGTTGGGTCTGTTCGACTGGAGTGCCTTTCTTCTTCCCAGTCTGAGGCATCGACCACAAGACTCACTGTCAACACAGAATTATGTATAAAAGTAAGAGACACACCATAATATGCCACCCCCCTTGTCATTTCCTTCTTCGTTTCCTGGTGTCGTTGAATAGTTAGCCCACGTCCTCAACTTCGTCTTCTTTCTTTCTATAAGTTCTCTGGTAGAACATTTTTGTTTCATATACTTGCTTTCCGCTCTTGTGGATATATTTTCAGAATGCGATGATGGCGCGATCGAAAGAATGAACGGTCTGCAGGGCGAAAGTCATTGTTGACGCTGAATTTGCGAGATTACAGATTAGACACATGTGCTAGAGGATGACATGCATAAGACTTTCCTGGTGAACATTTGAAAAGATCATTGGGGCAGTCTGACTGGCTTGAGATTACACGATGCGGGTCTGAGCCACGGTCGAGATCGACGAGGAAAGATATGTTGAACGCCGCGAGAGGGGATGGCGCAAAGACGGAGAGGCCAAATTGAAGACAAGAACACTGCATGTAAATGTTACAGTGGCCTTATGACATGCATAGGATAAAGTTGTGGGGTCAAGACAAGGCTTTTTGAACAAGAGCGTATCCACCCTCCTATTCAATTGACGTCTTGAGGAGACAAACTGGAAATAATTCGTGGTACTTTGGCTACTTACGCTATGATGGCGCGTTCGAGCAGGCGTGCGTCTGCTGGAAGGGGTCACAATTCGTCTGACACAAAATTGTTCTACTGTGAACCACAACTCCTCATCTATGTATCGATGTCTACGCAAACGCGACATAGCGTGGCAGAAGTGCCACTTGAAGTGTGGCAAATTATTGCCAGCTTTTTGTCTTCCGAAGATGTCAAAAAGCTGTATGGCATAAACAGGCCACTTTCTGCTCTGGCGATGGAAGAACGTTACCGCTCGGTCTCCATTGGGGATCTCCGCGATCGACAGACAATCAGGGCGCTACAGCAGCTAGCGTGCGTACACTGTCTTAATCAGTTTGTTTTGTCCGAACCATCTTTCTTAGGGACCAGACGAGGGCGGAGTATGTCCGCGTCCTCAAATTTCGCCCTGCTCCTTTGGCGGCTTTTATATCACCCAACAGAGGGAAATTCTGGATGAAAAAACCCTTGAAAACGCTTGTGATGTTGTCTAGGCGCGAGACAGCATTCGTCACAAAGCATCAAACCGTTCTGAATATCATCAGTAACCTATCCTTTGTAACCTCATTAACACTTGACTGTGAACAGTGTCCTGGGTATCCTACATCTTTCAAAGAATGGTTGCCTTTTATTTCTGCTAGTTGGGCTTCGTTTGGCCGAAACTTGCGGTTTCTCCGCCTCAAAGTTCCTCTGAATGCTGTGCATGACACCATCGGCTCTGTAAAACTACCCAACTTGCAAGGCCTTTCATTCGACTTCTCGCTATGGTGTCGTGGTACGGCTGGCTCTCAAGTATTTGTCGATTTCATTCATGACCATGCCGATACCTTGCGATTCCTTGGCATCCGCACCCCGAAGTATCTCAACCAATTCCAAATGTTACAAGATGTTCGCATCCCCATGCTTGACAGCTTTCAATATCAAGCCCATAATTGTAACGAAATCGACACAGCTGGACTCCAGCCCTTCCTCTCGACACATTCCAGGACTTTGAAAATACTCGACCTGCAATGCCACTCATATTATCCTGACATCCCGCGCGAAACTTGGCTCACAACCCGTATAGCCTTACCAAAACTACAAAGTCTGGTTGTAAAGATTTGGTGGTGCTCTGATTACCCTCCCCAGCCGTGCGCACTGGACTATGTCGCCCAGTATAGCGACACACTGGTTTCCTTAGATATAACATCGGCCCCTTGTTCCTACAACCAAATTCACGGGCTCACCACCCAATTTTCGACGCAGGGTCGTCTTCGGAAATTGGGTTTGACGGCGAAGACCTTAACCCCCCAGCTCCTCGTTTTACTATCCAGGAAACTTCCTTTCCTAGAGGATCTCGCCCTCAAATTCTGCGGAGTAGCTTGTCGGGAAGGTCAAGTAGGATATCGTTACGCCGAGCAAGCGGACGTAAGTTTTTGTTGTCATTCCGTGACGCACTGACGAATCTGTTTCCCTTACTAGTTCTGTAAGGCAATGAGCAGAGTCTCCTTCCACGAGTGGAAAGTACGCGATTTAGTTCTTACCTCCGTGAAGAATTCGGGATGCAAACGAGCGTTGGTTGCCGCTCTTCCCCACGTCCGAACATTCAACGGACAGGATAGAGAGGACTACCCCTCAAAAGTTGATAGGGATTGGGACTGGATGTAATAACTTTCTGCTCGTTCGTGAAAGGTATGTTTGCTTTGGCAAGGTGAAACTGCTGTGCTGAATTACCATGAGCCAGTCAGACGATGGACTGAGAGGGCTGCTGCTAAATGCTATACGGCTGTGGACAGCGTCATTCAAGTCTTCTCTCGAAAAGGGCGGGCTAAAGGCCTTGGTGAGGGTAGCAACTGTAGCATATTGAAGGGGGAAGGCGGTTGTTGCGTAAGGTCTCGAGAGACTCACTCCGGACATTCCATTCCTTCAAACACGCTTCCAATCCCTTTCTCGCAACGTCGTCTCCTTCTAATTGTTGGAGCTGTCTGGTAACTTTATCCCCACCCTCGAAAAGAGGCCGCCATAAGGCACGAAGATTCCGGATGGCTGCTCGATTGTGAAGGACAGAGGCCCATGCTGTTCGCAGGAAAAGTCGGTAAAGGCTGGTAAAGGAAGGTGGGAGTACCATGCGACTAAAACACAGCACTGGCATTGGTTTACCAACTTTCTGGGTCAAGCTGCTGCAAGCGGCGGTCAAGAGCAGCTATTATTTAGATAGGTAGTCTAGGGTATGTACCCCGGGGTTTGAGGCAATCCCAAAGAAATGATTGCAAGATGGAAGTTGGTTAATAAACGTTGTCTTGAGAGGGGGTACTACCAATCAAAATAGCTCCTCTTCTTCAGCCATCCAATTCTTAGCCATATCCCAATACCCTTTCAGCCTCTCACCCAACAACTCCTTCGCATCCCTATCCGTCGGGCAGCTCTTTGCCTTGAAATTGCTGAACGCCCGATCCCTCAGCATACCCTCCCAAACGAGATAGCACTTGTTATCCTCCAAAGACCGCGCGCCGTCAGTAGCCGTTCCTTTCGCAGCAATAGCGGAGGTGCTTGCACCAGCATCCCCCTCGACATCTGAATCAGGGTTCTCCAATTCCACGTCCCCCCCCGCCGCGGGGGCGTGCAGCCTCGGACCAGGCAATACGTGTCATCATAAGCCACCTGTAGTTCCGCATGAATTTGGCTGCGCCTTCCACGTAGACCATGCTGAAATGAGGGTTGAAGATGCAGACCCCAGTGAGGTTCAGCTGTTCCGCGTTCTTCCAGACCTTGAACTGGTGTGCGGGGTCGCTCAGAATCTTGACCCTGGAAGGACGAAGCTTCAGTTATCTGTGATGAAGGGAAAGAAGAAGAGAACGTACTTGTACACCGCACCATAGATACCCTTCTTTTCTTCGTCTGCCTTCTTCGCTTCAAGCTTTTCGCGACGTTGTTCATCAGTCAACTTGCGTTCAGCGTTCATTTTTTTATGTCCGTGTTTGCGCTGCGCTACTTCACGTCTCACACGAGCCTCGACTCGGGTCGGGTCTTGGACGGCATCCGACGTTAGAACTTTCATAAGATTGGCCAGTCGCACTGTAGATAGAATGAACGCAATTAGTCGATTGTCTGTCAATCTCAAACAGATGCTTACCTTTGGGGGCATCAGGAGGTAACAGTCCCATACGAATTCGATCTCTCTCATCTTGCAAGGCCTCCTTCCTCCTCAATTTCCTCATCTTCTTTTGTTCCTGTGAACGGGATATCTATTAGAATCGGAAGAAATAGTGGTTGGGCAGATCGTACCTTCTTAGTCAACATGATAGGCTTGAACGCTATTTTGTTCTTCTCCCCAGGAGCAGGAATGGGAATAGGATGCTGGATGTATATTGTGATGGGAGAATCCGACGTCCTAATGTTAAGTTGTTCGAAACCAAACATCTCAATATCATCATAGCTCTTGGTTGGGAGCAACGCTGCATCCCACCACTCAGCGTCAGGTGGTGCAGCACGCTATTCGTTGTTTTATTATCGTACATAACATAAAAAGGGGGACAAACACACCTTGATCGTCTTCTCAATACCCATGTCGCCATCCAACCCAGCCTTACGTGGGCTTTCGGCAATGCGCTGCTTCAATACCTCAAGCTGCGCCTCCTGCCTTTGTTGATTCGCCAAGGCCACATACTTGCCCTTTGGGTTGAAACGGAACGATCGACTGCCTCTTCTGAGGTGCGCCATCAAATCCGGTGGCTCCCTGCCCGTCCTTTCCAGCAACACTATATCGATTAGCAGCAGGACTTGGAGTTCCTATTGGAGGTGGGGGAGGCGTTCAAGGTGTGGGCGCATTTCGAGCATTTGCCTGCGAATCACTTAGTTGGTCGGTAGTGATAAAAAAAACTGAACAAACAAACCTTGATGGAGGCAAACTTCGGCTGCATCGGTTTGTATCTGTCCTTTTTCGGGTATATACAAGAAGAGTAATAGTGGGATGGTAGATATAGACTAGAAATAGTGGGATTGGTTTGCAAAGAGTGGGATTGAATTGTCAATAGTGGGATTGAAATGTCGATAGTGGGATTGAAACAGAAAAAGTGGGATTCACTGTGATTTAGTGTTACCTTGGTTTTTCCCCTCGCATGTACTTATTATCCAGCCAAATTTTACGGATAAATTTTTATTTTATTCAGAATTAATACTCCTTTCTAACAAATGTAACGGCGTTATATTTTGTGCAA